>Ga0070735_10004794_pt1 | contig 11316 bp, 11 predicted proteins | sample Coa_R1_FD_66443 | JGI IMG/M metagenome (GOLD analysis project Ga0070735, IMG submission 66443) | Surface soil microbial communities from Centralia Pennsylvania, which are recovering from an underground coalmine fire - Coalmine... | ecosystem: Environmental > Terrestrial > Soil > Unclassified ... | reverse complement strand
TGCGGTCGGCTTCATCGAGCACCAGCACCTGCGCGTGGCGCAGGTCATAGACATGCTGCTTGAAGTAATCGATCAGCCGCCCGGGTGTGCCGATGAGCACTTCGCAGCCCCCGCTCAGCTCCTGGCGCTGCTTCTCGTAGTCGATGCCGCCGAACACCACCGAGTGTCTGAGGCCCGTGTGCGCGCCGAGCGTCATCGCATCGTGATGGATCTGCACGGCGAGCTCGCGCGTCGGCGCGACGATCAGCGCACGCACCGAGGTGGCGTGGCGTCCGTGCGGCGCGGGACGCGTGAGGAGCGACTGATACAGGGCGATGAGAAAAGCTGCGGTCTTGCCGGTGCCGGTCTGCGCCTGCCCGGCGACATCGCGCCCGGCGAGCGCGATCGGCAGCGTGTGCGCCTGGATGGGCGTGCACTGCGAGAAGCCTGCCTGACGGATGCCGGCCATGACTTCTTCGCGCAGCCCAAGGGCTGCAAAGGCCACGGAGGCGGAATGTGGATCAGTCATCAGTTAACGGTCGGAGTGTTATGCGAAAAGCGCCCCGGGACTTGAAAAAGCAGCCCGGAAGCGCTACAAAGTGCCTCAGTCAGCGGACCAAGCCGGTCCGCAACCCACCAGTTCGGTAATCCTCTTCCCCTAGGGGTCTTAGATACTCAACCGACGAGTTAGTGTAACCGTTTGACGGGTGCAACTGGCATCGCTTTTCAGCCCTCGTGCCGACCCGCTCGAATTTCCGCAGTCTTCAAATAATAGCTCCCACACTCTGCATCAACGGAGGTTGAACCGCGTGAGTAGCCCGCACATCGTGCACACGACCGACGCCACATTTGCCCAGGATGTTCTCAAATCCGAGAAGCCTGTGCTGCTCGACTTCTGGGCCGAGTGGTGCGGACCCTGCAAGATGATCGCTCCGATCCTCGATGAGATCGCGAGCGAGTACCAGGATCGCATCAAGATCGCCAAGCTCAACATAGATGAGAACCCGCAGACGCCGCCTAAGTTCGGCATCCGCGGCATTCCCACCCTGATTCTCTTCAAGAACGGCACGGTCGAGGCCCAGAAGGTCGGCGCCGTCTCCAAATCGCAGCTGGCGGCATTTCTCGACAGCAACCTGGACTCGGTCGAAACACGCAAAGAACGCCAATGAGAGGCTACCTCGGTAATCAGGGCCGCAACCGGCCCAACAAGGGCCCGCGCCACGGCAATCGCGACGGCAACCGCATGGGCAACGGCGGCGGTCGCCCTGACGAGATGATGCACGACCCCGAGCCGTTCGACGTCGACGACTCCGAGATCATCAGTCCTGCGGAGCTGGTGCAGTCGCGCAGCTCCATGAACCTGACGGAGCTGAAGGCGAAGCCCATCCACGAGCTGGTGAAGATGGCCGAGAGCATGGGTCTGGAGAGCCTGGCGCGCTCGCGCAAGCAGGACATCATCTTCTCGATCCTCAAGGCACACGCGCGCAACGGCGAGAACATCTACGGCGACGGCGTGCTCGAGATCCTGCAGGACGGCTTCGGCTTCCTGCGCTCGGCCGACGGTTGCTATCTTGCCGGCCCCGACGACATCTACGTGAGCCCGAGCCAGATCCGCCGCTTCAACCTGCGCACCGGCGACACGATCTCCGGTCTCATCCGTGCGCCGAAGGACGGCGAGCGCTATTTCGCGCTCCTCAAGGTGGGCGAGATCAATTTCGACTCCCCCGAGAGCTCGCGCAACAAGGTGCTGTTCGAGAACCTCACGCCGTTCCATCCGACCAAGCGGCTGAAACTCGAGCGCGGCAACGGCTCCACCGAGGACCTGACCGCACGCACCATCGACCTGGTGGCGCCGATCGGCAAAGGACAGCGCGGTCTCATCGTCTCGCCGCCGAAGGCCGGCAAGACCATGCTGCTGCAGAACATCGCCACCGCCATCACCTCCAATCATCCCGAGGTGTACCTCATCGTGCTGCTCATCGACGAGCGGCCGGAGGAAGTCACCGAGATGCAGCGCACGGTGAAGGGCGAGGTGGTCTCGAGCACCTTCGATGAGCCCGCCGCCCGGCACGTGCAGGTGGCCGAGATGGTGATCGAGAAGGCCAAGCGACTGGTCGAGCACAAGAAGGACGTGGTGATCCTGCTCGACTCCATCACGCGTCTGGCGCGTGCCTACAACACCGTGGTGCCGTCCTCGGGCAAGGTGCTGACCGGCGGCGTCGATGCCAACGCCCTGCAGCGCCCCAAGCGCTTCTTCGGTGCCGCGCGCAACATCGAGGAGGGCGGGAGCCTGACCATCCTCGCTACCGCGCTCATCGACACGGGCTCGAAGATGGACGACGTCATCTACGAGGAGTTCAAGGGCACGGGCAACAGCGAAATCCACCTCGACCGGCGCATCTCCGAGAAGCGGGTGTTCCCGGCGGTCAACATCAACCGCTCGGGCACGCGCAAGGAGGAGCTCATCACCGACCAGGGCGAGCTCGCCAAGATGTGGATCCTGCGCAAGCTCCTGCACCCGATGGACGAGTTGGCCGCGATCGAATTCCTGCTCGACAAGATGAAGGACACCAAGTCGAACGGCGAATTCTTCGAGGCGATGAAGCGGTAAGCGGGGGCGTCGGGCCCACAGGCTCGGAGCTTTGGTTGGGGGCATCCGCGGGAAACCGGTGTGCACAGCGTCACGTCGGTGTCCGGCGACGCTGGCACTGTCACGCCACCCATCAGTAAGATGCGGCGAACCCCGCGGCCTCCGTGCGGGAGGGAGTGCACGCTCGCATGCGCATCTGGCTCGCGGTGGCAGCCGCGGTTCTCGCGACTCAGTCGGGGCTCACATATGCCGAGGTCGACAGACTCTCGGGTGCACCGCTCCCGCCGCGCCCGCCCGAGAAGACGAGCCCGATCCACGATCATTTCTACTTCCTCGGCGCGTTCTACTCGCCCGTGGTGCACACCGATGTGCGCATCGACCCGACCACCGGGGTTCCTCCCGGCACACTCGGCACGCCGGTGAACGCCGAGCGCGACCTGGGGCTCCCGGCGCGTATGCACAAGGGCCGGATCGAGTTCATGTTCCGCCTCCGCGAGCGCCACAAGCTGCGCGTGGAATATTTCGAGGGGGACCGCTCCGCCACGAAGACACTCGACAACACCATCGTCTTCGGCGACCAGACGTTCCTCGCCACCGAGGCGGTGCAGACCTCGATCAACTGGCGCAGCTTCGGCATGACCTACACGTACTCGCTGTATCGGAGCGACACCTTCGAGGTAGGCACCGGGCTCGGCGTTTTCTTCATGGACGCCGAGGCGATGGGCGCGGTTCCGTCCACCGGACAACAGACCGACAAGTCAGCCGCCGAGCCCGTCCCGACGCTGCCGCTCGATCTGGTCTGGGCGATCTCGCAGCGTTTCTCCATCAACGCGCATGGCAACTACATGAAGGCCGCGATCAGCGGCTTCAACGGCTCATTCACCGACCTGCACGGCAACCTGCAGTACCGCTGGACTCCCAATTTCTCGCTCGGACTCGGCTTCACCAGCATGCGCATCTCGCTCTCGGGCGACAGCGGCAGCATCCCGGGAGTGGTGTCGATGAGCTACAAAGGTCCGGAAGCCTTCATTCGCGTCAGTTTTTGACTGGCTGCGCGCGCGCTGGCAGGAGCGTCAGCAGTGTGTCCGCCGAGCGATAGTGAAGTGCTGGCCGCCTCAATGGGTCGACGCAACGTAACTGGTAGAGCCCCATCTCGCCCTTGCCCATCGTCCAGGCAATGTCGGCTATCGTCTCTCCCGCTTTCCAGCGCCGCCAGAGCTCGGCCTTCTCCGGCGCTGATAATCCTCGACTCATATGCAACCTCCCTAGCCCCACCTCCGGGCTTAGATGATGTTGCATCCACCGGTTGAGACCACCCTCGGTTCACCATGGACCGTTAAGCCCCTATAGAGGGCCTCCCGCACAGATCGTGAAGTGTTCGCTTCAGTCTCGCCGGCTGGACCTTCACGCGGCGCTCTCCGATCTGCGCTGCCTCAGCGCTTGGTCGTTACGACATACGCGCGCGAAAATTCCTCGGGCATCCGCGCGGCGCGCCCCGAGTCGAGGTTGATGCACACATAGTCGATGCGCGCGCGCGCCAGCGTCGCGCCATCGGCGCCGCGCTGCACCTGAAAACGGCGCGTGACGCGTAAGCGACGGTCGCTCTCCGCGATCCAGGTGGCCACCTGAACGCGCTCGCCGCGCAGCGCCGCACGCTCGAAGTCGATCTCGGTACGCAGCGCCGCCATGCCGCGACGCAGCGCCACGCACCGCTCGATTGTCACGCCGAGCGTTGCCGAGTGTGACCACGCGGCGCGATCGAGCCAGGTGAGATACACCGCGTTGTTCACGTGCTCGTAGGCGTCGATGTCCTCATCGCGCACCTGCAGCTCGATGAGGTGCGGCGCGGGGTGGTCGAAGGGGGCGGCGCGGGTCACGCGCCGGCAGCCTCGCGCTGCACGGCGCGGAAGCCTATGTCGCGGCGGTACTGGGCACCCTTGAAGCGCACCGCCTCGGCGAGCGCGTATGCCTCGCGCTGCGCCGCGGCGACGGTCGCGCCGCGGCCCACGGCGCACAGCACCCGGCCGCCGTCGGTGAGCACCCGCCCGGACTCGAGCCGCGTGCCCGCATGGAATATCTTGCCGGGCAGCTGCGCCGCACGCTCCAGGCCTTCGATGGAGTCTCCCTTGCGCGCGCTCTCCGGATAGCCGGCGGCCGCCATGACGACGCCGAGCGCGGCGCGCGCGTCCCACTGCGGTTGCTGGCGGTCGAGTCGCCCGGCGAGAGCGGCCTGGCACAGCGCCACCAGATCGGACTCGAGGCGCATCATGATCGGCTGCGTTTCCGGGTCTCCGAGCCGGCAGTTGAACTCGAGCACGTTCGGCGTGCCATCGGGCGCGATCATGAGGCCGGCGTAGAGAAAGCCCGTATAGGAGATGCCGTCGGCCAGGAGTCCGCGCATGGTCGGGTCGATGACCTCGCGCATGATGCGCTCATGCATCCCCGCCGTGACGACCGGCGCCGGAGAGTAGGCGCCCATCCCCCCGGTGTTGGGTCCCTGATCGCCGTCCTGCAGCCGCTTGTGGTCCTGCGAGGTCGCCAGCGGCAGCACATGCGCGCCGTCTGCCATCACGATGAAGCTCGCCTCTTCGCCCTCCAGGTACTCCTCGACGATCACTTCCTGGCCAGCCCGGCCGAAACGTCCCCCGAACATGCCATGCACCGCCTCGAGCGCCTCGGCGACCGAAAGGGCGATCACGACTCCTTTGCCCGCGGCGAGCCCGCTGGCCTTGACCACCAGCGGTACGCGTTGCGCGCGCAGCCAGCGCTCATCGAAGCTCTCACGGGTGAAAGTCGCCGATTTCGCGGTCGGTATCCCGTGGCGGAGCAGGAATTCCTTGGTGAAGGCCTTGGAGCCCTCGAGTTGCGCGGCCGCCCGCGTGGGGCCGAAGCACTGGAGGCCCGCGGCGGCGAAGGCATCGACGACCCCGGCGACGAGCGGCGCCTCAGGGCCGATGATGGTGAGATCGATGCGCTCGGCCGCAGCCAGCCGCGCGAGACCCGCGATGTCCTCCGCCGCAACCGCGACGTTGCGAAGGCGCTCTTCGGCCGCCGTGCCGGCATTGCCGGGCGCGACCAGCACTTCCGTGACCTGTGGCGAGGAGGCGCATTTCCAGGCGAGCGCGTGCTCGCGGCCGCCGCCCCCGACGATCAGTATCCTCATCGCGTGTGCGCCTAATGCCGGAAGTGCCGCATGCCCGTGAACACCATCGCCATGCCGTGCTCGTCCGCGGCGGCGATGACCTCGGCGTCGCGAACGCTCCCACCGGGCTGAATCACCGCCCGCACGCCGAAACCCGCTGCGACATCCAGGTTGTCGCGGAACGGAAAGAAGGCATCGGAGGCCATGACGGCCCCTGCCACGGGAAGCTTCTCGTCCGCGGCTTTCATGGCGGCGAGCCGGGTGGAGTACACGCGGCTCATCTGTCCGGCGCCGACGCCGAGGGTGGCGCCATCGCGCGCGAGCACGATGGCGTTCGACTTGACGAAGCGGCACACCGTCCAGGCAAAGCGCAGATCGGCGAACTCCGCGGCGCTCGGCTTGCGCCGGGTCGGAACGCTCAGGTCCCCGGCGCGCAGATCCTCGAGGTCGCGCGTCTGCACCAGCAGTCCCCCCGTGACGCTGCGCAGCTCGGGGCCCTCGGCACCGGCGGCTGTCAGATCGCCGAGCGCCAGCACCCGCACGTTGGGCTTGGTCGCGAGCACCCGCGCCGCGTCGGCTTGCACGGCGGGGGCCGCCAGCACCTCGACGAACTGGCGGGCGATGATGGCGCCGGCGGTCGCCGCATCGAGCTGACGGTTGAAGGCGATGATGCCTCCGAAGGCCGAAGTCGGATCGGTCCGATAGGCGAGCTCGTAGGCCACGAGCGGCGTCGCCGCAACCGCCACCCCGCAGGGATTGGCGTGCTTGACGATGACGCAGGCGGCGCCCTGGAACTGCCGCACGCACTCGATGGCGGTATCGGCGTCGGCGATATTGTTGAACGAGAGGTCCTTGCCCTGCAGCACCGTGGCGCGGCCGACGCTCGCGCCACTGCCGGCCGGGTCCCGGTAGAAGGCCGCGCGCTGGTGCGGGTTCTCGCCGTAGCGCAGATCCTGCACCTTGTCGAAGGCCAGCGGCAGGGTGGCGGGGAACGGCGCGTCCGGCTCGCGCGCCCTCAACCACCCGGCCACCATCGCGTCGTAGCGCGCAGTGTGGGCGAAGGCTTTCGCGGCGAGCTGCGCGCGCGTCGCCGCCTCGCTCCCACCCTGGTGAGTGTCGAGTTCCTTCAAGACCAGCGCGTAGTCCGCCGGATCGACGACCACGAGCACCGAGGCGTGATTCTTCGCCGCGGCGCGCACCATCGCGGGGCCGCCGATGTCGATGTTCTCGACGGCCTCGGCGTAGCTGCAGCCCGGGCGCGCCACCGTCTGCGCGAAGGGATAGAGATTCACCACCAGCAGGTCAATCGGGGAAATGCCGTGCTGCGCCATGACGGCATCGTCGACACCGCGACGGCCGAGGAGTCCCCCGTGAATCTTCGGGTGCAGAGTCTTCACTCGCCCGTCCATGATCTCGGGGAAGCCGGTGACGGCGGCGACTTCGCGCACCTTGACACCCTCGGCGGCGAGCAACTGCGCCGTGCCACCGGTCGAGAGGATCTCGACACCTCGCGCGCTGAGTGCGCGAGCCAGATCGAGGAGTCCGGTCTTGTCGGAGACGGACAGCAGAGCGCGGCGCACGGTCGGCGGGGACATGGGCTGTGAGCCCCCGGAGAAAATCAACGGCTTCAGGAGCCTGCGAGTCCGAACTGTTTGAGCTTCTTGCGCAGGGTACCGCGATTGATGCCGAGAATGCCTGCCGCGCGGCTCTGGTTGCCCTCGGCGTAGTCGAGCACCACGCGGAACAAGGGCTCTTCCACCTCGCGCAGCACCAGATCGTAAAGATGCGCGGGCCGGTGCCCGTTCAGGCTGGTGAAATATTCGCTGAGCGCTCGCTCGGCGTGGTTACGCAGCGGCAGATCGCGTCCATTCCCTCTGGCGGCGGCTTCACGCGTCCGAGTCTTCTTTTTTGCCGTCATGCGAGACCCCCGGGGAAAAAACCGTTCTCAGGCCGCCGCGGCGGCCTCGCCCACCCAAGCATCGAAAGTTTTAACCGTCTGCGCGAACTGTGCGGCGGTATCCGCAGCCCCCATCAACTCCTGCCGGATCGCCGCGGGCTCCTTCAGCAGCGCTCCGCAATACCAGCCGAGATGCTTGCGCGCGATCCGGACTCCGGTCTCCTCGCCGTAGAACGAGTACACCGCGTCAAGATGCGCGACGATAATATCACGCGCTTCGCTGCGCAGAAGAGCCGGCGTCTCAAAACCGCCATGCAGCCCGCGGTTGACACCGCGAAAGATCCATGGCGCTCCGTGACTCGCGCGGCCGATCATTACTCCGTCTGCGCCGGTGAAATCAAGCACCTCGCGCGCTTTTTTTCCATCCGCTATGTCGCCATTGGCGAAAACGGGGATGCGCACGCGGCTCTTGATGTCGCGGATCGTGGCGTACTCGGCATCGCCGCCGTAGAAATCCGCGCGCGTGCGTCCGTGCACGGCTAAGGCTGCGATGCCGCAACGCTCGGCGATCGCGGCAATCTGCACGCCGTTGCGGCGCTCGCGATCCCAGCCGGTGCGGATTTTGAGCGTCACCGGCACGTTCACCGCGCTCACCACCGCCTCGAGGATTCGCGCCACCAGCGGCTCATCGGTGAGGAGCGCCGAGCCGCAGAGCTTTCCGCAGACCTTCTTCGCGGGACAGCCCATGTTCAGATCGATGATCTGCGCGCCGAGGGCGACGTTGAGCCGCGCAGCCTCGGCGAGCGCTCCCGGCTCGGCACCGGCGAGCTGCACCACGCGCGGCTCGGGCTCGCCCTCGTGATTCATGCGGTAGCGCGATTTGGGCGTGCTCCAGAGCCGCGTGTCCGCGGTCAGCATCTCCGAGGCCGCAAGTCCCGCCCCGAGCGTGCGGCACAGGATGCGGAACGGCCGATCGGTCACACCGGCCATGGGCGCAAGCACCACGGGCGAAGGCAGCTCGTAGGGGCCGATTCGCAGCCCGTGCCCGTTCATTTGACCGCACTCGCATCGTTCGCGCAGGCGACGCCGCCGCCGCGGGCCGGCAGGCACGCATCCAGCTCGAATCCCACGGCGCTCGCTCCCGGGTCGACAAAGGCGAGCTCGGCATCGATGCGCTGGTCCGCCGCCAGCATGGCGGGTGGCGGGATGCTGGCCGGCAGATAGTCGCGCGGTCCCACCTCGCGCGAAGCCAGACGATTGCCGAACCGATCCTGGAGCGTCACGCGCAGCAGCGGCAGCGGCTGGGGTTTCGCGGCCGCGTTGTGGATGCTGGCTCGCACCGTGATCGCGCCGACGCTGCCGGGCTCGACCGTGGCACCGAGCTGACGCACATCGTAGGCATGCAGATCCCAGCGCGGCATGAGGCGCACACCCAGTGCGCCGTAGAGCTGCGTCAGCTTTGCGCTGAATCGCGGATCGGTCGCGAGAGCGTCGCGGCGATGATCGATGAGCTGAGCGAGAAGCACGACGGCAAGGAGCAGGGCGCCGGCCGTCCATGTGAGTGAGCGCAGTACCGGTGACCGCCGCGCTTCGTCCACGCCCGGTGCGCTCTCCGCCGTGACTTCCGCGGGAGCCGGCTGCTCCTCTGGCGGTGGTGGGGGCGCTGCCGCGCGTGTGCCCGCCGCCTGCGTGGCAGCGCCCTCGGGCCCTCGCTTCGCAGCGCGACGCGGCGCGGCTGGCGGGGCCGGCGCGGCTGGCGGGGCCGGCGGGGGTGGCGGGGCCGGCGGGGGTGGCGGGGGTGGGGATGGCGCCGCCGCGGGGGGCGCAGCGCGCGTGGGACCAGGCGCGGTTTGCACGACGTCGGAAAGCATCGCCGCGTCCAGCTCCATGTCGATGGGGCCCGCCTTGTCCTCAGCGTCGGCCGGCCCAGGCGTCAGCGGCTCCTGATTGGCGGCGACGAGCGCTTTGAAAGATCCGGTGGCGGCGGTCCACTCGGGTGTCGGCGAGGCCGCTACGAAAACGGAAGACGCATCCGTCGTCTCGGGGTCGAATTCCAGCGCCTTCTCCGACACCGCTCCCTCGGGCCGTGGCTGCTCTTCCTGCGCGGGGGCCGGCGGCGCCTCTCGCTCCCCGGCGGCACTGGCCGCCGCTGCGCCCTGGCGGTCATCGGACAGCTGGGCGAGCGCGTTGAAGACGCTCGAGCAGCGGCCGCAGCGCACATAGCCCTGCGCGACGCGCAGGTCGGCTGCGGTCACGACCAGTGTCAAAGCGCACTTGGGGCAGACTGTGAACATCGGCGAGCGTTCGGATCTCGATTTCTCTCAGCGGCGGCGCGCTTGCAGGCAAGCCCAGTCGCCGCGCTCGCCGCCGCTTCGCACATCAAAGCACGCACGGTAAGCGGCTGTCACGTCGGCCACCTCGTGACGCATGAGTCCGGCGAGCACGGCATCGCCCGAGGGATGCAGCAGAGCGGCGAAAGCGCCCGCCAGGGTGCACAGCGGGCCGGAGAGGATGTTCGCGAGCAGGACGTCGATGCCCGCGGGCAGCTCCTCGTGCCGCTCGTGGACGTGGACCACCGCGGCGAGCCCGTTGGCGCGCGCGTTGTCGCGTGTGGCGATGAGCGCCTGGTGGTCGATGTCGTAGCAGTGAACCTCGGCGGCGCCGAGCCTGGCGCTCGCCAGCGCCAGCACCCCGGAGCCGCAGCCGTAGTCGATGACGCGTGCACCGGGCTTGAGGTGCGCGTCGAGCCATTCGAGGCAAAGCGCGGTGCTCGGGTGCGTCCCCGTGCCGAAGGCGAGCCCGGGGTCGAGCCGCACCACCGCCGCGCGCGCATCGGCCACCTGCTCATGCCACGGACACACCCACAACCGCTCGCCAAAGCGCATGGCATGAAAGTCCCGCAGCCATTCGCGCTCCCAGACGCGGTCGGCGAGCACCTCGGCATGGATGCGCTCGGCCGGGATCAAGAGCATCGCGGCGAGAGATGCGACGCGGGCCTCGAGCTCGCCGCTCTCGAGGAACAGCGCCGTGAGCCGGGTTGCCGGCCAGAGCCGCACCTCGCCCGGCAGCGGCTCGAGCACCGGGTCGTCGTGCGCATCCGCGAAGGTCACCGCGGCCGCGCCGCAGGCGAAGCAGGCGCTCTCCGCGACATCGGGGTCGAGAGCGCCGAGATCGAACGAGAGCGTCACGGAGCCCAAGCGATCAACGCAATCCGAGCCGCCGCTCCAGGTAGTGGATGTCGGTGCCGCCTTTCTGGAAGGCCGCGTGGTTGCAGATCTCCTGGTGCAGCGCGACGTTGGTCTTGATTCCCTCGATGACCATCTCCGCCAGCGCATTTTTCATGCGCGCGATGGCGGTGTCGCGGCTGTCGCCGTGCGCAATCACCTTGGCGATGAGCGAGTCGTAGAAGGGCGGCACGTTGTAGCCCGAGTAGACATGACTGTCGACGCGGATTCCCGGTCCCCCCGGGGCGTGCCACAGCCGGATGGGACCGGGCGAGGGGACGAAGGTCTTGGGGTCCTCGGCGTTGATGCGGCACTCCATGGCATGGCCGCGGATCTGCACGTCGCTCTGGGCGTAGGGCAAGCGCTCGCCACTGGCGATCAGCAGCTGCGCCTTGACCAGATCGATGCCGGTGATGAGCTCGGTGACCGGATGCTCGACCTGGATACGGGTATTCATCTCGATGAAGTAGAACTCGCCGTCTTC
>Ga0070735_10004793_pt1 | contig 11321 bp, 8 predicted proteins | sample Coa_R1_FD_66443 | JGI IMG/M metagenome (GOLD analysis project Ga0070735, IMG submission 66443) | Surface soil microbial communities from Centralia Pennsylvania, which are recovering from an underground coalmine fire - Coalmine... | ecosystem: Environmental > Terrestrial > Soil > Unclassified ... | reverse complement strand
GAAGAGCCGCGGCTGTTCCAGACTTGCATGTTCACCAGCTACATGGACGAGTACGTTCCGGCGATCATGCGGGAGATCAACTCGCGTTACGACGTGGATTGCTTCTACACGAACGGATGGCCGCCGATTGGGAGCCTTCCGGAATGCCATTGCGCGGTCTGCAGCAAGCTTCCGTCGCCTGACACCACAGCCTACTGGCAGGTTTTTAACGACCGCGTCCTGGAGTTGTGGCGTAAGTACGACGCGATTGCGAAAGAGAAGAAGCCGGACAGCTTTTTCTTCGCGAATCTTGGCGGGAATGTGCGGTGCGGGCCGAATCTGGACCGGCTGGGAAAGACCGCGGTCTGGTTTCAGGCGGACAATCAGGGACGGACTTATGGAGATCCCGTTATCTGGGGATGCTCGCTGCAGGGCCGGGTGTGCAATGCCATGATGGACGGGAAGTTTGCCGCCAATGTCACGGCAGCGTACTCCACCGGGAGCGTGCGCTGGAGGAACGGTTCCAAGAATCCAGCCGAGGCGAAGATGTGGCTGAACGAGACCCTGGCCAGCGGAATGGCTCTGTATTACCACTTCATCGGATCGGAAGGCGGTTTTGGGCAAGATGTGCGGTGGCAAAAAGTTGGGTCGGATTACTTTCAGTGGGCGGCAAGACACGATGCGCACCTGAGGGGGCAGCGCTCGCTTGCCAACATCGGCGTGGTGATCGGGCAAAGTACGCAGCTTTTCTATCCGGGGCCCGCAATGGCGCACTCGCAGCATTACATGCGGGAGACCACGCATGGGATCTATGAGACTTTGCTGCGGGGGCGATTTGCATTCGATTTCGTACACGAAGACCGGCTCGATGCGAAAGCACTCAGCAAATACCGTGCGCTGTTGCTGCCTAATGTGGCGATGCTGAGCGACGCGCAATGCGAACAGATTCGCAGTTATGTGCGCGCGGGAGGCTCGGTTATGGCCAGTTTCGAGACCAGCCTGTACGACGAGAACCAGAAACCTCGCTCCGATTTTGGTTTGGCTGATCTGCTGGGGATCAGTAAGGCGGGAGAGGTGATCGGTACGAATGGCAACGCATACTACGGATGGATCGAACGCGGTCATGCAATTCTCGACGGCTTTGTGGGCACGAAGTGGCTGCCGGGCGCGCAAAATCGCGTACCGGTAAAGCCGGTCGAGGCCCCGGTGCTGACGGTCGTGCCGGGATTCGTGCAGTATCCGCCGGAATTGGCATATCCGCCAGTGCCGCATACGGATGAACCCGCGGTCGTGCTGCGCGAGTCTGGATCGAGCCGGCTCGCTTATTTTCCGGGAGACATCGAGCGGACGTTTTGGCTGACCGGGCACGGGGACCTGTTGCGGCTGCTGCACAATACGATCCGCTGGCTCGCCCGAGATGAAAGCTTAGTGCAGGTTGAGGGTGACGGCTTTCTGGAGATGTTTGCCTGGGAAACGTCGCGGGGTTATGCCGTGCACCTGCTCAACTATACGAACCCTAATGCGGACCACGGCTGGCTGCAATCCGTCTATGCGGTGGGTCCGCAGAGTGTCAGGATGGTGCTGCCGGACGGGGTCAGGGTGAAATCGGTGGAACTGCTGCATGCCGAGACTAGCGTCGAGTTCCAGGTGGAAGGGGAGGTACTGCGATTCACCATTCCCCGGGTCGAAGACTATGAAGTTGCGGCCATCAGCGTCGCGTGATGGCGGTGTATAGGCCGGGGAAATTGCCGTATAATCCGGCGCGGATTCCATCCGCAATGGCGCCTCAGGTCTATGGGACCTACAGAATCCAGCGATCGCCGGCAGTCCGCGTCTGAGCGGTACTCCATCGCCATTATCACGCTCGAAGAAGAGATGTTCCGGGAAATGCGGCGGGCGCTGGCTCCCAGCTTCCGGGCCACGCTGGCCAGTACGGAATCCCAGATCAAGACGCTCATTGACGACCCCGACATTCATGGAATTGTGCTCGACCTGGAGAGCATTGGGGAGGAGCCTGCGGACGGAATCGAAGTGCTGCAGGAGATGCGGCGGCTGCGGGACGACCTGATCATGGTGGCAATCACGGAATCGAGCAGCAGCGAACTGCCGCTGCTGGCGAGCCAGGCCGGGGCGGATCATTTCTTCGGGAAACCGGTCGACTGCGAGCAACTTCGAACCTTGCTGCTGCAAACCGCGGAAAAGCGGGCGCTGCAATTCGAAGGGCAATGGCTGCTGGACCAGGTCGAGAACAAGGCGGCGTTCTGCGGCTTGATCGGTGGCAGCGAAGCCATGCGAAAGGTGTATCAGGCGGTCGAGGCGGTCGCCAACAGCAACGCCAGCGTGGTGATTCGGGGCGAAAGCGGGGTCGGGAAAGAGTTGGTGGCGCGGGCAATCGTCGAAACCGGGGAGCGCCGGGACCAGCCGTATGTATGCCTGAACTGTTCGGCTCTGCCCGAAACCCTGATGGAATCGGAACTGTTCGGGTACGAACGGGGGGCGTTTACCGGGGCCGAGGCCGCGAAGCCGGGAATGATCGAGTTGGCGCACCGGGGAACGCTCTTTCTGGACGAGATTACGACCCTTGATCACGGACTGCAGAGCAAGCTGCTGCGCGTGCTGCAGGAACGGTCGGTGCAGCGGCTGGGGGGCAGAGCGGCCAAGAAGATTGACTTTCGGCTGATCACGGCCACCAACGACGACCTGGAAGACATGGTGCGAAAGGGGCGGTTCCGCGAGGACCTGTATTACCGGATCAATGTGGTACCGATCATGGTGCCGCCGTTACGGGAGCGGGAGGGCGACATTGCGCTGCTGGTGGAACACTTCGTCCGGCTGTATTGCACGGCGAACAAGAAGCCGGCCAAGCAGGTGCAGCCGGATGCGATGGAGATCCTGGAACAGTATTCGTGGCCCGGGAACGTGCGGGAACTGGAGAACGTGGTGCAGCGCATGGTGCTGATGAGCGACGGTGCGGGAATCACGGCGCATCACCTGCCACAGCAATTGCTGGTTTCGAGCGCGGCCAGCCAGGAAGCCATCCTGATTCCGGAAGAGGGTGTGGACTTCGACGCCGAGATGGAAAGGATCGAGATAGCCTACCTGAATGCGGCGCTGCGACGAACGAATGGGAAAAAATCGGCCGCAGCCAGCCTGCTGCGGATTGATTCGCAGCGGATGAAGTACCTTTGCCGGAAGCTGAATCTCTAAAATTGATAAAGGTTGGTTAAAAATTAACCCAGCTGCGGTTAAAATTTAACCCAAGGAAATTTTTATCGCGGAGCACTGGCGCGCGCTTCGACGTGTATTTCCCAAGTAAAAGCTGCAGCGTGTTCAGTTTAGCCAAGGGCTTGCTCACATAATTCGTTTGGCATGACTCTTGCTGATTGCCTAAGTGTCAGACGGATGACAAAAATAAAATCCCTCGAGGAGCACGCAATGACGATCCAGAAGAAATCGCTTATCAACTCTCTGAACACCACCAAGAAGGCCATTGTGGCCTCCACCCCGGCAGCCGGCACGGCCGCCAGCGGAACCGTGAAGCCGGCTCGCGCGAAGCTTGCCGTGAATAAACCCGCACTCAGGGCTGGTTCCAAGGCGCGACTCGCGAAGTTCATGTAGTTAGAGATTCCGGTTGTAGTAAGGAGGGACGAAGAGGCTGCCGGGGGAGGCAGCCTCTTCGTCCGTTCGTTTACCAGACCTTCCGCCCGAGAAACTCCCAGACGGTGTGACCCGCGAGGCTAGCCAAGCTGCGGCGAACGCCATAGAGTCGAGCCGTTCCTGCCATCCCAGGCCACATAGACCCGTTCGGATTGTCCACCATTAAATCAAAGACGTAGAACTTGGGCGGACTTTGTCCCTTGTACTTGCTGAGGTCGATCAAGCCGGGAGCAATGTCGGAGGAAAGGGGGGCGATACGGACGGTTCGAACGTCGCGCTTGCCCAACATGCCATCGACTTGGAGCCGTGCAGCGGAATCGACATGGAATTTGTACATTTCGAACTCCGAGACGTAGATGCGGGCGCGCAGGTGCGAGATGTCGCCGACCTCCGCCAGTTCGGCACCCTCCGGAACGTAGGCGCCGAGCTTGTCGCCGACCCTGGGGGTCAGGACGACTCCTGAAGTTGGGGTGGCTGCGGTGAGGTGCGCGATCTCCGAGTTGAACTGGCGAGTCTGCTGGCCCAGCCGGTCGCGGTCTGTGGCAGCTGAGCCGAAATCAGCGTAATGCAAAAATTCGGAATTTGCCTTTTGCGTGGCCATTTCCAGGTCGGATTGGCTGCGCGCTGCCTTAGCATTGAGGCGCACGTTGCTGAGTTGCACGATAGGAGCGCCTGCCAGGACTTGCTGGCCCTCGTCGGCATAGACCCGGGCCACGGTTCCGGGGACGAGGGCCCGAATCACTGATACGGTGGCAGGTTCGAGGACGAATCGCCCCACCGCCGTTTCATGCCAAATGGGCAGAAACACAAACACAAGGGCTGCCGCGGAAAGAATGAGTTTGCGGGTGGGATTGAGCCAGGCGGCGATGCGATCTTTTTTGTCGAGGTATACGAATTTCATAAAGTTCCAAAGGGTACGAAGGCGGCCGCGAAAGATCAGGTAAGCCGTTCCGTATTCGAACAGGAAGCCCCAGTCTGCGCTGAAGTTGCGAGCGATGTTGCCGATGAAGCTGGCGAAAATGTATAGGACCGAATAGCTGTAGAGACCAGAAAGAATGGCGTAGGCAACATAGCCGGGACGGCGGCGCGGAGGGACATAGGGCACTTCGACCGGCAATCGCCAGATGTTTCGCTTCACCCAGCCAGACAAATATAAGGTCGATGCCTCCTTCAGGTCCGAAATCCCCAGCAAGTCGCACATGATGTAGTAGCCATCGAGCTTCATCAGGGGATTCCAGTTGATGAGGACGACGGCAATCCCGGTGAAGAGAATGATGGTATAGGCGAAATCGTGGGCGGGCGTGTTCGGGGGCGTAGCCCACCAGATCGGCGTAACGAGGGCGCAGATCACCAATTCCGAGTAGACACCGGCGACGGCGATCATGAGGCGCTGAAAGCGGTCGGCCTTGACCTCGCCAGCGGTCGTATCGGTGTAGAAGGCAGGGGCAAGATAGATCAGCAGGAATCCCATTGCGGGCACTGGGGCTCCGTAATGCTTGCAGGTCAGACCGTGACCAGTCTCGTGAATGCAGAGCAAAACGGAGCCGATAATCCAGAATGCGGCGACGTCGAACCAGCTCTTATCGGCGAAGTTGTAGAACTCGAAAGTATCGCGGCCGACTTCGCTCCAGTGAGCAATGAAGATCCCGGCGGTGAGAGCAAAAGCCAGAAGAGTCAGAGCAACGCACCAGGGCGCGTACATGAAGCGGATGCGACGATAGAGCCAGGTCAGAAAGCGATCGGGATTCACGGCGGGGAACTTGATCTCGGAGAGGTCGCCCCAGTTGGTTTTCTTCTGCATGCGCCGCCGCTCGTTGGCGGTCTTTTGCATCAGCTTGATATTTTTTTCTTGCGCTGTCTGGTGCCAAAAATTCATGGCGTCAATGTCAGCCGCGAAGTCCCGAACCGTTTCCTCCGAATACAGGACGCCAGTTTGGACGGAGTACAGATCCGCTATTTCTGCAAAGGAGCGCTGTCCATCGAAAAGCTGAATCAGATCCCAGGTGTCGGGAGGAAAGGTGAACAAGGCATCGACGCCGGGGACGAACGCCCGAACCTCGCGCTTACCTTCTTCAAAGTGTTCGCGGAAGACGACGTCGGGATGGACGCGCGGAGGACGCTGACTGATGAGCTTGGCGGGAAGCTCGGGCAGCGCAACGTTAAGGGCTTGCGTGATGTTCATCGCAGGGCATCGAGAGTGATGTTCGCATCCATCCCGGGCCGGAGGGCGCCGCGGGATCCTTCGAGTTCCACCATCACTTCGAAAGTGCTGCTGGAAGGATCGACGACAGGGCTGACTTCGAGGACTCGGGCCTTGTAGTTCTGATCGGGAAGATCAGGAGTGGTGAGGGGAAGTTCCTGGCCGCGCTTGACTCGTCCGATGAAACGCTCGGGCAGGGTGAAGCGCATGCGGAGAGGACCATCGCCGGTGATCCAGAAGAGGCGATCGCCGCGCGCGACCTGTTGTCCTTCGCGGACGTAACGGCGGCCGAGGACTCCGGAGAAGGGAGCGCGAATCTGGGTCTTCTCCAGTTCCAATTCAAGGGAGTGCTGGGTGGCTTTGTCGGTGACCAGCATCTGCTCGACGCGCTGCACCTCGTAATGTTCCTCTTCAGCCTTGTATTTGGCATGCTCGAACTGCTCGAGGGGGATGAGTTGGGCGTCCCAGAGTTTTTTGGCGCGCTCGTAGTCGGCGTCGAGAACCTTGGCCTCCGATTTCCAGCTATTGAGGCCCGCCTCGGTGCTCAGGGTCTTCGAGCGCGCGGCCTCGAGCTCGGAGGTGAGCTGGCGGTCGTCGAGCTGTGCGAGCAGGTCTCCAGCGTTGACGCGAGCGCCCACGTCAGAGTTCAAGTTGGCAACGATGCCTTCGCGTTGGGCGAGCAGATCGAGTTGGTGCTCGACGATGAGGGGACCGGAAACGGTGAAGGGCTTCTCCGTCGCGGGCGGGTCGGGAGCAGGTATGGTCGCAGAGGGCGCGGGAGCGGTGGCGGCGGAGACGCGGTCTGGAGTCTGTGAGGAGCAACCAGTGAACAGGAGCAAAGCCCATCCCAGGGAAATAGCAACGAGAATGCGAAACTTCGATCGACGCATGTTTAGACTCCAAACCACGACCACAGTCGCGAGTACAGCCAGACTAAGGGGCTGCGGAAAAGCACATAGCCCGAGGGATACCAGCCTACGCGCACTTTGCCGCGACCTTCCATGCCGGCGCGAATCGCCCCATCTTGATTTGCAATGGCCACGCGGGCGAAGAATACGCGCGAATTGGCCAGCAAAGCGCCCTTCGGGCTGACCAATGCCACGGTCCCGTGAAAAGTGCGAGTGGGAAAACTATTCAGCTTCACGGATGCCGCCGAGCCCGCTCGCAGCAAGGATGCATCGGCATCGTCAATGGCAACGTCGACGATGGCGCGGGACGTATCCACGACTTCGGCGAAGCTGTCACCGTACTGCAACCGGCGCCCGACCATATTCTCGACGTGGGGAGTGGCGATGACGCCATCAATCGGGGAGCGCAATTGCGTCTTGTCGAGGAGTTCCTGATCACGGGTCACTTCTGATTTCCAATAATCGGCCTGCACGCGCTGAACGCCGGCGTTAGTGCCGTCGTTGACCGAGAGAGCGTGATTCATCTCCAGGAGCGCGGTTTGATACTTCGCTTGCGCTTGCGCGAGGAGGGCGCGAAAGTCCCAGTCGGCAAGATCGGCGATGACCTGTCCCTTGGTGACGGGGTCGCCTTCGTGCACGTAGACCTTGCGCACCACGCCTTCGACCTCGGGTTGAACCTGGGCAGAGTGCAGCGGCGCCACGAGCGCGTCTCCATCCACGCGCATGGGCAGCGGGAATGCGGCGAGGAAGATCAGCAGCAGAGCAGCTGCGATCATCATGAAAACGCGCCGGCGCTTTTCAATCGCCATAAACTTCCGCTTCTTCTCAAGCATGGGCTGGAGAACGGAAATGAACGGCACCTCTTTGTACATCTGGGCGTTGCGCAACGCGACAGTCGCCTGCCCAGCAATGACTTGCAGGACTTCAATGTGAGCGGGAGAAAGAAAGTCGGGATCGGGGCTGACCAGGCCCATGATGCCCACGCGACCGGTGTCGTCATTCAGGGGAATGGCGTAGAAGGCACGCATCCCGGAGGCGGAGAAATACTTTTTGAACTTCGCACGCGTTTCTTCGCGATCGCTGCCGATTTCATCCTCATGCTGGCGGACGTGCACGACACCCTCGGACAACAGGCTCCAGCGCAGGATGTCGTTGAGCGGGGCGATGTCGGCGGCGTCGGGATCGAGCTGGGTCACGCCACTGACGGCGCTGAGTTTGTATTTGCCGCCCTGCTGCAGGGCAATGGCGGCGCGCTCATAGGGAATCAAAGCCTGGGGAGCATCGACGATGGTTTGCAGCACGCGTTCCAGATTGAGGGTAGAGGTGATCTCGCGGCTCACCGTAACGAGCATTTCAAGGACTTCGACCTTGCGTTCAGCCAGCAACAGGCTGGCATTGTGCAGCGCAATGCTCGCGGTCTCGTTCAGGCTGGTAAGGACGAACAGGTCATCTTCGTCGAAGGGCGCACCATCGAGGCGATTGATGGCTTCGACCACCCCAACCAGCGAGCCTTTGTCGATCAACGGGGTGACCATAATCGATTCGACGGCGCCTTCCTGGTGGTCTTGATTGCGGAGAACGAGGCGCTCATCCGCCGGGTCGTGAAGCAAAACCGGCTCACCGTTATCGGAGACAGCGGCAGCGATGCCTTCACCCACTTTTTGGATCATGCCTCGGCGGGTCGTGGGATCGTCACCCGCCTGGTGCATCAGAGAAAGGCTTTCATCTGCCTGGACCATCCAGATGTTGACGGCGGCGCACTCGAGCATTTCGCGCATCTTGCCGCCGATGATGGGGAGCAGTTCATTCATCTCGAGAGTCGAACTGAAGACTTTCTCGATGTCGTAGAACTGGGTGAGGCGGGTAATGGAGTTCAGCGAGTTATTGCGCTCTTCTTCGTAAGCTTGGGAAGCTTTCAGGCCCCGGGCTGCGAGCTCGCAGAAAGGTTCGAGATCGGCAAGGGTTGCGCGATCCGGAATGTTGTCGAACGTGAGAATTTCGATCGCACCGATAAGGGCATCATCCACGACCAAGGGGAGGCATACGAGGGCTTTTAAGGTGCGACGAATATTGAGGTGAGCATATTCTTCGCGCGCCAGCGTGCGGCCTTCATAGACTGCGGTTGCCGGATCATGGACGAGCGAACCGAGTGTTCCAGCGTCGGCCGGGACTGTCTGATCCGGCTGGGCGTCATCACCGACAGTGGCGCACGCCGACCAGCAGAGGCCCTCATCGTCCTCGATCAGGAGGTAAAGGATTGAGGTGGTTCCGGGAAACCGTTCGAGGAGAGCCTGGGCGATCACCCGGGCACGGGCAGGAGTCTCGCTCACGGCGAGCAGCCGCGAGGCGAAGGCCACGAGGTTGAGGTCCAGATTCGAACCTGGGGTGGTTGCCATGCTTTGGGTTTTGAGACCGCAAAAACCGGTATCGGGGGATGAGCGAGTTCCACTTGCAAAAATTGCAAGCTTCTTCTACTTTGAGCGGGCACTTTATCAGAGGCTTTGCTGAGAGTCAATGATGATCTCGGCCGACAATGCTGGTAATAGCCAATTCAGGCGAAAGGCGAGGGGCGCGTGGAGATCGAAGTTCGCAATCGAGGAGAAGTGAAGCTGATTAAGCTAACGGGCAGGCTGACGCTGGGGGATTCGGTGGATCGCCTGCGGGCTACGCTGGACGATCTTTTGGCCACAGGGGCGAACCGATACGTACTCGATCTTGGGGATGTTTCGATGCTCGATTCCAGCGGCATCGGGCTGCTGGTGATGTACCTGAACAATGCGAAGCAGCGGGGAGGCTCGCTGAAGCTGTTGAATCCGTCGAAGTTTGCGGTTCAGACCCTGAAGATGATCGGACTATTGAAGCTGTTCGACGTTTTCCAGGACTCAGAAGAGGCGGTCGCCTCGTTCCAAGTTTAAAATCTCCTCAGGGCTGTCTAGCGTCTGTTCTGCTAGTGCGCGAAAGTGTGCCTGGATGAAATTCGATCAAGCTGTGCTGAAGAGCCTGCCCAAAGTGCTGCTGCACGAGCACCTGGATGGAGTACTGCGGCCGGAAACGATTGTCGAACTGGCGGAGAGTGCTGGCTACAAGGACCTTCCGACGAAGGATAGGGAGCAACTGGCCAAGTGGTTTCATCAGGGAGCGAATCAGGGGAGCCTGGCCAAGTATCTGGAGGGGTTCAAGCACACCATTGCGGTTACGCAGACAGAAGAGGCGCTGGAGCGAGTAGCCTATGAGCAGTCTGAGGATTTGAGCCGGGATGGGGTGGTCTATTACGAGACCCGATTTGCGCCGCTGTTTCATACGAAGAAGGGACTGTCGCATCAGCAGGTGGTGGCGGCGGTGCTGAAGGGAATGGCACGCGGGCGGCAGAATTTCGGAGTGCAATCGGGGCTGATTATTTGCGCCATGCGCAATATGAATGTGTCGCTGGAGATGGCGGAACTGGCGGTCGATTTCCGCGAGCGCGGCGTGGTGGGTTTCGATCTGGCGGGAGAAGAGGGAGGGTTTCCTCCGAAGAAGCACGTGGACGCGTTTCACTACATTCAGCGGGAAAACTTCAACATCACGGTGCATGCGGGGGAAGGCTTTGGGAAGGAGTCGATCTGGCAGGCGATTCAGTATTGCGGCGCGCACCGAATCGGGCACGGGACTCGCTTGATTGATGACATCGCAGTGGCGGAGGGCCGAGCAGTGAAGCTGGGCGACCTGGCGCAATATGTACTGGACAAGAGAATTCCGCTGGAAGTGTGCTTGCTCAGCAATGTGCATACGGGAGCGACGCCGAGTCTGGAACAGCATCCATTCAAGATTCTGTATCAGGAAAAATTTCGAGTGACGCTCAACACCGACAACCGGCTGATGAGCGATACCTCGATGACGAAAGAGTTTGCGGCGGCCGCGGAAACATTCGGGCTTAAGCTTGAAGATTTTGAAAAGATCACCATTAATGCGATGAAGAGCGCGTTTCTGCCGTACGGGCAGCGATGCGACTTGATTTACAAGACCATCAAGCCTGGATACGCGGGGGTGCGGGAAAAGATTGCGGGCAAGGGGAAAAACTGACCGGTGGATTTGGCGGGGCGGGTATGGAAAATCCTTTCATGGCACGCGCGATTCAGCTTTCTCTGGACAACGTTGTTTCGGGGAAAGGCGGGCCGTTCGGGGCGGTGCTGGTGCGGAACGGGAGCATCGTGGCCGAAGGGGTGAATCGCGTGACCGCGAGCAGTGATCCGACGGCACACGCCGAGATCATTGCCATCCGAGAGGCGTGCGCCAAACTGGGAGTTTTTGAACTGAATGACTGCGAACTGTACAGTTCGTGCGAGCCGTGTCCGATGTGCCTGGGTGCGAGCTATTGGGCGCGACTGGCACGTATCTATTTTGGAAATTCCGCCGCGGACGCTTCGCAGTTTGGGTTCGACGATTCGTTCATTTACCGGCAGTTTGCTTTGAATTTGCCACAGCGCTCCATTCCGATGATTCCGATGATGCGCGAGCAGGCTCTGGCTGCGTTCCGCACATGGCAAGAAAGTCCCAACAAGATTACGTATTAAGATTGCGAGCCGTCCGCCAAGGCG
>Ga0070735_10004791_pt1 | contig 11323 bp, 10 predicted proteins | sample Coa_R1_FD_66443 | JGI IMG/M metagenome (GOLD analysis project Ga0070735, IMG submission 66443) | Surface soil microbial communities from Centralia Pennsylvania, which are recovering from an underground coalmine fire - Coalmine... | ecosystem: Environmental > Terrestrial > Soil > Unclassified ... | reverse complement strand
GGCTTCGGCGAGCGCGGTCGTGCCGGTCACCGGTGGGTCACCCGGCTGCGGGGCGGACGGCGGGCATGCCGAGCACGACGGTCTGCCGGGCCGCCCTGATCGCGGTCACCGCCTGCTGGATCTGCGCCCGGTCGGTATCGCTGAGGCTTTCCAGGTCGGTTTCGATCCGGCGGATCAGCTCCCGGACCTGGCTGACCTGCTCATCGGGCGGGGCGGCCTGCGCGCGTGCCCAGGGCTGGAGGTCGGTTGCGGCGTGCAGGCGTTCCCGGTCGGCCAGGAGCTGCTGGAGGTAGGACTTCAGCTCGGGCAGGTAGGAAGGGTCGCTGCGGAAGTGCCCGCAGCCGGTGCACGTGTACTTGTAGGGGCAGGCGTGCCCGCCGGCCTTGACGTTGGACGGCTCGGTACACACGCCGAACGGGATGGCAACCTGCCCGATGCGCATGCGGGCGTGCTCGTCGGACAGCAGCCCGGCGATGCCGCCGAAGACGCGCTGCCCGGCAGCGTCGAACTGGTGGCGGGCGACCTTGTCGATGGCGGTGCGCAGCCGGTTCTCAGTGATCCGGTAGTAGCCGGTGGTGGTCCGCATCGAGCGGTGCGACATCAGCTCGCGCAGCACGTCGGGCTGGACTCCGGCATCGGCGTGCCGCTGGGCGTAGGAGTGCCGGTAGGCATACGGCACGACCAGGGCGGGGCTGACCTGCTGCCCGTCGGCGTCGAGCAGCAGGTGCGCGATCTCGTCGGCGAAGATGCGGTGGGCGTTGCCGTACGCATCGGCGCGGATCGGCTTGGTGCCGTCCCTGTTGCCCTTGTCGCGGGGGAACAGCGCCAGGTCACCGGGTGGGATGTGCGGGTAGCGGTGACGCGTCCAGTCCTTCTGCGCGGTGATGACGGCGGCGGTGGCCTCGGCGACGGGCAGGCGCCGGCCGGGCCGGTTGTTCTTGGCGTCGGTGTAGATCAGCACCGGGCTGCCGGAAGGATCGCGTTCCAGGCAGTCCCACCCCAGGGTGCAGACCTCATCGGGGCGGCGACCGGTATCGATGAGCACTTCGGTGATCCGCCGTTCGGAGATGCCGCACCGCCGCTCGAACACGCCCAGGTTCGCGGCGATGACCTTCAGCACCGTGCCGGGCAGGCTGCGGGGCCGCGGCACCCGGTCGGGGTCCTTGGGGATGTCGCTGCGGCGCAGCGCGAAGGAGGCGGGCAGCCCGGCTGCGGCCTCGCCAGCGGCGGTGATGCCCAGGGCGTGCACGTCGTTGATGAGCCGGAAGATGCGGCGGGTCAGCCGCAGCCGGGAATCGGCGGTCATCTCCGTGGCCCGCACCTGGTGCGCGAGCTGGCTGGTGAACGTGACGATGTCGTGCCGACTGAGCGCGGCGGGGTCGTGGCCGCCGTCGTCGCGGGACTGGCGCAGGTTCTGCGACAGTGCCACGGCGGCGCGGATGGTGTCCCGGGCAGAGTCGGCGGGTTCCCGGCCGCGGCGCAGGGGAAGGTCCTCAGCCGCCCACCACTTGACGGCCTCGCGCAGCCATCGCTGGCTGATGCCGGTGAAGTCCAGCTTGCCGGCCAGACCGAATACCTGAAGCTGCCAGATGTCCCTGGCTCGTTCCTTCTCCGGCCCCGACAGCAGGCAGTACAGCTCCGCTATCAGCCAGCGCAGCAGCTGGCTGGCATCGGAGCGGATTGCCGTGCCGGGCACCTGGGCCAGGTCCAGCACGCTGGCTGCTCGCTGGGCGTGCAGCATCTTGACCAGGTACCGGGTCGAGGTGGGCAGGGTCCGCAGCCCGGCGTCGGTGCGCCGCTGCAGTCCGGCCAGGAGCTCGGCGATCACGCGGTCGGGCAGGCCGTGCAGCGTGATCTCATGCCCGGCCACGTCCACCGGGGCGGCATGCCGTGCCCACTCGGCCAGGACCGCGCCGTCATGGTCGCGGCGGTGGCGGCACCACGCGGTGCGGTGAGCGGCGCACAGCCCGCAGCGGTGCGCCGCCACCGCGGCGCACGATGCCACGATGCAGGTCCCGAACGAGGCCAGCGGCCCGGCCTCGGGCCAGGCCAGCCACTGCTCGACCGGAAGGGCACGATGGCGTTGGCGCTGCCAGGCGTGAGTGGCGCACAGCCGCTCGGCGGACTTAGCCGGGCGCGGGCAGCTGGTCACCAGGCAGGGCCGGTCGCCCCGGGACCTGCCGCCGCATGGCCGGGCGAGGAAGTCCTCCCACGCCAGGCCGCTGGCCTTCCACCGCTTGCGGCACGTCACGCACAGGTCCGCCTCCTTGTGCGCGGTGGAGGCGGCGCAGTCGGCGACTGCACATTCCCTCACGCTCAGCAGCGGGTCGCCGCGCACCGGGGTGAGGGTCTGCGTCTCGGGATTCCAGCCCGCCCGGACGAGGAAATCTGGTCGCAGCACGCCCCGCAGGATGGCCAGCTCATCGCTGGGTGCCGCGTCCAGACCGGGAACCACAGCCAGCTGCGCGGTCACCGGAGGGCCTCGTGAGCACTATCGCGCGGGACCGGGACGCGGGCGACCGCTTCCCGCAGTCGCTCGTGGCCGGGGTGCAGGTAGACCGCGCTAGCGGTGAACGACTGGTGGCCGAGCAGGTCCCTGATCTCATCCAGCGTGGCGCCCGAGGCAGACACGTTGGTCGCGAACGAGTGCCGGGCCATGTGCGGGCGGGCGCGCCGGCCGAGCCCCGCCCGCTCCGACAGCGCCTCCAGCAGCTCGTTCAGCGCGCCGGGCCGCATCGGCCCGCCGACCCGGCCACGGGAGAGATTGACCAGCAAGAAGTCGCACGACTGGGCGGGCAGGCAGGCGTCCCGGTCGCTCATGTACTGGTCGTATGCCTGCACGACCAGCCAGTCGGCGGGCACCGCCCGGGACCGCCGCGACTTGGCCGCGGCCCCGTTGGGGTTGTCCCGGCGCCGGACGTGGACGTGCGGTCCCTTCACTCCGCAGCCGAGCCGGGTGGCGTCTGGGACGAAGTGCACGTCTTCCCGCCGCAGCCCGGCCAGCTCGCCGCGCCGCAGCCCCATCCGCCACAGCGCGAGCACGATGAACCGGTCCCGTGCGCCCCGGCACGCCCGCAGCAACTCCAGGATGTCCTCGTCGCTGATCGCCTCGACCCGGCGCTCTGGCTCGCGCAGCCGGTGCCGGGGCCGAAGCCGCGCGTCGGCGAGGCCTTCGCCGCGCGCCTCCGCGGGCAGCGACCGCTCATCGGCCACCTCGAACAGCGCCCGCAGCGTGCCCGGCCCGGCCAGCCCGGCCGAGACGGCATGCCGGAAGAACTCCCGCACCGCCGCCAGCACGCAGTTGACCCGCCGCTCGCCCCGCATCGGCCGGGACAGGTCCGGCGGCCCGGCACGCCCCGCGTCGTGGTAGCGCAGCCAGTGCACGAACCGGCCCAGCGCCTGCGGAGCCTGCTGCCACTCCAGGGCCGTCCCCGCGCACCAGTCGAAGAACAGCGCCAGCGAGATCGCGTACGCCTTCGTGCTCGATTCCGCCAGGTCCCGCCCCAGCCGCATGTGCAGCAAGAACCCGTCCGCCGCCTCGTGAACCCGCCAGGCCCCATCCACCACCGTCCAGTACCGGATCCCCGACGGCAGCCGCACCGGGAACGCGCGGTACTCCTCCACCTGCCCCTCCAGCACCATAGGACTCACGTGACACGTAACGTTACGGCTCAGCTACTAAGAACCGTGCGCGACACGCCGACACGCGACGTCGGGCACAGGTCGTCACGAGCTCGAATGCGACAGTCCCCGACGCGGCAGGGCCCCCGAGGAAAGGGAGTACCAGCCGGCTGGGTGACCGGCCTGCCCGGCATCAGCCGCACGGCCGCCCTGCGGATCCTCGGCAACGGAGTCGTCCCCCGGCAAGGAGCCTGCGCGCTGCGGCTCCTGATCAGCACCGCTGCCTGCCTGCCCCCGCCGGCACCCAGGCCGCCATCTCGCGCGCCGCGCCTGCGCCGCCCCCGCCGGACTCCGGCAGCATCCCAGACCGCTGACACCCGGAAGGAACAACAGTGAACCAGCACCGCACCCTGGAAGCGCCAGGAGGCTCTCCGGGGCCTGACGGACCAGCCACCTTGCGGACCGGCAGCTTGCACACCGGATCCGGCGGGCTCGGCGAAGCCGTCATGAGCGCCCTTCACACCCGCCTGGCCTGGTACGCGGGCACCGGCCCGGACGCCCCCGCCCCTTGCCGCCCGCTGGCGGGCGTCCCGGACCCTGGTGATATCGCCACGGCCGGCTGGGCCTGTGCCGCGCCCGCCGGCATGGTCACCGCCGGGTGGCCCCCGATCCGCATCCCCCGTCCGGCCGCATCGCCGGGCTGCTGCAAGAACGCCCCGCAGGACAGTGCGCTGCATCAGGCGGTGCCTGCGCCACCTCCGGCCCGGCTACGCCTACCTCGGCAACGTCACCGCGCCGAACCCGTGCGGCCGTGCCCGCGTCCAGGCCGGCCTCGCCCGCCTCGGCTACAGCACCATGCGGGCGGCAAAGCGCATGTGCGATACCGGCGGCCCCGTGGCTGCGTGCCCCGCTGTACATCCTCGCCACGCGGCCCGGCACCGGCAGCCGCCTGGCAGCCGCCGCCCGCACCAGCGGGCCGTGACCACGCGGCCCGCCAATCCGGGCCGGGCGGGGCGGCCCGGACCAGCCCGCCGCCGCCCGCGTGCGGCCCGCACGGCCCGCGATAGCCGGCCCGGCGGGCCGTCCCCGGCCCGTCGCGCCCGACGCGGCCCGCACCGCCGCGCACGACAGCCGCCTGCGCCGGGCTGCCGCCGACCACACAGCCATCTCGTCCCGGAAGGAAAACCAGTGAATCAGGACCGTCCTTCACAGTTCCCCGCCGTCCACGTCCCCGGGCAGCCAGCCCTTCCCGCCGCAGGCACCTGGAGCAGGCAGACACGGCATGACTTCGATGACCCTTGCGGGGAGGACCCCGCCCCGGCGTGGCCGTCCCCGCCAGGACCCGGCCTGGCTGCCGGCTTCGCGGAGCCGGGAACCTGGCCTGCCCCGGGCAGCCCGGCACTGCCGTTCCCGGCCGTGCGGGCCACGGCACGTGCCGGGCGCCGGAGCCGGGTAAGGCCCCTGCTCGCCACGGCCGCCGCGGCGATTCTCGGCATCGGGTTCGGCGTGTGTATCGCGGCTGTCTCCCAGGGGCCGGTGCGGCTGGGGCTCGCGGATGACCCCGGCGCCGCGCCCTACACTCCCTCGGCCGGCCCGGCCAGCACCTCGCCAGGCGCTACCCCGCCGGCGCCTGGCAGCACCAGCCCGCCGGCCAGCGCGACCGCGTCCCCGTCAGCATCGGGCACGCCCGCCAGCTGGCCGCCGGCCACCAGCAAGAACACCGCCGAGAACGTCTTCGCCGCGTTCATGACCCAGAACAACCAGGCCAACAAGACCCGGTCCGCGGCGCTGCTGGCCCAGATCGAAGGCGGCACCAGCTACGCGATCGACGCCGGCGCGTACCGGACCGGCCGCGCCAGCGACCCGGCGGACTCCCGCTACACCGCGATCACCGCGACCAGCACGGTGTACTGGGTTCCCCGGCTCCCGGCCGGGACCTGGCCCCGCTGGTTCGCCGCGCGCCTCACCTACACCCCGGCCGGCTCCCCGCAGCAGGTCATCGCAGCCGGCTACGTGGTGTTCGCGCAGGCATCACCAGGCTCGGCGTGGAAAGACGTGCTCGAACCGTACCTGCTCCACTCCGCCGGCCCAGGCCCCTTCATCCCCGCCGATGCGGACGGGTACGCCACCGCCGCCACCGCCCAGGCTCCCGGCCTCAGCATCCCGCCCGGCCAGGCCGCCACGGCGACCGCCGCCTCCCTGGACGGCAACGGGAACCTCATCCAGGACCCGGGCAACCTGGCCGACCTGCGTGACCAGGCGTACTTCGCCGCGCACCTGCCAGCCGGGACAACAGTCACCGATACGCACGAGCCCGACGGCCCCGTCTACGCGCTGAGCACCGTCGGCGGCGGCGTCCTGGCCTTCTACGGCCTGTCCGCCCAGCTCGCTATCACCGCCCCGCCCGGCGGGCAGGTCGCGATCGGGATACCCGGCTACTACACGACGGGCCAGCCCGTCACCACGGTCGGCATCGGCTACGCCGGCCAGTTCGCCCTCTACATCCCCCCGGCCGGGCAGGGCGGCCCGCAGCTGCTCGCCGACGCGTCCGGGATCACCGGATGACCAGGTCCCCGCGCCTGCCCGGCCAGCCAGCATGCACCCGCCGGGTGCCATGGCCGCCAGCACGCACAGGCCGGGGGCAGGCACCTCGCCAGTGCCTGCCCCCGGCGCCCCTGTCCTGCTGCCCCAGTCCCGGTCAGTCCGGCGAACCGGGCAGCTCGATGCCGGGCAGCGCTGGCCAGCCCGCTGTCATCGCGGCGACCGCAGCTGCCAGGGGGACGACCTGCGACGAGCCGGGGCCGATACCGGCCTGGTCCATGCCGGCCAGTGCCCCCATCGCCCATCCGGCTGCCGGGCGGGCCAGCTCGGGCCAGTCGCTGGCCTCGATGACCGGCCACTCGGCCACCAGGCTCAGCGCCCCGCCCATCACGGCGCAGACCTGGACGTGGCTGCTGCCCAGGCCGGGAAGGATGCCCGGCCCGGCGGCGACATGCACCAGCACGTCGCCGTCGCGGCACTCGCCATCCTCGGCGGGCATCTGCCGGACAGAGAACAGGCCGCCCTCGGCCTGCTCCACTTCCATGGCCAGGAGCCACATCCCGCCCGGCGGCAGCGGCTGCGCCGCCAGGTCCGTCGCGTCATCCATGCCCGCCACGGCGTCTGCGCCGTTCCCGGCGCCGGCCCGCTCCGGCGGGCTGCTGGCTGATGCTGTCATAGAGAACCTCCTCGTCAATCGGCGTCTGGTTGCCGGCGGTCCGCCGTGGTCCGCGCCGATCGCGCGGACCGCGGCGACACCGCCACCGACGATGGACGCTCCGCGGCGCCGGCATGTCAAGCCACCGGGTGCCTGCCGTCCCGCCAGCCCGGCACCAGCGTCACAGCACGGCGGGCCGGCGCTGCCAGGCGGTGGCCGTGACATCGGAGGGCGGACTTGACATCCGGCCCGGAGCAGAGCGGTCGTCGGTACGGGCGCACGGACAGCCGCCGCCCGCGGACACGCACCGCCGCTGATCCTGCCGCCACCGACACGGGCGACCCGGGCAGCCCCGGTCACGACGATGACCTGCTCACCATCAGCGAGGTCACCGCCTGGCTGCGGATCTCCCGGACCACCTTCTACCGGTGGCGCCTGACCGTCGCCGGGCTGGCCGTAATGCGGCTCCCCGGCGGCAGCGTCCGCATCCGGCGCAGCGACCTGCACCGGTGGCTACGCAACCGCCTCGAACAACAAGCAGAGGAGAACACGAAACCATGAACAGCTACGACGTCAAATTCTGGGAACCGAAGAAGATCGGCGACACCGCCAAAGGCCGCTGGCGGGTCCGGTGGCTGGTCGCAGGCGGCGAGCACTGCCAGTCCTTCGCCGTCAAGCCCCTCGCCGACGGGTTCCTCGCCGAACTGCGCGAAGCCGCCCGCGCCGGCAAGCCCTTCAACACAACGGACGGCCTGCCCGTCAAGCCCGCCCCGGCCGGAGCCGCCGAGCCGGTCAGCTGGTACCAGCACGCACGCGCCTACAGCGAGATGAAATGGGACGGCCTGGCCCCGACATCCCGCCGCTCAGCCGCCGAGGCACTGACCACCGTCACCATCGCCCTGACCGGCACGCTCAGCGGCGCCCCCGACCCGGCGGCGCTGCGCCGCGCCCTGTTCGCCTGGGCATTCAACCCCGGCACCCGCAACCTCACCCCGCCCGCCGAGATCGCGGACGCGCTGGACTGGATCGCCGCAGCGTCGGTCCAGGTCCCGGCTCTCGAAGACCCCGCCGTCATCCGGCAGGCGCTGGCCGCGTGCGCGCGCACCATCAGAGGCAAGCCGACGGCGGCCACGACCCAGCGGCGCAAGCGCGCCGTCTTCAGCGGCGCGTGCGGCTACGCGGTCGAACTCGGCCTGCTCCCCGCCAACCCGGTCGCCAAGGTCAGCTGGCATGCACCGGCCGTCGCGCAGACCATCGACCGGCGCGTCGTCGCCGGCCCGGCCCTGGTCCAGTCCCTGCTCGCCGTCGCCGTCGGCGTCAGCGGACGCGGCCAGCACCTGAAAGCGTTCTACGGCTGCGTGTACTACGCGTACCTGCGCCCATCCGAAGCCGTCATGCTCACCGAGACCGCCTGCCACCTCCCGAGCCGCGGCTGGGGCCGGATCGACCTGGCAGTCTCCGCCGCCCGCGCCGGCCGCGAGTGGACCGACGACGGGAACGCCCGGCAGGCACGCGGCCTCAAGCACCGCGCCCAGGACGAGACCAGATCCATCCCCATCCCGCCCGTCCTGGTCCAGATGCTCCGCGCCCACCTCAAGACATACGGCACCGGACCCGGCGGCCGGATCTTCCAGACCGCACGCGGCGGCATCATCCAGGACAGCGCCTACACCGCCGTATGGCAGGCAGCCCGCCAGGCCGCCCTCACCACCGCCCAGCACGCCTCACCGCTGGCAGGGCGGGTCTACGACCTGCGGCACGCCGGCGTCTCCCTCGCCCTCAACGCCGGAGTACCCGCCACCGAAGTCGCCCGCCGCGCCGGCCACAGCGTCGCCGTCCTCCTCAAGATCTACGCCCACTGCATCGACGGCCAGGCCGACGCCGCCAACAAGCGCATCGGCGACGCGCTCGGCAGCGGCCACGACCCGGTCGGCGCCAGCCCCGGCAGCACAGACAGCGACATCGGCGACCAGGACGAAGAACCCGCCTGACAGCCGGCATCTGGCGGCCGGGGACTGCGGCAAACAGGACATCCTGCTCGCCGCGGTCCCTTTAACGGCTGCGTCTGGGCGTACGCGCGGCCGGCGCTACGCGCCGCATGGAGCTGCCCCTCCATGTAGCCCCAGGGCCGGGGGCACGATGTCTGGGGGGTCGGCAGGCTATGCCTAAGGTGTGCCGGCCAAGGCGTCCCTCCTGGGAGGTTTCGGTCGCCGCCAGAAATGCCGAATTCCGCAGCTTTCGAATATCTACACTTCGCCGGTAGGTCCCGGGTGCTAGGTGTGCTTCTTCTGGGGCGGCCAGATCTCGTGCTCCGGGTCCCACCAGACGACGTGGAAGACGTTCCCGCACCGGAACCCGTAGACCCGCTCCAGGCCCCCGAGCCGGACAACCGAGATGGTGGTCATGTCGGCCAGGCCGATCGCGTCGAGGCGTTCTCGGGCCAGCGCGGTAGGGATCGCCTCGATGTCGTATTCCTTGCCTGGATAGCCGCTGCCGCAGAACGCCTCACCGGTCTTCATGTCCTCCAGCTTCGCCAGCCGACGGAAAAGCCCGGCCACGTCGTCACCCGGCGTGCCGTTGAATCCCCACGGCCCGTCGTGGTCGAAGTGCTTGAACCGCCAGCACAGCCGGTCCCCCGAATTGGAGGCTCCAGGCAGCTCGGGATGGCTGCGGGGAGTTTCCTTACGTCGTGGCGGCGGGGGAGCCGGCTTCTGCTTACCTCGCCCGCCCACTGGCGTCAGCGGCTGCGAGGACGTCGAAGTACTCGAAGATCTCCCGGTCGGTGAGCCGCTCGTCGCTGCGGTCGAGCGGGCCTGCGCCCGCGCGCTTCCGGGCCTCGACCCAGGGGCCCGCGGCGTGCGTCATCGCGGAGAGCTGATGGGCGCTGAAGTGGCCGTAGCCGTCCAGTACCAGGCCGACCGATTCCTTCTCGCCGGCGTCGAGCGCGTCCGGGTTGCCGTTGATGTCGCCGGGGGAGACGGTGAACTGGAGGCGGTGCATCTGGTAGAGCCGCGGCGACACCGGGCCGTTGGCCCATGCCTCGAACGGCTCGGGGAACAGGGGGCGCTCCTCCCAGGCCATGTGGTAGCCGTAGCAGAAGTAGCAGAGCTTCTGCAGCTTCATCGCGGACATGGAGCCGCGCTTCGCCAGGATGTACGCGGCGACGTCCTGCACGTGTGCCATGCCGCGCACCTCCCCCCTCGGGGATCGTCTCCCCTTCATCATCGCCCCTCAACCCCTCGCGGACAACGGCGCAATTGCACACAGATATCACGAACCAGTCACCAGCCAGTGCCCCAGTGGCTTGAGGCTCGCTAGGCTACCAGGTCGATCCGGCCATTCCCTGCTCGTCAGCCGGGCGCGCCCCTGCTCGGGGTCCAGGCAGCTGACTACGGCCGAGGATTCGTCTTCGCAGGTCGGCTGGGCTGAGGTCCATTGCAGTACACCGGAGGTACACGCCATGCGGCGCTGGCTCGGTGAGGTAAGCACGCTCGAAGACAGCCTCGGTATGACCGGCAGGCTGCTGACTACGGCGCTGTCGACGGCTGCCGAACCGGCGCCCGCTCAGCAGGTGCCCGCCGCTGTCTCCGCACGCGGCCCAGGGGGTCAGCCTCGATGGCAGCGCCGCTGGCTTGGGTCGCATCCGGCGCCGGCATTGGAGTCGTCACGTGCGGCCCACACGGCTAGGTAGAAGCCGAGGTCATCGGCTTTGGCCTTGACGCGGCCGGAGTAGTCGAGGATCGTGCGGCGGTCCTCGGGGATCTGATTGTAGGGAGGCATGGTGCGCTGCGCCTTATCCCCAGAAAAGAGAGTGGCGGATACTTTGCCGACTGCACTGGCAGTTGACCTCATTTAACCAGCAATCGCACTAAACGACTTGCTTCTTATACAAGGGGCATCTCTTTCTATGGCCGCGACGTCGTCGCCAGGTCCCCGGAAATGTCGGTGGTCGCCGTCATGATAGGTGCATGGTCAGCGTCGCTGCCGCGTTCAAGGAGTTCCGTGGCAATCTGGAGATCACCGGGCTGCAGGAGAGCGTGGTCGCAGCCCGTCATGAGAAGGTGCTGGCCGGCGCCGCCCGCGACCTGGCGGTACGTGAGTCGTTCCTGACCGGTTCTTACCGCCGCCGTACCCTGATCGGCCCGCTGCGAGATGCCGACGTCGATATCGTCATCGTGCTGGCCCGCAAGTACCGGCGCCGTGGCCCGGTGGCCGTGCTCGACCTGGTGAAGGATACGCTGCGGGAGCAGTACCCGTCGTCGAGGATCAGCCGCAACGGGCAGGCCGTGACGATCAGGTTCTCCGACTTCGCGGTCGACGTCGTTCCTGCATTTCCGGTCTGGTGGGACAGCGAGACCGTCGACATATGCAACTCCGGCGACGACAGCTGGATCCGGACCAGCCCGCAGAAACACGTCGCTATCTCCAGCAAGATCAACAAGCGCGCGGACGGGCTGGTGGTTGCCGGCCGTGAAGATGCTCAAAGCGTGGAACCGCAACGCAGGG
>Ga0070735_10004790_pt1 | contig 11325 bp, 8 predicted proteins | sample Coa_R1_FD_66443 | JGI IMG/M metagenome (GOLD analysis project Ga0070735, IMG submission 66443) | Surface soil microbial communities from Centralia Pennsylvania, which are recovering from an underground coalmine fire - Coalmine... | ecosystem: Environmental > Terrestrial > Soil > Unclassified ... | reverse complement strand
CCCATCCCAGCGTGGGCCCAGGTGTTGCCGCCGCCTTCGGTGTTTCAAGTCACAGGGACTGGCGCGGGATCGCTCCCGGCGGCCACCTATTGCATGGCCGTGGAAGGCAAGGATGCGCAGCCGACTCCGGGCCTCACGCTTCCCACCAACACCATATGCCAGGCGGTCGGCGCTTCCAGTTCGATCAACCTGCAATGGACCCAGGCGAGCGGAAATTTGGGCCAGGCCTACAGCGGATTTCGATTTCTATACTGCTCCACGAGCGGAAGCAGCTGCGTACCGAACGGCTATGTCCCGGATCTGGCGGCCAGCGGGAGTCCTGTGACGTACACGTTCACTTCCACGGCGGGCGCGACTGCGAGTTCCCTGAACACCACAAGCACAGCGTATTTATCGTGGCTGTATTGGGATCGCGGCACGAAGTCGTGCCTGTTTTGTACCTCTGCGGGCGGAAGTGGTTTCTGGCAACTCGGAATTGGCGAAGCCAATCCCGCAGCCGGCGTAAAATTGGCGGTGTCAGGCGGAACCCTGCAGGGCGAGGGAGGGATCCAGGCGGGCGCGGATGTGGCGTTCAACGCATCGCCGCGCGGATTCTACAATGCGTTCCTGCCGAACCTGACGTCACCGGCAGCTACCTACCAGCGCACGACGCTGGACAAGGCTATCACCGTCACGCGCCTGCAGGTCGTGCTGGGCACCGCGGGAGTGGGGTGCACAACGCAATCGACAGTGAGCGTCACCGATGGCACCACGCCCATCATGCTGACAACGGTAAACGGCACGGCGATTTATGATTCCGGCGCAGTGTCGCAGAACTACGCTGCGGCGGCGAATCTCGACATCAAAATCGCCACGGCCGCAAGCGGCTGCACAACGGCTCCGCAAAACGCAAACGTCAGCGTACAATACCGGATGCAGTAAGCCTTTCGTAGCACAGGCTTCAGCCTGTGTGGTTTTGAAGTTGGTTTGGGTTTGGGTTTGGGTTTGGGTTTGGGGTTTGGGTTTGGGGTTTGGGGTTTTGAGCTTCGGTTTTGTGTTTGGTTTTGGTTTTGACTTTCGGTTTTGGTTTAGATTTAGATTTAGATTTTGATTTGATTTTGAATTTAGCGCGCCACCAGGAAAAAACCGCACAGGCTGAAGCCTGCGCTACTAAAGGCTGCTAAAAAGGGGTGCTTCTGGAATGCGGATCCTAGTTACGGGTGGGGCGGGTTATATCGGCAGCGTGGTGGTTGAAAGATTGCTGGGCGCCGGGCATGGCGCCGTGGTTTATGACAACCTCAGCCAGGGGCACCGTGAATCCGTGATTGCCGGCGCGGAATTTATTGAAGGCGAGATTCTGGACCGCCAGAAGCTGGAAGGCGCGCTCACAACGCACAAGATTGAGGGCGTCATTCACATGGCGGCCAGCGCGCTGGTCGGCGAATCGTGCGAAAACCCGGCAAAATATTATTCCAATAATTTGATTACCAGCTTGTCGCTGCTGGAATCGATGCGCGCCACGGGAGTTTCCCGGCTGGTACTTTCTTCGACGGCAGCGGTCTATGGCGAACCGAAAAAACCTCTCATTGAAGAAACGGATCCCACGTGTCCCACAAATCCGTACGGGGAAACGAAGCTCTCGTTTGAACGCGCCTGCCATTGGTACTCGCAAGCGTACGGGCTGCGCTTCGTGAGCCTGCGCTATTTCAATGCCGCGGGCGCGACGAAACTTTGCGGCGAACTTCATAATCCGGAAACGCATTTAATCCCAATTATTCTGCAGGTGGCGGCGGGACAGCGGCCTGACGTGGAAATTTACGGCGATGATTATCCGACTCCGGACGGCACTTGCATTCGCGACTACATCCACGTGAGTGATCTGGCGCACGCCCATGTGCTGGCTCTGGATTATCTGAACCGCGCAAGCGGAATTTTCAATCTCGGTTGCGGCGGCGGGCGTTCGGTGAAGGAAGTGATCGCGGCAGTTCGCAAAGTCACTGGACGGAAAATTGCCGTGCGCGTGGGCCCCAGACGGCCTGGCGACCCCGCGGTGCTGGTGGCCAGCTCCGAAAAAATACAAAGAGAAATGGGTTGGCTCCCGGAAAAAGAGGATCTGGAAATCATTGTTGCCTCAGCCTGGGAGTGGATGCAGAGAAAAGCAATTTCGAGCAGCGTCACTGGATCAGGGCGATAAAAAGCTGCATGAATATTGATTTTGCTGGTGTGCACACCACGACGTGTTTGCTACGAGGTGAAATGCACCGATCCACGACAGTTTTTCAATGCAGGAGAACTGATATACTCTGACCGATCGGAGCCTCGAGACTTTCTGGGGCAAATGAATATCCGGGAGCGAGGACGAATTTGGCAGTTTCAGTCCCGATTCAGCGAATTTCCGCACCTACCAATTATTTAGATTCCCCCTGGGACGACGAAATACTATCCTCGTGGGCTCGCCGCCTGTTCTGGTTCTTCGGTTTGACGCTTGGATTGATGCAGGCTATAGCCTCTCGTTTTTCCATAAATGTGGACGGTATATCCTACCTCGATCTTGGACACGCTTATCTAACTCATGATTGGAACGCAGCGATCAATGGCTACTGGAGCCCTCTTTATGCGGTTTTGCTCGCCGTGGCCATCCGGCTATGCAATGCGTCGCTGTATTGGGAATCCACGATCACGCACGCTGTGAATTTCCTGATTTTTGTGGCTTCGATGGCGGCATTTGAGTTTTTTTTGACCGGACTGTCCCAACGGATCCAGGCAGCCAGGGCTCAATCCGGCTCGCTGCGGCCTCTGCCCATTTGGGCCATGCGGGCGTTCGGCTATTCGCTCTTTCTTTATGCCGGACTGGTCTGGATTTCGATATGGTCGGTTACTCCCGATCAATGCGTGGCGATAGTAATGTACCTGGTCGCAGGCCTTTTGCTTCGTATGCAGACGGCTGGAACCAGATGGAATCAGTACGCGATATTAGGAATTTTGTTAGGCGTTGGATACCTGACAAAAGCCGTACTTTTTCCGATCGGGCTGATTTCGCTGAGCACAGTACCATTCCTGGCCTCCCAGGACCGGGTTGGCAGGCGGTTGGCGAGCACAATTCTCACTGCCGCGATGTTTGCGCTCATCGCCTCACCCTTAGTCATTGCACTCTCACGCACGAAGGGCAGGCTGACTTTTGGTGACGTCGGAAAGTTGGCTTACGCGGTGATGGTGAACCACCCGACGCGCTATGGCCAATGGCAGGGCGAGGGAAATGTCGGCTTGCCGGCGCATCCTGTGCGCATGCCGTTCGCCGATCCGCATGTGTATGAGTTTGCGACACCGGTGGGAGGGACTTACCCGCCATGGTACGACGCATCGTACTGGCTGGAAGGAGTCAAGCCTCACCTGGATCTTAAGGAGCAGGTTCGAGTACTCGCAGACAGCGTGCGCGCATACATACGCTGTGCAATCTCGATGGCTGGATTCATCGTTGCGTGCGTGATTCTTTTCAGTCTAAACAGAAAGAGTTACAGTTTCTGGCGAGGCGTTGCGGCGACCTGGCCCGGCTGGCTCGCCGCGCTGGCTGGAATTGGTATGTTTGCGCTGATCCTAGTTGAAACGCGCTACGTCGCGAGTTTTCTGGTAATTCTTGGGTTGAGCTGTTTGGGGGGCATCCGGCTGCTTCCCTCTGCCAGGACAAGGCGGATCGTAATCGGTCTGGCGGCGGGCGTCGCGGCAATAAGCCTGTTGGCCACAGCGAACTTTGCAAAACGAAATCTGTACTCGGCGACGTTCAGGCCCCTGCACAGGCAATGGGAAATTGCACAACTGCTGCAGCAAAGGGGAATTCGGCCGGGAGACACGGTCGCCACGATGATTGATCATCGCGAGGGTGACTATTGGGCGCACCTCGCGCAGGTAAGAATCGTTGAGGAAATTCTATTTGAAGAAGTGCCGAAATTGTCCTCACTGAGCACGGAATCGCACGCACAACTGGTCCATATCCTGCAAGCACCGGGGGCGAAGGCGATCGTCACGTCCCCCGCTCCGCCGCCGGGAACCGGATTCCATTGGGACCGTCTCGGCGATTCGGAATACTACATTTCTTTACTCAAGGAATAGGGGTTGAATCGCGTTGATTAGGCGGGCTAACAATTTTGGGTGCGATGCAGCTGCAGCCCGAATCCTTCCGGGCGCTGGAAATCGGATTAATGGCGGGAGGTTGGACTCACACCAATGACCACTGCGGCTGACGTCCGAGTGGCTGCGTCAACCATGCGCGCCGGTGAGGACATCGAGCTCTCCGTAGTCATGCCGTGCCTCAACGAAAGCGCGACGGTAGGCACGTGCGTCAAGAAGGCGCTGGACGCGATGGGCAGGCACGGAATCCGCGGGGAAGTAATCGTTGCAGATAATGGCAGCACGGACGGATCGCAGAAAATTGCGCTGGAGAATGGAGCGCGCGTCGTTCCGGTCGAGACACGCGGCTACGGAAGCGCGTTGCGCGGAGGCATCGCCGCTGCGCGCGGGCGCTTCATTCTGATGGGCGATGCGGACGAGAGCTACGATTTCACGCAGGCTCACCTGTTCGTCAAAAAACTGCGCGAAGGTTACGACCTGGTGATGGGAAACCGATTTAAGGGCGGAATCCTGCCGGGGGCTATGCCGCCGCTGCACAAGTATCTTGGCAACCCTGTGCTTACGGCGTTGGCGCGGCTATTTTTTAAGGCGCCGATCGGTGATATCTACTGCGGACTTCGCGCGTTCCGGAGGGAGGCGATCGAGGGGCTGGGATTGCGGACCTACGGAATGGAATACGCGAACGAAATGGTCGTCAAAGCGACGACCTTCGGTCTTCGCATTACCGAAATTCCAACAACTTTGTCTCCTGACGGCCGCGGCCGGCCGCCGCACCTGCGCACCTGGCGAGACGGCTGGCGCACTCTGCGATTCCTTTTGTTGTACAGTCCACGCTGGTTGTTTCTGTATCCCGGGATTATTCTCCTCGGATTGGGTATCACCGTCGGCGTGCTGCTGCTGCCTGGGCCGTTCATGGTTGGGAAAGTAGGATTCGACGTCGATACGCTGCTTTTTGCGGCCATGGCGGTCCTGATCGGATTCCAGTCAATTGTTTTTGCAGGATTCACCAAGCTTTTTGGAATTACCGAAGGGCTGCTCCCCGAGGATCCGCGTCTTACCTGGCTGTTTAAATATGTCACCCTTGAGGTCGGGCTCATTGTTGGAATCCTGCTCATACTTTTCGGGACAGGCGCTTGGGGGTTAGGTCTTGCTTACTGGCGGAGCCATCATTTCGGTCCCCTCGATCCTGAAAAAGCGTTACGCATCGTGATTCCCGGACTGGTGTGTTTCACGCTGGGATTTCAGGTAATTCTTTCGAGTTTTTTCCTCAGCGTTCTGGGGATGTCACGCAGATGAAATCGTCAGCGGCGCTACCTGCGGATCCATGGGAAGCGGCGTATTTGCGGTTTGAAACGCCGGAACAGGAAATAGAAAAATTTATCGGTCGGCTGGAAACGTTGGGCGTTGCGGAATGGTCCCGGCAAGCCCGGATTGTAGAGTTATTCTGCGGCCGTGGAGGGGGCCTTCAAGCCTTGAGCACGCTTGGTTTTACAAATGTCGAAGGGGTTGATTTGTCGCCGCGGCTGCTGGCGGAGTATCACGGCGATGCTAAGTGTTACGTCGCTGATTGTCGCAGTCTTCCGTTTGCGAACGAATCCAAGGATGTCCTCATTGTTCAGGGCGGATTGCACCATTTGCCGAAATTGCCGGACGACTTGGAGAAAACTCTGGTGGAGATGTCCCGAGTGCTGCGAAAGGGCGGGAAGCTGGTTCTCGTGGAGCCTTGGCTCACCCCGTTTTTGAGATTCGTGCATGTGGTCTGCAGGAATTCTTTCCTGTGCCGACTATCACCGAAGCTGGATGCGCTGGCAACAATGATTCGTTACGAACGGCAAACTTACGAGCAATGGCTGAGGCAGCCTGACCTGATTTTGGACTTGGTGCGTGCGCGATTTACTCCGGTCCGACAAAGGTTTGCTTGGGGAAAGTGGAGTTTTGTTGGTACGCCACTCTGATGGGCGGCCCGGGCTTGAATGACGAGCGTGCATCATTAGGTCTTTCAGTCATCAAGGGTGCGCACCGACGCGCAGTATCCGGCCGGCGCGTTCGCGTGCTTTCGGATTTTCTCGCCGCCAGGATTCCTTCCGGTGCAACTGTGCTGGACATCGGATGCGGTGACGGCGCTATTGCCAGCAGGATTACGCAAAAGAATCCTGCGGTAAGCGTTCGCGGAATTGAATTCGCTCCGCGGCCGACTTGTCTGATTGAATGCGCGCCTTTCGATGGTGTCACCATTCCGCATCCGTCCGCGTCCTTTGACGTGTGCATGTTTGTCGACGTGCTGCATCACGCGCCGGACGAGCAGGGAATTGCAACGCTTCTTTCCGAAGCGTGCCGCGTCAGCCGGCGGTTTGTATTGATCAAGGACCACCTGTCCGAGAGCGTTCTAGATTTCAAGACATTGCAGTTCATGGACTGGGTGGGGAATCGTCCGCACGGTGTGGTGCTGCCATACAATTATCAGAGCCGGGCGCAGTGGGACCGATTTTTTTCACAGGCCGGCTTGACGATTCAAAGCTGGGACGACCGCATCCCTACTTATCCGTTTCCGTTTAGCGCGTTGTTTGGACGGCATCTGCATTTTGTCGCGCTGCTGGAAAAAGACCGGTGACTAGTGACTGGTAATTGGTGACTGGTGATGCGCTAGCCGTGATTCGTGAATCGTGTGAACTGTCGTGGACGGTGCGGTTTAAGTAGCGCAGGCTTCAGCCTGTGTGCTTTTGACTTTGTATTTCTCACATGACGTCAAACGAGTTACAAATCTAGTCGCTCTTCGCCCGCGCCTCGGCAAGATTCTGTTTTTTCTTGCTCCGCTAATTGATTTTCGACCTGCTTCCGTATTCGTATCGAATCGTCGCCGGATTTACCACGATGAGGTTACCGTGTTCCGGTTGGTGTAATTGCCGGCACGGCAGCTCCTTTTTGGTTTTATTTCTACTGCGCTCAGAGAAATGCAAAGTCAAAAACACACAGGCTGAAGCCTGCGCTACTGGTGTGCCACGGAGCATCCATGCATAGCTGGGAAATTTGGCTGAAGGGAATTGCGGCGGCCGGAATTGCCGGCGGAGCCAATGGAGTGATTACCGGCTTCGCGGCGGTGGGCATCGACCCGGCACATTTTAATCTGCAATCCGGATTGCGTTCGACGCTGGCGATTGCCGGAGTCAGCGCCGTGATGTCCAGCATCATCGGCATTGCCGCATATTTGAAACAGTCGCCGCTGCCGAAGGAGCACGAGCAGTGACTGTTGACCGGCGAAAAATTTGAATTGGAAGCCCGGGAACGCCAATCTCCCGATTGGCGTCTCCTGCAAATCGCCAATCGGGAGATTGGCGTTCCCAGGGAAAAACATGCGGCGTACCAGTAGCGCAGGCTTCAGCCTGTGTGCTTTTGAATTGGACTTCGCTTTAAGTTTGAATTTGAGCTGTCCCGTTGTTTGGCTTTTCTGATGTTGCATGTTTTGCTCGTCGACGGATACTACCCGAAAAAACCACACAGGCTGAAGCCTGTGCTACTAAAACCTACGTCGCGAAGGTTTTCACCCCCTCACGAGGTCCCCCCATGCCTGTCGTTGGAACTACTGCTTACAATACCGCCGGACAAATCACGGCGCTGGTGCGCTCGCTCTTGAATGATGCGGCGGGAAATCTTTTTACTGACGCCGTGCTGCTGCCTTACGTCAATTCGGCGTATCGCAAAACGCAGCGCGCGCTGGCGAATGTGCAAGCGGGCACATTTCTTACGGACAATGTGCTGCTCGTCGTGGCCGCCGTGACGCAAGTAGACGCTTCTGCGCAAGTCTCCATCACCGACGCGACCGCTCCGCCCAACCAGTTGCCCACCGATTTACTTGTGCCGGTAAAAATTTGGGAGCGTAGAAACGGCGGCAGCGACGATTTCATGGAGATGACCGATCTGACCGATCACAACGGTCTGCCGTCGGAGCCGCAGAGTCAGACGCTGCGCTACTGGGAATGGCGCGCCGACGGTTTGTATTTCCTGGGCGCGACGCAGGACACGCAGATTCGCTTGCGCTATCAGAAGTCGTACCCGGATTTGAGTGATGCGACGAGTCCTGTCCTGATTCGCAACGCGCAGGAAGCAATTGCCTATGCGGCCGCTGCAATGGCGGGAGCGGCGCGGGGCGCGCCTCAGGCAGAACGCTGGGATGCGGCCGCAGCCGACGCCATCGAAGATTTGATTGCACGCGCCACGCAACGCGAACAGCAAACCGGCCGCCGTAGGCGCCCGTTTTCGTCGCGCACAGGATTCGCGCCGGTGTGAGTAGGACAGGCTTTAGCCTGTCTGGTTTTGGTTTTCGGTTTTTGGTTTTTGGTTTTTGATTTTTGATTTTCGGTCTTTGATTGTCGGTTTTATTTTTTCTTTTTCCCATCTTTTCGCCATATACGTGGTTTAAAAGAATTCAAAAGCAGACAGGCTGAAGCCTGTCCTACTCAAAAGACATGAGCATAATTGGCACAATTGATGCGCCGCTGGAATTGTTTGGCGGGCTGGTTACGGACATGGCTGCGGCGGATTTGCCGCAGGGCGTTTCGCCCGATTGCCAGGACGTTGCGTTTCTGCAGGGCGCGGTGAAGACGCGGCCGGGACTTGTTTCGCAATTTTCTCCCATCGTTTCACCGCTTGGAGGAAATCCTACCGTCAACTACCTGAAGAGCTACACGCAGCCAAATTTGACGCGCACGTTGCTGGCGCTCGACGCGAACGGCACGCTGTGGGGAGAAAATTCGCCCGGCGTTTTGTCGCAGATCGCGACGGGAATGGCGCCGAATTCTGCGGGGAGTTCGACTTCGCTTTTCGGGCGCGAATATCTGGCGCTGCACGACGGGCAGTTTGGAATTGACGTGCCGCGACAATATGACGGCACGAATTTCGATCGCGTGAGCCAGGTCGGACCGGGCGCGGGAGTGGCAACGGTCGCCGACATTATCGCAAACATTTCGTCAATCGCGCGCGCAGCGAACGTGGTCACCGTGGCGACGTCAACGCCGCATGGAATTATCGCGGGCGACTCGGTGACAATCGCGGGCGTCACGGACACCACTTACAACGGCGTGTTCCCGGTGGCCACAATTCCCGATTCGCTGCATTTCACGTATGCGCAGACGGCCGCAAACTCATCCTCCAGCGGTGGCACGGCCGCGCCGGTTGGCTCGATCGCGGCAGGCGTGCATCAGTGCACCGTAATTTTCGGAACGCGCCAGGGATATTTGACGCGGCCATCGCCGCCGGTGTCGTGGACGGCAAACGGCGGTCGGCGCGCACTTGTGACCGGAATTCCCACGCCGGCGCTCTTGCCAAATATTGTGGCGCGCATTCTGGCGTTCACGGGAGCGGGCGGCAGCACATTTTTCTACACGACTGGATACGGCGGCGCGCCGCAGTTGCAGATTTCCGACAATGGCGCGTCATCCTTCGTCGTGGATTTTTCCGACACGGCGCTGCTCGCGGGAATTTCCGCCGAGCCATTATTTCAGCTCGTCGAGCTCGGCGAGTGCGCCGGCGTCATCGGCTACGCGGAACGTCTCTTCTGGTGGGGCGAGCGCAACAAGCAGAATAACTGGAACAATCTCACGTTTGACGGCGGCTGGGGCGGCGCCATGAGCAATGTTCCACTCGGTTGGACGCCCGACCCGACATTTTTTACGGGTGGCGGCCCGGACTCAACGGGAAATGCAATTTGGGGCGGCGCGTACGCGATTTTGGGCGACAGCGTGACCGCCACGCGCGGGATGATGACGCAATCCGCGGTCACCGATTATTTAGGCGTGCCGCGGCTGCAGGCGAACACAAATTATTCGGCGCGCGCGCGCGTGCGCATGACGGGCACTCTGACGCAAGGCACGTTGCACATTCATCTCTTCAGCGCGAGCCAGGGAATTTCGACTACGGGGATGAGCGTTCCGGCTGCGCAAATTTCTTCCTCGGCGTACACCGAATTCATCGCACCCATCACTCTTCCGGGCGGCTTTCTCAACATTCCGAGCGACCTCGTTCTGCGCGTGTTCGCGGATGGCACGCCGAATAACGGCGGCGGATTCATTATCGAAAATATCGAAATATTTCCCACGGCGTTGCCGTACAACACTTCGCTCGTGCGCGCCTCTCGCGCCGAGGATCCTGAAAGCTACGACGGCGTCAGCGGCTTCCTGAACGTCGCGGAAAATAACGGGCAAGCGGTGCGCGCGGCGTTCCTGTTGCGCGAGCGGCTCTACTTTGTGAAAGAGCGCTCGTTTTACGTAACCGAAGATGATGGCGTGAACGAGCCGGCATCGTGGACGATCAACGAAGTGTCGCGCACGGTGGGCACGCCGTCGGTCGCGGGCGTCGATACGGGCGAAGACTGGGCCGTGATTGCCGGGCGCGCGGGCGTCTACATTTTCAGCGGCGGCGAGCCCGTAAAAATTTCGCAGGAAATTCAGCCGCTCTGGGACCAGATCAACTGGGCGGCCGGAAAAACGCTCTGGGTGCGCGTTGACACGCGAAATAAGCGCATCCTGTGCGGCGTTCCGATCGGCACGGCCACTTCTCCCAACCGGATTTTTGTGCTGGATTATCGCAGCCTCTCCGACGCGAGTGAAATCGAAGCGCTGGGCTCGGTGCTGTTCTCAACGCTGTCCGGCAAATTGTACGCGGTCGGCCGTTCGCGCAAGTGGTGTCCGTGGAAAATCACGGCGAATTCCTGCACGCTGGCGGAACGCTCCGACGGCACGTCGCAAATATTTCTCGGCAACGGCAGCGTGAACGGCGCAGGCAACGGAAAAATTTATCAGCTCTCTGACACGCAATTGTCCGACGACGGCGCGGCGATCAATTCCTACTACACGACGTACTTTTTCCTGAGCCACGATCTCGAGCAGAGCTACCAGGTGCGCTCGCATCGCAAACTTTTCGCCTATCTCAGCGTGTACGCCGAAGGGGCAGGGAACTTGAACCTCTCCGCATTCGTGGACAACGAAGCATACCCGACGGCGCTCGCGCCTCTACCGCTTTCTTCTCCCGCGCCAAAGGATCTCGAGCTGCCGATTAATTTACTCGGCGAACGCGTAGCGTTCCAGGTCGGCACCAACGCGCAAGGCGCATGGTTCCGCCTCGAGCGATTCATCCCGTCACTGCTGCCCGATCCCTGGGCCCCTGTGCGCGGCGGGAATTGAGTAGCACAGGCTTCAGCCTGTGTGCTTTTGAACTTAGTTTTTCAAC
>Ga0070735_10004789_pt1 | contig 11325 bp, 8 predicted proteins | sample Coa_R1_FD_66443 | JGI IMG/M metagenome (GOLD analysis project Ga0070735, IMG submission 66443) | Surface soil microbial communities from Centralia Pennsylvania, which are recovering from an underground coalmine fire - Coalmine... | ecosystem: Environmental > Terrestrial > Soil > Unclassified ... | reverse complement strand
AAAGTAGGCGTACGAGGCCGTGATCTCCACCGGGGTCGAGAATTTCTCGCTGTCGCCGACGCACAGGGCGAGATTCGCGGACCTGAGCCGTGCGAACACCTCGGGGTCCATCCATGAGGCGTGCCGGAACTCGAACGCCGCGCAGGTCCCCGGCGCCAGCGCCCGCAGAAACTCATCGAGAACCGTCAGGTCCTTGCGGAAGTAGGGCGGCAGCTGGAAGAGGAGCGCCCCGAGCTTCTTGCCGAGCGTCGCCGCGGTCTTCTGGAAGTACTGCAGGAGGTCCGCACAGTCGTGGAGCCTTGCGATGTGGGTGATGCGCTTCGGTGCCTTCAGCGTCAGGCGGAACCCGGGCGGAGTCTCCTGATCCCAGCCTGAAAGAATTTTCTCGTTGGGGATGCGATAGAAGGTGTAGTTGATCTCAACGGTCGTGAAGCGCTCGGCGTAGTACGGCAGCATCTTCGAGGCCGGGAATTTTTCCGGGTAGAAGCTGCCTTTCCATTCGGGATAGTTGTACCCGGAGGTGCCGACCCAGAGCCGCATGCGCAGCCGCCTGTCGAGTCAGTGGCGCTCGCCCGTCAGGCGCCGGTATTCACCGAGGTGTCGGATCGCATGCTGCGGCTTGCCGAGGGACTCGTACAGCCGCGCGAGATTGTAGTGACCGTCGGCGAGGTTCGGATCGGCGGCGAGCGCTTGCCTGTAGGCCTCGAGCGCGGCTGCGGTCTTGCCCACATCCTCGAGCAGCACCGCCTGATTGAAGAGCAGCAGCGCGTCGGGGCTCGCCAGCACGAGTGCCTGCCGGTAGACCGCCTCGGCCTCGCGATTCTTGCCGAGCGCGTGCAGCAGCCGTCCCCAGTTGATCCAGGCTGCGGCATTGCGCGGATTCTCGTGCGCTGCGCGGCGGTAGGCGGCGAGGGCGCTGCCGGGGTCGATGGTCTCGAGAGCGAGGCCCTCACTGAACCAGTCGCGCGCGGGCGATGCGGCGGGTTCCGCGGCAGCGGCGGCGGCCTGCGCAGCCGCGCGGTGCTCGATCACCTGCAGCGCGCCGTTCTCGAGCGTGACGTCGAGCCCGAGAAGATACTGGCCGCTATCGGCCTGCCAGCGCATCTCCCCGTCGCGCACCACGACATGGTCGCCCACCGCGCTGATCGCGAGCCCCGAGAGCGGCATCGAGGCCGGCAGGTCGCGCCGCAGCCGCTCGAGCGAGCGGCGGATGCGCCGCACGGGCACGCAGGCATCGATCAGTGCGCGCGCCGTGCGCAGCACGATCAGGTCCTGAAACGAGAAGCGGTAGGCACGGCGTGGACCGCGCGCGGGCTTGACGAATCCGGCGCGCACCAGGCCGCGCGTGGTCGCAGGCGACAGCCGCAGGACTCGCTCGACGTCCCGCACACTGTACGAAGGCATTCTTTATCTCTGAGACCTAAGACCTAAGGGCGCGAGATTAGCGCTTACCCGCCTTGCGGACCACTTTGGCCGACTCCTCGACGCGCTTCGGCGCCTTGCGCCCCCCGAGACTCTCGCTCTGCGCAGCAGTACGACCCTTCTTTTCCAGACTGGCGCGCAGCGCCTCCATGAGGTCGATGACCTTGCCTTCGCCCGCCGGGGCGGGCTCGGCCATGGTAATCTCCTGGCCCTCCTCGACCTTTTTCTGGATCGCCGCCTCGATGCGCCCGCGCAGCTCGTCCTTATAGGAATCGGGGTCGAATTTCTCGTTGGTCTGCTGGTCGATGAGCTGCTGGGCGAGCTTCAGCTCCGCCGGTTTCACCTCGGGTTTGGGCACCTCAACCTCGCTCGCGCGGCGCACGTCCGCCGCGTAGTGCAGCTGCTGCATGGCGAGCACGTCGCCGATCGGGCGCAGGATGACGAGATAGCCCTTGCCGCGGGCGGCCCAGTGCCCGACACCGCAGCGTCCCGATTGCTTGAGGGCTGCAACCAGCAACGAGTAAGGCTTCGCGGCCCCCTTGTCCGGCGCGAGGTAATAGGTCTTGTCGAAATAAACCGGATCGATCGACTCGATCGGCACGAATTCGGAGATCTCGACCGCGTGGGTGCCGACTTCGTCCAGTGCCTTGATCTCCTCGGGGTTGAAGCGCACGTACTGGTCCTTGGCGAACTCGTAGCCCTTGACCATCTCGTCGCGTTCCACGACCACGCCTTCTTTCTGGCAGAGGTACTGCTGCCGCAGGCGCGAGCCGCAGGTCTTGTGCAGCAGGTTGAAGGAGACCGAGCCTCCCGAGGACTGGTTCGCCGTGAACAGCTTCGCGGGAATTGCGACCAGACCGAAAGAGACGGTCAGCGAGCCGATGGAACGGGTAGGAGCAGCCATAGCCTCACCTTCACTTCTAACTACTGATACCAAAAGCCTTCGTAAGGCTCTGTTTTAACTCAAGTACATCATGCCACCGGTCACCCCGCTTTTCCAAGCGGTCTGGCACATTATTGAGCGTAAATTCTGTCGGCTCGGCGCCCTCCAGCTCCTCCCAGGTCAGGGGCATCGAGATCGGGGTTCCGGGGACCCCGCGGGGGGAGTAGGCCACGTTCAACGTCTTGCCGCGCACGTTCATGTTGTAGTCGATGAAGATCTTGCCGGTGCGCTTCTCCACCGCCCAGTCCATGGTGATGTCCCTGGGGTGCTCCCGCAGCACGTGCCGCCCGACCTTTTCGCAGATCTGCCGCGCTTCATCGAAGGTCACCGTGCGCTCTATCGGCACGAACATATGGAGCCCTGTCTTGCCCGAGGTCTTCACCACCGCCTCGAGTCCCATCTCCTTGAGGAGCGCGCGCAGCCAGAAGGCGACGCGCTTGCCCATGGCGAAGCCTTTCTTATTGAGCTCGGGCTCCTCGCCCTTGGCTTCCTTGCCTGAGTAGATGTAGGGATCGATGTCGAAGACGAGATAGTCGGGGTAGTTGAGGATCGAGGCCTCGAGCGAGGCGAGCGAGCTCGCATAGTCGGTGCCGGCCTGCGGCGCGTCCGGGCCCGGCGTGGCGCGCGAGTGCCAGATGTGGAACTCGAGCGTGCCGACCTGGCCGAGCCACAGGAGCGTCGGCAGATTGTTGGCGAGCAGATACCGATGCTTCTCATCCTTGTGCCCGGAGAAGACGGTGACGGTCTCGACGAAGTCCGGGAGCGGCTGCTCCCAATGCTTCTGGAAGAAGCGCTCGCCGCCGATCCCTTCGGGCATGCGGATCATGGTGAGCGGCCGGTCCACGAGATGCGGCAGCATGAAGCGCGCGACGCGCGCGAGATAGCGCAGCAAATCGCGCTTGGTGACGGGTGGCCGGCGCGCACCGGCCTGAGGCCAGTAGATGCGATCGAGGTTCGTGAGGCGGATGCGCGCACTGCCGGCCTTGAGATCGATGCGATTTGCAGGGCTCTCGAGCTGCGCCAGGATCGAGGCGACCTCGTCCGCGGCGTCCGCGGGTGCGGCATCGGGCAACGGCGCTTCGGTCGTCACGGCGACGCCGCGTGCGGCTCGTGTCTTGCGGACGCTGTGCGGCTCGATGTCATCGCGCAGCCGCACGAATACCGGCGCACGGAGCGAGCCCGCGCGGGTCCACTCGCTGTAGGTCACCTCCGCGACCAGTTGCGGCTCGAGCCAGGTCGTTGGGCGATGCAGCGGGACTTCCTCGGCGAACGGTGAGTCGCGACGCTCGAGCTTCGCGGCGCGCTCGAGCAGCCTGCCGATGATCTCGTCATCGAGTCCCGAGCCGACGTGCCCCGCATAGTGCAGCGCCTTGCCCTCGAAGTAGCCGAGCAGCAACGCTCCCAGAGTCTCGCGTGCGCCCTTGCCGCGGGTGTAGCCGCCGATCACGAGCTCCGCGGTGCTCGCGGTCTTGATTTTGAGCCAGGCGCGCGAGCGGCGACCCGCCTGGTAGGTGCCGTCGATGCGCTTGGCGACGATGCCCTCGAAGCCGAGGCTGAGGGCCACGCGGTAGAGGTCCTCGGCGTCGGCGGAGTTGTGCACTAGCTGCAGATGCGCCGAGGGCAGCAGGCACTGAGTGAGATAGCGGTGGCGCGCCAGGTAGGGGGCGCCGCGCAGATTCAGCCCGGCAAAGTGCAGCAGATCGAAGCACACCAGCACCACCGGGCTCTCGCGCCGTGCGGCTGCGATCTCGGCGCTGCTCTTGAGCTGAGCGCGGTTCTGCAATGCGTTGAAGGAAGGGTGACCGGAGGCATCGAGCGCGACGATCTCACCGTCCAGGATCATCTGCCCGACCGCCTGGTCGGCGAGCTCTTCGGCGAGCTCCGGAAAGAATCGCGTGAGATCGAGGCCTCGCCGCGACTGCAGCCTTACTTCCTTACCGTCCACGAAGGCGATGACACGGTAGCCGTCGAGCTTGGGCTCATAACGCCATTGCGGGTCCGATTCCAGCGCGTCGGAGGTCTCGGCGAGCATCGGCTCGAGCCGCCGCGGCAGCGCCTCCGGCGGACCCGCCGGAGCGAGCAGTGCTGCATCGAGGCGCGGCGGCGTGCTCTGCGGCGTCATCTCATCGAGTGTCAGCCCCGAGAGTACCGAGGCCGGCTGCGCCAGCACGTCGTTGGGACGGGCGAAGCGGTCGCGATGCTTGATCAGCAGCCACTGATTGCCGCTGCGCGTGCGGACGAGGGTGAACGAGCCCTTCAGCTTCTCGCCGCGCAGCAGGAAGCTGATCTTGCCGTCGGCGTATTCCTTGCGCAGACGCTCCTGCGCCTCCGCGCGGTCGCCGAATGAATAGTGGCCGCCTTCATCGGGCGAGTAGGCGCCACAGTCCCAGACGATGACATTGCCGGCGCCGTACTGCTTCGCCGGAATGACGCCCTCGAAGGAGGCGTATTCGAAGGGATGGTCCTCGACCTCCACCGCCATGCGCTTGTCGTCGGGGTCGAGGGATGGGCCCTTGGGCACGGCCCAGGACTTGAGCACGCCGTCGAGCTCCAGGCGGAAGTCGTAGTGGAGCTGGCGGGCCGCGTGTTTCTGCACCACGAAGAGAAGCGGTCCCTGCCGCTGCCCGGCCAGCTTCGCCGGCGGCTCGGGGGTGCGCGTGAAAGTGCGCTTGGCAGCGTAGCGTTCGAGGGCGCGCTTGGGCACGGTCACGCCATGTTATATCGCGTCGATCCAGGCGGCGAGCCGCTGCAATAGCTCCGTCAGCACCTGCGCATCCGTGCGGCCACTGCCCGCGCGCACATGAAAGGAATGGTCGGCGCCCTCCACCCGGTGCAGCGTGGCGCGCGTTCCGAGCCGGGCCACGACCGCCGCGAGCAACGCCGGCTCCGCCAGCGCATCGCGCGTTCCCTGCAGGAACAACATTGGCAGGCGCACCTGTGCGAGGTGCGCGGCGCGGGTGTCGGCCGGTGCCCCGGCGGGATGCAGCGGAAAGCCGAGGAACGCCAGTCCGCGCACCCCCGCGAGCGGCTCGAGCGCCTGGGCCTGGGACGTCATGCGTCCACCGAAGGAGCGTCCGCCGGCCACCAGAGGCAGGTCCGGGGCTAATCGCGAGGCCGCCGCCACCGCGGCACGCACCGTCGCGTGGCACAGCGGTGGCGGGTCGGGACGGCGCGAGCCACGCTCCATATAGGGGAATTGAAAGCGCAGCGTCGCCACGCCGAGTGCCGCCAGACCCTCGGCGATCTCGCGCATCGACCGATGGTCCATACCCGCTCCGGCGCTGTGCGCCATCACATAACAGGCGCGCGCGGCGAGCGGCGCCAGCCACCGTGCGGACACGGTGAGGCCGTCGCGCACCTCGAGGGTGGTCGCCGTGGAGTCGTCCGTCTTCAGTGGCGCGCGCCGGTGACGGTTGCGACCCACGCTGCATAAGGCGCGAGTGTCACGGCCGCGCCGGGTGCGCCCGCGTCGATGGGCGCGGGACTCGCGAGCAGCGTCTCGAGGTGCGTGCCCGACAGGCCCGCCTCCCCGAGGCGGGGCACGATCGTCCGGGAGCGCGGCGACATGTTGAGCGCCACGAAAACGGCGCTCCCGTCGTCGGCGACGCGCGCGTAGGTGAGCACTGCGGCATTCCCGCGGTCGAGCATGACGGTGCGTCCCTCGCGCATTGCGGCGTTGCCGCGCCGCAGCTCGATCAGCCGCCGGTACCAGTTGAGGAGCGACTGCGGATCGGCGGATTCGGTCCTGACGTTGACGGTGTGATAGTTGGCGGTCACCGGCAGCCAGGTTTGCGGGTTGGTGCTGAAGCCTGACTGTGGGCCGTCGCTCCACTGCATCGGCGTGCGTTCACCATCGCGGCCCTTCTCCTTTGGCCAGCCGGTGATGCCGATCGGATCGCGCACGTCCTCGATGCGCGTGGGCGTCGCAGTCGTCTGGCCGATTTCCTGACCCTGATAAAGGAGTGCCGCATCGCGCGAGGTGAGGAGCAGCGTCGCCACGATGCGGGCGATGGCCGCATCGTGTACGCCGTCGCCAAAGCGGTCCCAGCTGCGCTGGTTGTCGTGATTGTCGAACACCAGCAGCGGCGGTGAGCCGTGCAGCTCGCTCTGCGCCTCGCTCAGCAGCCGCCGGAAGAGGGCGGCATCCAGGCGCCGGCCGAGTCCGACGAGAGTGTCCATCGGCAGCTGCAGCTCGTCGTGCCGCGCGCCCCCGTACCAGGGATCGAGCTGCGCGGTGCGGGCGACATAAGTCTCGCCGATCAGCAGGCGGTTCCCGGGGTAGGTATCGGTCATCGCGCGCATCCGGCGGATGACCCCGTGATTACCGGGAAGGTTGTCGGTGTAGATCTCCTTCAGGTTGGGGTCGCCCTGTGCATTGGTGCCGCCGAGCACCGGCTCATCGCGCAACTGCGGATCCTCGAGGAGCGCGGTGATGGCATCGAGACGAAAGCCTGCCACGCCCCGGTCGAGCCAGAAGCGCATGGCGCCGAACATGGCTTTCTCGACCTCGGGATTGCGCCAGTTGAGGTCCGGCTGTTGCCGGTAGAACTTGTGATAGTAGAACTGCTCCACGGCGGGCACCCACTGCCAGGCCGAGCCGCCAAACAGGCTCACCCAGTTGTTGGGTGCCGCCCGCCGGCCGGCGGCATCGGTGCGGCCATCGTTCCAGACGTAGAAGTCATGGTGAGGCGAGGTGCGCGAGGCGCGCGCTTCGAGGAACCAGGGGTGCTGGTCCGAGGTGTGATTCAGCACCATGTCGAGAATGACGCGGATGTGATGCCTGCCGGCTTCGTTCAGCAGGCGATCGAAGTCCGCGAGCGTGCCGTATTGCGGATCGACGGCCTGGTAGTTGGAGATGTCGTAACCGAAGTCCACTTGCGGTGAGGGATACATCGGCGCGATCCAGATCGCATCCACTCCGAGCGCCTCGAGATAATCGAGCCGTTGCGCGATGCCGTTGAGGTCGCCGATGCCATCGCCGCTCGAGTCCTGGAAGCTGCGAGGATAGATCTCGTAGATCACCGCGTGCTTCCACCAGGGATCGGGGCTGGCGGCGGCTGCGGGCGCCGCACCCACCAGGGAGGCGCTCAGACAGAAGGCGAGCCATGCCGGGACCTGCAGCAGGCGGCGCAGCCGCGCTCGCGCCCGGGCCGTTGACCACTCACGAGCTGTGTGCATAAATCGCCGCGCCCTCGTTTGCCGGAAAATCGCCCGCAAATAGTACGCGCAAATGCCGCAGCCGAAACCTGTTCTCACCTTCTGGCAGATCTGGAACATGTGTTTCGGCTTCCTCGGCCTGCAGTTCGGCTTCGCGCTGCAGAATGCCAACGTCAGCCGCATCTTCCAGTCCCTGGGCGCCGATCTGGATCAGATGCCGCTCCTGTGGATCGCCGCTCCCTGCAGCGGGCTGCTGATACAGCCGCTCATCGGTTACTCCTCCGACCGCACCTGGACGCGGCTCGGCCGTCGCCGCCCGTACTTTCTTGCCGGCGCCGTGCTCGCCGCGACTGCGCTCATTCTCATGCCGCGCGCGCCGACGCTGTGGGTTGCGGCGGCGCTGCTGTGGCTGCTCGACGGTGCGATCAACATCTCCATGGAGCCCTTCCGTGCTTTCGTCGGCGATCAGCTGGGTCCGGCTCAGCGGCCCAGCGGTTACTCGATGCAGAGCTTCTTCATCGGCGTCGGAGCGGTGGTGGCCGGGTTCCTGCCCTGGCTGCTCGCACACGGCGGAGTGAGCAACGTCAGCGCGGCGCACGGTGGCGTGCCCGATTCGGTCCGCTACTCCTTCGAGATCGGAGCGATGGTGCTGCTGCTCGCGATTCTCTGGACCACGCTGCGCTCGCGCGAGTACACATCGCAGGAGCTGCTCGGCTTCGATGACGCGGTGCCCGCGGACTATGCGCCCGCCCCGCGGAGCCACACGGGCATGCTCAACACCATCGTGGCGGACATCGCCGGCATGCCGCGCGCCATGTGGCGGCTCGCGCCGGTGCAGTTCTTCTCGTGGCTGGCGCTCTTTTCCATGTGGATCTACACGACGCCTGCGGTGGCGCAGGTGCACTTCGGTGCAGCGGACGCGCATTCCGCGGCCTTCAACGAAGGCGCCAACTGGGTAGGGGTGCTGTTTGCGGCCTATAACGGCTTCGCGGCGCTCGCGGCCGCAATCATTCCCTCGATGGTGCGACGGCTCGGGCTGCGACTCACGCATCTGGTGAACGTGTGGCTCGGGGGCGCGGCGCTGCTCTCGTTCCTCGTCATTCGTGAGCCAGGCTGGCTGCTCGTCAGCATGGTCGGGATGGGCTTCGCATGGGCGTCCGTCCTCTCGCTCCCTTACGCACTCTTGTCCGATAGCGTGCCGGCGCAGAAGATGGGCCTCTACATGGGCGTGTTCAATTTCTTCATCGTGCTGCCGCAGATGGTGGCCGCCACCGTGCTCGGTTTCCTGCTACGGGCACTGTTCGGCGGTGCGCCGATCTATGCACTCGCGCTCGGCGGCGCGAGCTTCATCGTTGCGGGTTTGCTGGCGCTGCGCGTTCCGCGGCCGGAACCCGTGCCGGCTTGACGGATCGAAGGTATCAGCCATGCGATATTCATTCGTTGCAACCGGGTTGATCGGGGCCATGATGCTCGCGGCCGCGTTGCAGGCCGCGGAGCCGCCCACCACGGTCAGCTTTGCGCCGGCGGTGGCGGGGCGCATGGCGACTTACGGGGAAGGCGAGCGCACGACGCTCGAGTCGGCCGTTGAAACGGCGCTGGCCGGTGCCTTGCGAGGCTCCTCGCTCCCGAGTGGGGTCACGATCCACGTGACGCTCGAAGAGCTCGCGCCCTCGCACCCTACACGCGCTCAACTGATGGCGGACCCCGCCATGGACCCCACCCGCACCCATTTCCTGGGCGGCGCGGCGCTCAGCGGCGAGGTGCGCGATGCGAGCGGTCGTGTGCTGACCAAAGTGAGCCACCGCTACTTTCCGCCGACGATTGCGCTGGGCTCGGCTTCACTGGACGCGTGGGCAGATGCGCGCCTGGCGATCGATCAGTTTGCCGCCAGGCTGGCCGCGGCCGTGCGCGCGTTGCGCAGCTGAGCTATCTGGTCGGGGCCGCCGGCCGCGCGTGTCGCGGGGCCGAGGTTGAAGTCGAGCCGCATGAGCGGCGCACGACGAGTCGCGTCGGCAGCATCCGGCCTTCCGCTGGCTCCGCACGAATCTGCCGCAGCAGCGTGTCGACCAGGACCTCGCCCGCCAGGCGCGTGTTTTGCGCAATCGTGGTCAGCGGAGGATTCGCGAGCCCGGCGGCCGGTATGTCATCGAAACCGACGACGGCGACTCCGGAGGGCACATCGACGCCGTGCTCCTGCAGGGCATGCATCGCGCCGAGCGCGATCAGGTCGCTTGCGCCCACCACGGCGTCGAAGCCGACGCCGCGACGCAGGAGCTCGCCAGTCGCTGCGTATCCGGCTTCTTCGGTGGTAATGGCGTCCACCTGCAGCTCGGGGGTCGCCGTGAAGCCCGCATCTTCCAACGCGCGCACGAAGCCGCGATAGCGGTCCAGAAATTCGGGACAGCCGCGCGAAGCCCCGCCGATGAAGGCCAGGCGCCGCCGGCCGAGCGCGAGGAGATGTCGGGCGGCCTCATACCCGCCCTGTGCGTTGTCGGAGCCGATGGATAGCCCCGGTTGGCTCGGCTCCACCGCGCCCCAGCGGACGAAGTGGGTACCCTGCTCGGTCAAGCGCTCGAGCCGCGCGCGATACGCAAGGTAATCGCCGTAACCGAGGAGGATCAGGCCATCGGCCTTGCGGGTGTCCTCGTATTCTTCGTGCCAGTCCCCTGACTGCTGCTGGAATGAGACCAGAAGGTCATAGCCGCGCTGCGCGCAGGCGCGCGTGATCGAGCCGAGCATCGAGACGAAGAACGGATTGATGGCGGAATCGTCCGAGGTGGGATCCTCGAAGATCAGCAGCGCGAGCGTGTTGGAGCGCTGGAATCGCAGATTGGAAGCGTTCTTGTCGACCTTGTAGTTGAGCTGCTGCGCGGCCTCCAGCACGCGCTTGCGGGTCTCCTCGCTCACCCGCGGGCTGCCGCGCAGTGCGCGCGACACCGTCGGCTGCGACACGCCGGCACGATACGCAATGTCAAATGACGTGGCCTTGCCCGCCGCACGGCCATGAGCTTTGTCGCCGCTCATTTCTTCGCCCCCTCCTGCAGGGGCGGAGTATAGGCGCAAAGCACCACCGCGGCGAACCTTCGGCCGCAGGACCCGACCAGCGTGGACGCAACAGCCGCGTCCTGCACATGAATACGTATGTCGAGCCTTCCGATGCTCCCGGCCCGCTCGCTAAGCTGACTCAAAGCTCGCAGACGCGCGTTGCGCGCGCCTGTGCGCAAGACGCAGGGGCGCACACAGCCGCCTGCCGTGCACTAACTTCAGGGGGACGCAGCGTGCATCGCATAACTTGCATTCGATTTTCGTTGCTTGGACTACTGGTAATGGCCGCACCGGTCTGGGCGCAGGAGCAGGCCGCGACGACGACCAGCTCGGCGGAGTCGGCGCTCGAGACCATCACTGTCACCGGCGTGAGAGCGGCGGTCGAGAGCGCCATCAACGTGAAAGAGCGAGCCGACAACATCGTCGAGGCCATCTCGGCGGAGGACATCGGCAAGCTGCCCGATACTAGCATCGCCGAGTCGATCTCGCGCCTGCCCGGTGTCACCGCGCAGCGCTCCGACGGCCGCAAGTCCGACATCAGCATCCGTGGCACCGATCCGGGATTCGCTACCGGGCTCCTCAACGGCCGTGAGCAGGTGAGCACCGGTGACAACCGCAACATCGAGTACGACCAGTACCCGGCCGAGCTGATCAGCGGTGTGGTCATCTACAAGACGCCCGACGCGTCGCTCATCGGCCAGGGGCTGTCTGGCACGATTGCGCTGCAGACCATTCGTCCGCTCGAGTACGGCCATCGC
>Ga0070735_10004788_pt1 | contig 11327 bp, 14 predicted proteins | sample Coa_R1_FD_66443 | JGI IMG/M metagenome (GOLD analysis project Ga0070735, IMG submission 66443) | Surface soil microbial communities from Centralia Pennsylvania, which are recovering from an underground coalmine fire - Coalmine... | ecosystem: Environmental > Terrestrial > Soil > Unclassified ... | reverse complement strand
GGTGGTCACGTAGAAGTGGCCGGTTCCGGCGGAGGACAACAGCTTGATCTTCTCGCGCATGATGGCGGCTCCTTCGGCCTTAGAGCTTGTGGCCCTTGGCGCGCAGCTCGGCGACGACCTTGTCGATGCCCTGCTTCTCCACGGTGCGCATGCCGCTGGTCGTCAGCCGCAGGCTGACCCAGCGCTTCTCGGTCTCGAGCCAGAAGCGCTGCGTGTGCAGGTTCGGCAGGAAGCGGCGGCGCTTCTTGTTATTGGCGTGGGAGACGCGGTTGCCGACGGCCGGCTTCTTGCCAGTGACTTCGCAGACGCGTGACATAGAAATAACCTTAAGTAAATCAGTATCTTGGGAGCGAGGCGGGGCCTTCAGTCCACTCCCGGGCCGGGCTTTATACCAGCCCCCCGGGGGGATCTCAAGGCACGAGGCCCCCAATGAGCGTAGCTTAGCCGCCCCGCAGCCTTGGCCGGAGCTCCTCCGGAGGATGCGGCGCAACAAACTCGTATAAATCAGGAGATCCTTCCATGAAACGCATCACTCAGGGGGCATGCGCCCTCACGGCCTTGCTCGCCCTCACGACACTTCCGGGCAGCGCCCTTGCCGACGGCAAGGACTATAGCGACGGACCCGTCATCAACGTCGCCGCGATCCGCACGATCGACGGGCACTTCGATGAATACATGCACTGGCTGGCCACTGGCTTCAAGCAGCAGCAGGAAGCGGCCAAGAAGGCCGGCCTGATCCTCTCCTACCGCGTGCTTCTGGTCGAACCGCGCGGCCCTAACGACCCGGACGTCTATCTCGTCACCGAGTACAAGAACTGGGCGGCGCTCGATGGCTTGAGCGGGAAGTTCGACAAGGTGACCACGCAAATCGAGGGGTCGGTCGAGGCGGGTAACAAGGCGGAAGCCGACCGCGCCAAGATGCGCACCGTCCTTGGCTCCCGGACCGAGCAGGAAGCGCTTCTGAAATAGCAGCTTGTGCCGGCGGGCGGGTACCTTGCACCCCGCCCGCCCGCGACGCTCAGGAATAGCGGACCGGAAAAGTGATCCTGAAGGTGGTTCCGTAGCCGGGGGCGGTCTCGAGATCGACGCTCGCGCCCATGACGGTGCAGAGCCGCTTCACGATGGAAAGCCCGATGCCTTCCCCGGACGGCAGCTCACTCGAGCCCGGGCCCGAAGTCGCCCGTTGCACGGTGGGAGCTTCGCGGTCCTCGGTCTTCTGCGCCTCTTCGGTCGCGCGCTTGAGCGCATGCCGAAGCTCACCGGCCGCCTGCAGCGCAAAGCCCGGGCCCGTGTCCTCGACCGACAGCGTCCAGTGCTGCGGGGACACCTCTTTATCCGCCAGGCATCTGACCACGACGCCGCCGCTCTGCGTCACCTGCAGCGCATTCAGCAACAGGTTCTGCGCGATCCGCTGGAGCTTCAAGAGGTCACCCTCGACGGGGAGCGTCGCGAGTCCCTCGTACTTGAGGAACAGGTTGCGCGCTGCCGCTACCGGCCGAAGCGTCTCGCAGAACTCTCTGACGCGCTCGGGGGCATCGAAGGACTCGATTTTCAAGGTGACCTGGCCCGCCTCCAGGCGCGCCAGCTCCGCCAGATCGGTGAGGAGTCCCGCCGTTGCGTTGATGCGTCGCTGGAGCGAATTGTAGAAGCGATCGCGCTCGGGGCCCTCGATGTGCGGCTTGGCGAGGATCGCCGCAGTACTCGCAATGACTCCCATGCCGCCGCGCAGGTCATGCGCGGTCTCGCGCAGAAGCTCGGCGCGCTCGTTCTCGAGCGTCTGCAACGCACGAAGCGAGGACTCGAGGTCGTGCACGCGGCTCGCGGCCTCGGCCTGCTGCATCCGCATGTACCTGAAGGCACTCTCGCAGTTGCCGTCCATGCACAGCTGTGAGAGTGCCCTGCGGGCCGTGACCATCACCTCGCGCTCGAGGTCGGGGTGGGCTGCGGCGTAGCGCTCGAGCTCATCGAGCAGCACCAGATGCAGATGCCCCCATTCGCGCATGGTCTCGCGGATGTCGAAGCCCTGCTGCCAGCGGTGCCGGCCGTGCTCGGCGGCATCTTCGCGCTGTTGCATGTCGACCTGCATCGCACGCAGCGAATGCTCGGCCTGCAGCCGGCGCTCGAAATCACCGAGGATTACCGGAATGTGGTCTTCGAGGACCGGGCGCGGAAGCCCGGTGCTGGATGGGACCTGGGGGTCCTTGCGGATGGCTTCGAGGCAGCGGCTCAGCAGCTTCGGCCGTTCGCGCGCAAGGTGCTTCGACAACGCGTTCAGCTGACTCTGAGCCTCGGGCATGCGTGCGATATGCCTTGCGTGTCCTCGCAAAGCAAGGGTGTGCGTGAGCTTTGCGTTTCCCGACTGCCTCCGCGGAGCGTGCATGCCACTGAGGCTCGGCGCCCCTCACAGAAGCCCATGCTCGCAGAAGGAGAAACACACTCCATCGCCGATGATGAAATGATCGAGGACACGCACGTCGAGGAGTGCGAGCGCTTCCTTCAGCCGCCGCGTGATGAGCTCATCCGCCTGGCTCGGCTCGAGGACTCCCGAGGGGTGGTTATGGGCCAGGATCACGGCGGCGGCATTGTGGCTGAGCGTCTGCCGCAGCACCTCGCGCGGGTGGACGCCGGCGCGATCGATGGTGCCGCGGAAGAGCTCCTCGAACGCAATGAGACGGTGGCGGTTGTCGAGATAGAGACAGCAGAACACCTCGTACGGCCGATCGCGCAGCTGCGCCAGGAGAAACGCGCGCGTCGTCTCGGGAGCCGCCAGCGCGGGACCCGAGCGCAGGGCTTCGCGAAAGTGCCGCCGCGAGAGCTCGACCGCGGCCTTGAGCCGCGCATAGCGCGCGGGGCCGACACCGCGGCGGGTGAGCGCGGCTCGCTCGGCGCACAAGAGCTCGCGGAGCGAGCCGAACTCGCCGATCAGCGTGCGCGCGAGCTCGACCGCGGATTGTCCGCGCACGCCCGCACCCAACAGCACGCCGAGCAACTCCGCATCCGAGAGCGCCTCGGCGCCGCGCTCGATGAGCTTCTCGCGGGGCCGCTCCGAGCGCGGCCAGTCGCGGATGCTCACGAGAAGAGGTGGGCCGTCGCGAAGGGCACGAGCGATCATTCCTCCCGGTTCTAAGCACAGAGTAGGGCAAGTCTAAGCAGTGGCCGGGCCGGCCAGGCAGGGGGCAAAAGCGGCGGAATTGACTCGATTTCGCAGCTCTGGCGGGTTTTGACCCGTGCGCGCGCGGCGGTGAGATAATCCACGCCGAGGCGCAGCTCCATGCAAGACAAACACATCCTGCTCGGCGTTACCGGCGGCATCGCCGCCTACAAGAGCCCCGATCTCGTGCGGCGTCTGCGCGAGCGTGGTGCCGAGGTGCAGGTGGTCATGACGGCTGGTGCGCGCGAGTTCGTGACCGCCACCACTTTTCAGGCGGTGTCCGGACGCACCGTGCGCTCGGAGCTCTGGGACGCGGCCGCCGAGGCCGCCATGGGCCACATTGAGCTCGCGCGCTGGGCGCATCTGGTCCTCATCGCGCCGGCGACCGCCGACTTCCTCGCGCGCCTCGCGGCGGGGCGGGCGGATGACCTCCTTTCTACCTTGTGCCTCGCGACCGCAGCTCCCATCGCCGTGGCGCCGGCGATGAATCACCTCATGTGGGCGAACGCCGCGACGCGCGCCAACGTGGCCACTCTTAGCCAGCGCAATGTGCTGTTCTTCGGCCCCGGCGCCGGGGACCAGGCGTGCGGCGAGGTCGGCGAGGGGCGCATGCTCGAGCCGCTGGAGATCACCGCCCTGGTCGAGTCGCTGATGGCGGCGGGCGGTGAGCTCGCCGGAAAGCGCGTACTGGTCACGGCGGGGCCTACGCGCGAGCGGCTGGATCCGGTGCGCTTCGTGAGCAACCGCAGCTCGGGGAAGATGGGTTTCGCCGTGGCGCAGGCGGCGCGCGCGGCCGGGGCCGAAGTGGTCCTGGTCGCGGGCCCCGTGACGCTGCCGACTCCCCCCGGCGTCCGGCGCATCGACGTCGAGAGCGCCGCCGACATGCTTTCCGCGGTAATGGCGGAGCTCACCGGTACCGACGTTTTCATCTCCACCGCCGCGGTCGCCGATTACCGCCCGACCCGCACGTCTCATCAGAAGATCAAGAAGACCACCGAGACGCTCGATCTGCCGATGGAGCGCACGCCCGACATCCTCGCCACCGTGGCCGCGCGCGCCGAGCGGCCGTTCGTGGTCGGTTTCGCGGCCGAGACCGAGTCGGTGGAGCAGAACGCGCGCACCAAGCTCATGAAGAAGAATCTCGACATGATCGCGGCCAACGAGGTGGGGGACGACAAGGCCTTCGACTGCGACGACAACCAGCTCATCGTGCTCGCGCGCGGCGCTCGTTACGAGCTCGGCCGGGGCGGCAAGCCGGCCCTGGCCCGCGGGCTCATTGCACTGATCGCCCGCGAGCTGGCCGCCCGCGCCGAGCGCGGCCGGCGCGATTCGGCGCTCGGATAAGTACGGGAATGGGTCAGGCGGCGCGCCGCGCCCTCAAGGTGCGGATCCTCGATGCGCGTGTCGGCACCGAGTTTCCCTTGCCGCAGTATGCGACGGGGGGCTCGGCGGGAATGGACTTGCGCGCCTGCACCGACGGGCCGATCAACCTCGCACCGGGGCAGGCGGAGCTGATTCCCACCGGGCTCGCGATCCATGTCGAGGACCCCGCGCTCGCCGCCGTCATCCTGCCGCGCTCCGGACTCGGCCATCGCCACGGCATCGTGCTCGGCAATCTCGTGGGCCTCATCGATTCGGACTACCAGGGGCAGCTCATGGTGTCGTGCTGGAACCGCGGGGCCGAGCCGTACGTCATCCGCCCCGGCGAGCGCATCGCGCAGCTCGTCGTGGTCCCGGTCGTGCAGGTGGAGCTGGAAGTGGTGCGGGAGTTCGAGACTTCAGCCCGCGGTGCGGGAGGCTTCGGCCATTCCGGCAGCGGCTGAGGAGGCTCAGTCGCTCGTGTGCAGGGTGTGGAGCTCGCGATAGCGCTCGATGTCCGACTGAAACTGCTCACGGAGCTTGGATTCCTGATCGCTTTCATTGGCGAGCGCGGTCACCTGCGTGTGCATCTCGTTGACGGTGCGCACCAGATCCTCGGCCACGTCATCGGGCATGCGCCGCCCGCCGTCCTTGTAGGGGCTGAAGGTGAGCGCGCGCTGCTGCAGGGTGCCGAGCCGCGACTTCAGGCTCTCGATGTACTGCTGCGCCGCGGCGCGCTGGCTCTTGAGCTGCTCGAGCCGCGAGTCACGCAGTGATTCGATGTCCTTCACCGAGGTGTAGGTCGTGACCAGAAACGCGTCGTGCTGTTTCTGGCGGATGATCGCCGCGCGATCGCGCGCCTCGCTCGCGAGCTGATCCGGACTCTTCGCGCCATCGAAGTGCTGGACCGGCACGCCCTGACCGTTCACGACCTCGCGGTCCTTGCCGGCATACTGCGGCGGAACCTGATCGCCGTAGTGCACCACGCCCTGATCGTCGACCCAGCGGTAAGCGGCGGCATGCGAGCTGGTGCTTTTCTTGGATTGAGCGTGCAGTGCACCGGCGGCAGCCACCGCCAGCAATGCGAGCACCCCGAGGCGCAGCACAGAAACCGACATGCAGCTATATTCCAGCCGCGCCGGGGGCGCTGGCAAGCCTTATCTCACGCCATAACGCGTGCGGTAGGCCGATAGCGCCGTGAGCTGCTCGGCAGAAATGCGCGCCGCACCAGGCGCCGGGCGCGACAGCGCCTCGATGAGGTCCGAGAGTGTGACGATGCTCACACATTTGACGCCCTCATTGCGCTCGAGCTCCTGCACCGCGCTCAACTCTCCCTGCCCGCGCTCCTCGCGATCGAGCGCCAGCGCGACACCCACCGGCTCCGCGCCGCTCGAGCGGATGAGCTCGAGCGACTCGCGCACCGCGGTGCCGGCGGTGATCACATCGTCGACGATCAGCACGCGGCCATGGAGCGGTGTGCCGACGAGACTTCCGCCTTCGCCGTGCGCCTTGGACTCCTTGCGGTTGTAGGCGTAGGGGACCGGGCGGCCGTGGTGGGTGGCGAGCGCGATGGCGGTGGCCGTGACGAGCGGAATGCCCTTGTAGGCCGGGCCGAACAGCATGTCGAACCCGAGGCCTGAGTGCACGATCGCCGCCGCATAGCAGCGCCCGAGCGCATCCGCCGCCTCGCCATCACTGAAGAGTCCCGCGTTGAAGAAGTAAGGGCTCGCGCGTCCCGACTTGAGGCGGAACTCACCGAAGCGCAGAGCCTCGCGCGCGAGCGCGAGGTTGATGAAGGCCAGCTGGTATTCCTGCATGGCATATCATTGCCCGATGCGAGTCATCACCGTCAATGTCTGCGGCCTGCGCTCGGCTGCCGGCAAGGGGCTGTTCCGGTGGCTGCGCCGGCAGCAGGCGGATTTCATCTGCCTGCAGGAGACACGTTGCCAGGCGGAGGCGCTCGAGGGGCATGACGTCGACCTCCCCGGCTACCGCGGCTACTTCTGCGAGGCCGAGCGCAAGGGCTACGCAGGAGTGGCGCTCTACACACGCCATCGGGTCGACCGGATGATTCATGGTTTCGGGGAAGCGGAGTTCGACCGCGAGGGCCGCTACCTCGAGGCGCGAGTCGGTGACCTGTCGGTCGTTTCCCTATACCTGCCCTCGGGCTCGGCGGGTCCGGAGCGGCAGGCATCGAAGTTCCGGTTTCTGGAAGCCTTCAGCCCGCACCTGGCGAGACTGCGCCGCAGTCGGCGCCGCTACATCCTGAGCGGCGACTGGAACATCGCCCACCGCGCCATCGACCTTCGCAACTGGCGCTCGAATCAGAAGAACTCCGGCTTCCTGCCCGAGGAGCGCGCCTGGATGGACCGGCTGTTCGGCCCGGCAGGGTACGTGGACGCCTTTCGTGAGCTGCACGCCGGGCCCGATCTCTACACCTGGTGGTCGAACCGGGGAGAGGCGCGGGCGAAGAACGTGGGCTGGCGCATCGACTACCAGGTGGTGAGCGCGGGGCTCGCCGGCCGGGCGCGTCGCGCCAGCATCTACAAGGACAGATGGTTCTCCGATCACGCGCCACTCGTCATGGACTACCAGCTGTGAGCGCCGCGGCCATCGCCGCGCGGCCGAGACTGCGCGAGGTCATCGCGAGCCCGAAGATGCTCGCGATCCTGCTCCTGGCGGGCGCGTCCGGGTTTCCCAACCAGCTCACCGAAAGCGCATTGCAGGCCTGGCTCAAGGACGTGGGCCTGAGCAACACGGCGATCGGTGCGATGACCTACGTGGCGCTGCCCTATCTCCTGAAACCCCTCTGGGCGCCGTTCGTCGATCGCTACCCGTTGCCTTTTCTCGGACGGCGGCGCGGCTGGATCCTCGCGATGCAGGTGGGCCTGGCGGTGACCCTGGCGCTGCTCGCGTTCCAGAGCCCGGCCGTCTCTCTCAACGGCGTCACCGTCTGCGCCGTGGCGATCGTCTTTTTCTCGGCGACCCAGGACATCTCGATCGACGCCTATCGGACCGACGTGTCGCTGCCGAGCGAGCGCGGGCTCGCCGCCGCCGCCGCCAATTTAGGCTACCGGACCGTCTCGTACGCCGCGCTCGCCGTCGCACTGGTCATCGCGGATCACTTCGGCTGGCGGCCCGCCTACCTGGCTCTCGCCGGCGTCATGCTGCTCTTCTGCATTGCGACGGTGTGCGCACCGAGTACCCACAATCGTCACCAACCACGCTCGCTGCGCGAGTCAGTGGTCGCGCCGTTGCAGGAACTGCTGGGCACCCCGAGCGCGCTGACCTTCATCGCCGTGATACTGCTCTTCAAGATCGGCGATGCCTTCGCCAACAAGCTCTTCACCCCCTTCATGATGGACGTCGGGTTCTCCAAGACCGACCTCGGCGTCATCATCAAGCCGCTGTTTACGGCCGGCTCCCTCGTGGGGTCGGTGCTCGGCGGGGTGCTGATGGTGCGCCTGGGACTGCTGCGCTCGATGCTGGGTTTCGGTGTGCTGCAGGCGTTGAGCAACCTCCTTTACTGCCTGGTCGCAGCCGCGGGCAAGAGTTACCTCCTCATGGTGATTGCCGTGTTCGTCGAGCACGTGGCCGCCGCGCTCGGCAACATCGCGCTCGTGGCACTCATCATGGCGCTGTGCGACGTGCGCTACAGCGCCTTCCAATACGCGCTCCTCTCGGCCATCGCACTGCTGCCGCGCTACAGCCTCGGCTATCCCGCCGGCTGGATCGCCGATCACGGCGGCTGGTATCTCTATTACGTCACGAGCTTTGCCATCGCGCTGCCGGGACTCGCCATGGTGTGGCTGACGCGCGCCAGGATCGCGGCCCTCGATGCGCAGCGCACCCGCGAGGTGCAGTGAGCGAATCCGGGGCTGTCGGGAGCGCGACCTTCGATGTCGAGCGCGTGGTGTGCCGGCTGTCGGAGCTCGACACCCACGGGGTGCGTGGCTTCACCATCGGTGGCGGAGACTGGCCGCTCAGGGGTTTCGTGGTGCGCGCCGGAAAGGAGCTGCGCGCTTATGTGAACCGATGTCCGCATGCGGGGCACCCGTTGAATCTGCTGCCGGACCGCTTCCTCACGCCCGATGGAGCGCTGCTCCTGTGCTCATCGCACGGAGCGCTGTTCGAGAAGCTCACCGGTTACTGCGTGGCGGGTCCGTGCGCGGGCCGCTCGCTCACGCCTCTGGCGCTCACTGTTCGCAGCGGCTTCGTGATGCTCGCGGAAGAAGTGGATATCGCGGCGGTCAGTGAATCGGAGAAAATCGCCTAGCGGCGATTTTTTCGGACAAGGTCACTCGAACAGATCGATACCGTCGAGAGGACTCAACTGCAGGTCGCGCTCCTCGCCGAGGCTGTCAGCACTGCGCGCATCGCGTTCCCCGGCCCCGGCCTCGACATCGACTGATCCACTCCAGTCCTCCGGCGCTTCGGCCGCCTCGAGACCGCCGTCATCCCACTGGGCCTGCCAGTCCTCGACATCCATTTCCTCGACCGTGCCGTCGAAGTACTGAATCTCGATCGTGCCGTCATCGTCATCGACCGCGACGACCTCGAACGACTGGCCGCCGTTCAGGCGATACCAGTCGCCGATACCAGGATGAGGAGCCGTCATCGTCGCAACCTCCCTGCTATGCTCGTCTGCGAAAACTTTTATAAGAGGGGTGCTCGGCGCGATTCATGTTGCGCTTAGCCCGTGACGCTTTCAAGACGCAAAGCATCAATGTTCGAGCAGTCACTCAAGTTCTTCGTGGTGTTCTTCGTGGTCGTGGACCCGGTGTCGCTCATCCCGCTGTTCACGGGCCTGACCGCGGGCGCGAGCGTCGGTTACAAGCGACGGATGGCTGTAAAGTCGGTGACGATCTCGGCGGCGATTCTCGGCTTGTTCGCGCTCGGCGGTGCGGCGTTTCTGCAACTGATGGGCATCAGTCTCGAGGCGTTCCGCATCTTTGGCGGCTTGTTGCTGTTTTTGCTGGCGCTCGAGATGGTGTTCGCGCGTGAGTCTGGCACGCGCACCTCGACCGACGAAGCCGCCGAGAGCCGCCGTCGGGCGGATATCTCGGTCTTCCCGCTGGCTTTCCCCTTCATCGCAGGTCCCGCCGCGCTCGCCACGATCCTGCTCTGGTTCGGGCGCATCCAGCTGCCCGCTCAGGCGGGCCTCTTTGCAGGACTGATCGTCGCCGCGGCGCTCGTGCTCGCCATCGTGCTGGCGCTGCTCTTCGTGGCGGAGCCCCTGATGCGCGTCATCGGGGTGACCGGCGCGAACGTCGCGAGCCGGCTGCTCGGCGTCATCCTGGGAGCTCTCGCGGTGCAGTTCGTGCTCGACGGGCTGCGGGCCGCGTTCAGCGCCAGCTGACGCCTCAGGGAGTGCGGGCGAAGGCCAGCTCCCACACCTCGTGGCCGAGTCGCGTGCCACGCTGCTCGAAGCGGGTCGGCGAGCGCTCGGGCGGGCGTGCCGCGAAGCCGCCGCTTGCGGCGAGATTGCGCAACCCCGGCGCCCCCTCGAGCACCGCCAGCATCTCGAGCGCGTAGGGCTGCCAGTCGGTCGCGATGTGCAGTCTCCCGCCGGGCTCGAGCGCGCGCGTCAGGAGGGCGACGAAGGCCGGCTGAACGAGCCGCCGCTTGTGGTGGCGCTTCTTCGGCCAGGGGTCCGGAAAGAGAATCAGAATCTGCGCGAGACTTTCGGGTGCGATCTGCCGCTCGAGCACCTCGACGGCGTCGTGGCAGATGAGGCGTACGTTGGTGAGCCGCCGCTCCTCGAGCGCGAGCAGCAGCCGGCCGACGCCCGGGCGGTGCACCTCGATCCCGAGATAGTCGCGCTCCGGGTGTGCGAGCGCGAGCGACAGCAGGTTCTCCCCGTTCCCGAAGCCGATCTCGAGCGTGCAGGGTGCTTCGCGGGCGTAGAGCGCACGCAGGTCGAGCCGCTCCTCGCGATATTCAACGCCGTACTTCGACCAGAGCGTATCGAGCGCGCGCTGCTGGGCGGGCGTGATGCGCCCGGCGCGGGTCACGAAGGAACGGATGGCGCGCGGGTGTCCGCTGTCGGGCATGACTCGTGATCTTACCGGTCAACCGCCGCGGCGGCGCGGCGGCCGCCATGGTATAAGCCCGCGCTGCCAGGAGGAGAAGAACCGATGTTGAGAAGTGCGTTCCTTTCATTGCTCGTTTCACTGCCCGCGCTCACCGGGACCCTCGGCCTCGTGCAGGCGCAGGAGGCCGGCAAGTCGACCGGCAAGCCCGAATCGCACGCCGAGTCAGCGGGCGAGACTGGCGACCTCATGCGGCTCTGCCACATCGACCTCAAGGGCGAGGCGAAGGAGGAGTGGCGGCGGCTGCCGACGGTGGAGACTTCGGTCACCGAGCATCACTTCGCCGCCGGCGGGAAGGCTTTCGACTACACCGCGACCGCCGGCACCCTCATCGTGCGCGACGACGAGGACAAGCCGATGGCGAGCATCGGCTACGTGGCTTATACGCGTAAGCCGGGCAAGGACGGGGAGCTGCGCCCCGTCACCTTCGCCTTCAACGGCGGCCCCGGCTCCTCCTCGCTCTGGCTGCACATGGGAGTGCTGGGACCCAGGCGCGTGGTGATCTCCGATCCCACGCCGACGCCGTCAGCTCCCTACCGCACGGTCGACAACCAGTACGGCCTCATCGACAAGAGCGATCTGGTCATGATCGATCCGGTGGGCACGGGCCTCTCCCACGCCGTCTGCAATCACAAGGACGACGAGTTCTTCGGCGTCGACCCCGATATCGACTCGATCAGCCGCTTCATCGCCCAGTACGTGAGCGACAACAACCGCTGGACCTC
>Ga0070735_10004787_pt1 | contig 11329 bp, 8 predicted proteins | sample Coa_R1_FD_66443 | JGI IMG/M metagenome (GOLD analysis project Ga0070735, IMG submission 66443) | Surface soil microbial communities from Centralia Pennsylvania, which are recovering from an underground coalmine fire - Coalmine... | ecosystem: Environmental > Terrestrial > Soil > Unclassified ... | reverse complement strand
CGCGCCTGATCGTGGTCGGCCTCGACCGTAATCGTCATACGCGAGACCTCCGGCTTCTCAGTGCGTCCGACCGTGAGCGAGTCGATATTGAAGGCGCGGCGGCGAAACAGTGACGCCACGCGGGTCAGTACGCCCGGCTTGTTTTCCACGTACACCACGTATGTATTCAACATGATCGTTTCCTATTCATCGGCAGCCGTCTCGACGATGGGGCTCGGGCGGCGAATCATTTCGTGCAGCGCGGCTCCGGCGGCGACCATCGGGTAGACGGTGTCTTCCTGCTCCACGCGGAAATTGATCAGCACGGGGCCGTCGTGCGCGCGGGCGGCCCGTACCGAGGGGACAACCTGCGAGCGTTCCGAGACCGTCATCGCGTGAATTCCGTAGGCCTCGGCGAGCTTCGCGAAATCCGGATTCAGCAGCGGCGTGGCTTGATAGTTCCGCTCGTAGAAGAATTCCTGCCACTGGCGGACCATGCCGAGGAATCCGTTGTTGATGATGGCGATGTTGACCTTGAGTTTTTCCTGGACGATGGTCGCGAGTTCGCAGAGTGTCATCTGGAAGCCCCCGTCGCCGACGACAACCCAAACTTCCGCTTCGGGACGCGCGACTTTGGCGCCAATCGCGGCCGGCAACGCGAAGCCCATGGTTCCAAGACCGCCGGATGTGATGAGGCTGCGCACTTTTTCGTGCTTGTAGTACTGCGCCTCCCACATCTGATGCTGGCCGACGTCGGTAACGACGATCGTTTCGCCATCTCGCGTCTCGCGCCATAGATCATTGATGACGTGTGCCGCGTAGAGATGGCCGCTGTCTGGCAGGTTCTGGATGTCGCGGACGGCGGCATCGCCTTTCAGCTTGTCGATGAAATCGAGCCACTCGCTGCGGTCGATGGATTCGACGTGCGGCAGCAGTTCGTCAAGCACTTCGCGCAAGTCGCCTACGAGGGGCACGTCGACTTTGACGTTCTTATTGATCTCGGCAGGATCGATCTCGATGTGAATCTTCTTCGCATTCGGCGCGTAGGTTTTGAGATTGCCGGTGACGCGGTCGTCGAAGCGCATTCCAAAGGCGAGCAGCAGGTCGGCTTCCTGAATGGTGTGGTTCACCCAAGCTTCGCCGTGCATGCCCATCATGCCGAGATTGAGCGGATGCGACGCGGGGAATGCGCCGATGCCAAGCAAAGTAAGCGCGACGGGGATGCCGGCACGCTCGGCGAAATCACGAACTTCTTTCATCGCTCCGGAGATGATGATGCCGTGGCCGGCGAGAATCAGCGGCCGCTTCGCGTTGTGAATCAGGTCGAGCGCCTGCTCGTATTCTTTCGGAGCGGGCGAGAGATCGGGGCGATATCCGGGGAGCTGCGGACGGGCGGCGTCCCAATCGAATTCGCACGACGTCTGCTGCGCGTCTTTGGTGATGTCGACCAGCACTGGGCCGGGGCGGCCGGAGCGCGCTACGTAGAATGCTTCGCGAATCGTGCGCGCGACTTCGCTGGCATGGGTAACGAGATAGTTGTGCTTTGTGATGGGAAGCGTAACGCCGGTAATATCGGTTTCCTGAAACGCGTCAGAGCCGATCAGCTTGCTGCCGACCTGTCCGGTGATGCAGACGATGGGAGAAGAATCGAGCATGGCGGTCGCAATGCCGGTGACCATGTTGGTGGCGCCGGGGCCGGAGGTTGCGACTGCGACTCCGACCTGGCCGATGGCGCGCGCGTAGCCGTCGGCCATGTGCGTCGCGCCCTGCTCATGACGCACGAGGATGTGGTGGAGCTTGCTGTGCTTCAGGGCATCGTAGGCGGGCAGAATGGCTCCGCCGGGATATCCGAAAACGTGTTTCACGCCCTCGCGCTCGATGCATTCCCAGAGAATGCCTGCGCCGGTCATTGTCTTGTTCTGGGTTGTGTTCTTACCAGCCGATTTGTCCGACATACCAAATTCTCCGTAACTCCTAAAAAGCAAAACCCACCGAGCCAGCTTGTCTGGCGGGGCGGGATTCGGGAGCTTTCAGATTTCGATGTTCTCAGCTCACTGCGTCCCTCCACACCGCCCAGGCACGAGAACTCGTACCCGGAAGACGACACTAATTCGGTGTAGATCGCGTGTCAGCATTGTATTTCTGAAGTGCAGTGATGGTATCGAACGCGGGGAAGCGCTGCAAGTGCAAAGTCGGACTATAGCTGGAGCATGTTCTTGGCCACATCGATTTGAGCCTGGAGCACGTGTTCGGGCTTGCCCAGATCGCGCCAGTAGTATTCGTCCGCGCGGAAGGCTTGAATTTTCTCTCTTTGGCCGGCGAGTCGCAAATACGCGGTGATAATCGAGAAAACGCCGGCTTCGGAAATCATGGGAAGAAGCCGCGGGGAGATGACGTGAACTCCCGAGAAGGCGAGCGCCTTCACCTTGGTTGCGGGGCGGACCATGTCGGCGGTTGCGTCGCGTCCCGCCTGACGGCCGCAGAGTTCGTTGCGCTCGTCGAAGAGCAGAAGTCGAGAAGTGTCGCGATCCTGTACGGCGAGTGTGGCGAGCGCATGATTCTCCGCGTGGGATTGCAACATGCGCGAGAGATCGATTGTGCTGATGACATCGACGTTGTGCAGAATGAACGGATCGCCGGCGTTGCCGTCAAGAAAGAACCAGGCAGCTTTCTTCAATCCGCCGCCGGTATCAAGCAGAACGTCTTCGCGGGAGATTTCAATCCTGAAGCCGAAGTTCTTTTTCTGCGCGAGGTAATCGATGACCTTGTCCGCGAAGTGATGCACGTTGATGATGAAATCGCGAACGCCGAATGAAGCGAGGCGCTGAAGAGTAATCTCGAGCAGGGTTTGCCCGGAGACTTCGACCAAGGCCTTGGGACGATCGTTGGTCAGCGGACGCAACCGGGTGCCAAGCCCGGCTGCGAGGATCATTGCCTTCATCGAGCGGCCTTTTGCGCCTGGGCTTTCTCGGCCTCCATTCGCTCAAGTTCGCGATGATGCAAGATCACTTCAACGGCACTGCGGCCTTGCAGGCGTTTCGCGACTTGTTCGGCCAGATATACCGACCGATGCTGCCCACCCGTGCAACCGAAGCAGACCATCAGATTCTTGAATCCGCGCTGCTGATAATTCTTCACGCTCGCATCGACCAGCGACATCACGCTGGCGAGGAACTGATGCACACTCTCCTGCTGATTGAGGTATTCGATGACCGGAGCGTCTCTTCCGGTCAGCGGCTTGAATCGTTCTTCGCGGCCGGGATTGGGCAGGCTGCGTCCATCGAAGATGAAGCCGCCGCCATTGCCGGTTTCATCTTTCGGCAAACCGCGATGGAAGGAGAAGCTGAAAATCCGCACGACGAGATTATCGGCGTCGGTGGCGAGCCCCTGAAGTTTTTCCGAAGCCAACATGCTGTGAAATGCTTCCAGCAATGTCGGTAGCGCGATGGGAAGCTTCACATTGTGCAGCAGCCAGCGAAGATTCTTCAGCGCATACGGCACGCTCTGCAGAAAATGGACTTTGCGCTCGTAGAATCCGCGGAAGCCATAGGCGCCCAGCGCCTGCATGATGCGGATGTAGACGTAGGCGTAGTAGTGGTGCAAGAAGGCGTCGCGCGTCATGTCCACATAGCCGCGCAGCGCGTCCAGATAATGATCGAGCAGCTGCAAACGCAACTCCGGAGGCAGGTCGGCCTTGGCGTCGTAGAGAAGAGACGCGACGTCGTACTGGAGAGCTCCCTTGCGGCCGCCCTGATAATCCAGAAAATACGGCTGGCCTTTGCGCAACATTACGTTGCGCGACTGATAATCGCGGTAAAGAAAATAATCGCGAGGGGCGCTTAATAGAAATTTCGTGAGGCGGCTAAAGTCGTCTTCCAGAGCCTGCTCGCTGAATGGGATTCCGGCGAGGCGCAGGAAGTAGTATTTGAAATAGTTCAGATCCCAGTTGATCGATTGCCGGTCAAAACTTCCGCGAGGATAGCAGACCTTATAGTTGAGGTCGCGCGCGGCCTCGATCTGAAAACGCGGGAGCGTCGCAATGACCTTGCGATAGGCCTCGACAGCTTCGGGGGCGATCTTCTCGCCTTTGCGATTTCTTGAGAGGAATTCGAATAACGAAGTGTCGCCGAGATCCTCCTCGAGATACGCGCCCTGATCGAGATCTTCGCCGTAAATTTCCGGCACAGGCAGTCCGTGCTTGCGAAACTGGCGGGTGAATTCCAGGAAGGCGACATTCTCTTCGCGAACGTTGTAGAGAATTCCGATGGCGCTGATGCCGTTGCCACTCAGGCGGACGATTTTGCGCCCCGAGCCGCCAAGTTCTCCCTGGACGGGCTGCACGCGTTCGACGGGCGTGCGGAAGCGCTGCTCGAAGAGATGTTTTAAGACGTCCATAAAGGGCCGTTGGCCAGCCGCCAGGCAGATTTATCACCAAGATATCACCGAAGCGCGGGGGCGGGTCGACGCAGCATCAGGGGAGAAACACCGAAGTACCTAGCGGCCGGAGCGCTCCTTCGGCGGGGCTTCGCTCCGCCGGACAGCGAGGCGGCTATCCCTACGTGGGGTCTTGCCCGTGTGCTAATGTGTTTCGACTGGAGCGATAACGCATGAAGACGATTCGTGGGCCGGCAATTTTTCTGGCGCAGTTTGCGGCTGACCAGCCTCCTTTTAATACGATTGAAAATATCGCCCAATGGGCCGCCCAACTGGGCTACAAAGGCGTGCAGATTCCTTCGTGGGATATGCGGCTGTTCGATCTTCGCCGCGCGGCCGATAGCAAAGCCTATTGCGATGACTTTCGCGGGAAGCTGGACCGGCACGGATTAGTCGCGTCGGAGCTTTCGACGCATCTGCAAGGCCAGCTTGTGGCGGTGCATCCCGCCTACGATGTTGCTTTTGATGCGTTCGCGCCTGAAGCAGTGCATGGCAAGCCGAAAGAGCGGCAAAAATGGGCGGTTGAGCAGTTGCTGCTCGCGGCCAAAGCCTCGGCGAATCTTGGAATCAAGGCGCACGTTACGTTTTCCGGAGCGCTGGCTTGGCCATATATGTATCCGTGGCCGCCGCGTCCGGCCGGGCTGATCGAGACAGCTTTCGACGAACTCGCGCAGCGATGGATTCCAATTCTGAATGCCTTTGATGAAGCGGGCGTGAATCTATGTTTTGAAATTCATCCGGGAGAGGATCTGCATGACGGCGCGAGTTGGGAGATGTTTCTCGAGAGAACGGAAAATCATCCGCGCGCGAATATTCTGTTTGACTCGAGCCATTTCGTTCTGCAGCAGCTTGATTATTTGCAGTTCATCGATTTCTATCACGACCGCATCAAGATGTTTCACGTGAAGGACGCCGAGTTTCGCCCGACGGGGCGCGGCGGAGTTTACGGTGGATATCAAAATTGGCCGGAGCGTGCTGGACGATTTCGTTCTCCCGGCGATGGTCAGGTGGACTTCAAGGCCATTTTTTCGAAGCTGACGCAATATGGGTTCGACGGATGGGCCGTGCTGGAGTGGGAGTGCTGCATCAAGAGCAGCGAGCAGGGAGCGGCGGAAGGCGCGCCCTTCATCGCTCGGCACATTATCCAGTCCGTTGATCGATCGTTTGAAGACTGGGCTGGCGGCACGACCGACTCGCGCACGAACCGCCGCATGCTCGGCCTTGAGTAAGCGGAGGAGTTTCGACTGTCATGACAATTCAAGGAACTGCATCGGGCGAATCCAATCGCAGGCTTCGGCTCGGGATGGTTGGAGGCGGTCCGGGCGCCTTCATCGGAGCCGTGCATCGGATTGCAGCGCGGCTCGATGATCGTTATGAACTGGTCGCGGGCGCGTTATCGGCGAATCCAGAGCGAGCACGGCAGGGAGCGAGCGAACTGTACATCGCGCCCGACCGCTGCTACGCCGACTTTCGCGAGATGGCGGCTGCAGAATCGAAGCGCTCGGACCGTATCGACGCCGTCTCGATCGTCACGCCGAATCACCTGCATTATCCGATTGCGAAAGCTTTTCTTGAAGCTGGCATTCACGTGATCTGCGACAAGCCGATCACCACGAATCTGCAGGACGCGCTTGATCTTGCGAAAATTGTCCGCAGCTCTGCTCTGGTGTTCGGGCTGACGCACAATTACACCGGATATCCCATGGTGCGGCAGGCGCGGCAGCTGATCTCCGATGGCGAGCTTGGGCCGATCCGTGTGGTGCAGGTCGAATACGTGCAGGACTGGCTTGCAACTCCGCTCGAGAAGACTGGGCAAAAACAAGCAGCGTGGCGCACCGATCCGGCGCAGAGCGGTCCCGCGGGATCGCTAGGTGACATCGGCACGCACGCGTTCAATCTCGCAGAGTTCGTAACTGGCCTTCGCTGCGAGCAGATTGCCGCCGAGCTGTCTACGTTTGTACCCGGGCGCCGGGTCGATGACAACGCGCAGATGCTGCTGCGGTTCAACGAGGGCGTGAAGGGAATGTTGTGGGCGAGCCAGGTCGCGGCGGGAAATGAAAACAATATCCGGCTGCGGGTGTATGGGGAAAAAGCGGGGCTGGAGTGGCGGCAGGAGAATCCGAATTATCTGTGGTGGAAGCCGCTCGGCAAGCCGCCCGAATTAATCCGCCGTGCCGGGGCCGGCGCAGACGCTGTTGCCGCTCATGCGAGCCGGATTCCGGGCGGACATCCAGAAGGCTATCTCGAGGCGTTCGCGCAACTTTATACTGATCTGGCCGAGCAGATCAGCGCCAAGATCGACGGCCGGCCCCCGAATCCCGCTTCGCTCCTTGTTCCGGGCGTCGACGACGGTGTTGCCGAAATGTGTTTTATCGCGGCAGCGATTGACTCGTCCAGGCGAAACTCGGCTTGGACAAATCTGGCGACAGCAAAAGGCTGAGCGAAACTCCCGCAAACAGTTGTTCCTGAGAATTTTGGTGGCGGCGGTTGGACTCGAACCAACGACCTACGGATTATGAGACCGTCGCTCTAACCACCTGAGCTACACCGCCACGTGCTGCAAATCGGGAGAATGTGCGAAAGGAACCTGCGCAGCTGAGGTGGAGTCAGCGCTTTCGCGGCATGGAAGCAACGGCCCGACGGAGCGTTACGTCCAGTTATTGATTCTAAAATCGGCTGCCGAATTGGTCAAACGTTGAATCCCCGCAGCCTGATTCGGCGGAGAATCCGCTCTCCATCTACAATGTCAAATTCATGAGAGCCATTGCGGTTATCCCCGCCCGTCTGGCGTCGACTCGTCTGGCGCGCAAAATGCTGCGCGAAATTGCCGGCAAGCCGCTAATCGGCATTGTGTATGAAGCGGTGCGCTCCTCGCCGCTATTAGCCGATGTCATTGTCGCCACCGACTCCGAGGAAATCATGGTGGCGTGCCGTGAGCACGGATGGAATGCCTGCATGACTTCGACATCGCATCGCAGCGGGACCGAACGGGTGCACGAAGTTTCAGGCAGCAAGGCGGCCGATGTTTATATCAACGTACAGGGAGATGAGCCACTTATCCGGGCGGAGCACATCGCGAGCCTGCTCGAAGTGATGCGGAATCCTGAGGCTGCAGTCGGCACGTTGATGACTCCGGCTGCGGAAATCGATATCCCGAACCCAAATGCGGTGAAGGTTGTGACCGGACTCAGTGGCCGCGCGCTGTATTTTTCGCGCGCCACGATTCCCTTCGACCGAGACGCGACCAGGCCACGGTATTTCAAACATCTGGGCATTTATGGTTATCGAAAACCGGCGCTCGATCGATTTGTGACACTGCCTGAATCAGCGTTGGAGAAAAGCGAGCGACTCGAGCAACTGCGGTTTCTCGAGAATGGGATACCGATCTTTATCGGGGAGACTCCTTACGACAGTGTGGGAGTCGATACGGAAGAAGATCTGCAGAGAGTTATCGGATTTCTGGAGAAGCGCTGATTACTTCGCTGCTCCGCTGCTATGTTCTTCGGCTAATCTCTCACGAAGCCCGTCACGCGCACTTTTCGCAAGATCCTTGCAGGCGAGCGGATTGACCATCGGATCAGGCGTGGCTCCGTTTTCGTGCGCGGCGAGACGATCCCACAAATTCGACGCCTCGGGATGAGTGGTGATGAGAATGTCGCACGGAGTCGTCTCGAGAAAGCGGAAGCTCTTTTCAAAATCTTCCAGCGCGTGCGGGTAATCCCTGCGGTTGGAAAACTCGAAGCCCTTGGCCGACATTGGTGCCAGGCTGTCGGCGAACACGATATCTCTGCAAACCTTGCCTTGGCAGGATTTCCAGGTCCAGCTTGTGCCTCCGGGAGTGTGGCCGGGCGTGAAATGCGCCGTAATCGAAACTCCTCCGAGGCGGAGGTTTTGTCCATCGCGCAATTCGTGGACATTCTTGACGGGTGCGAGCGGCTGGATTATTCCATTCTGCGGATCGTCTCGGCCGATTCCACCATTTCGCAGCACGGCCGCGCTCCATGGGCTTGCCATTACGCGCGCCCCCGTCATGCGCTGCAACTCGGCGATGCCTCCGGCGTGATCGAAGTGCACGTGCGAATTCAGAATGATCTTGATGTCCTCGACGCGGAAGCCTAACGAACGAATGTTCTCTGCAATCAGCTTCGCGGATTCGGGCAGATCGCCATCGATCAAGATGTCTCCGTCGGACGAGGTAATCAGGATCGAGCTGAGGCCATGGGGCCCGACGTAATACGTGTTGCCAAAAATTCGAAACGGCTTCTGCGGACGATTCCATTCGGCGCAACTGCTGCAGCTTGACGCGGCTTTCTGTGCGACTGCAAAGACGCAGATAAACGTCAGCGAGAGACAGACCAGGATTCTGCGGATCAAGAGGTTGTTCTTCAGATCTGTTGGTGTGCGCTTTGGGTTTTCGCCCAGGCTTGCGCGGCAGCGAGTCTCCGCGAAATTGACGGATGCGAATGGAAGAACCATTCCACCCACTTCGAAGGAGTGCGTTCCGCGAGATTCTGCTCGGCCAGTTTGTTCATCGACGAGATGAACGGTTCCACGCTGGCCGTGGATTCGAAGGCATAGCGGTCCGCCTGCCGCTCGTTGAAACGCGAATAGGCGTTGAGAGCTGGCATCAGCAGGAACGAGAGCACCACCGAAACCAGCGCCAGCAGCGGTAAGTTGGCGAAGTCCGACAGCTCTTCAAACATGTGATGGTCGACGGCATAGTGAAGGACCCAGTTTGCTGCCCAGAATCCGAAAAACGTGATGCCCGCCTGCACGAAGATGCTCTTCAAAATGTGCTTGTGCACGTGGTGCCCGAGTTCGTGGGCGAGGACCGCTTCAATTTCTTCTGGCGTGTAATTGTCCAGAAGTGTGTCGGCGAGAATGATGCGGCGCGTTGCGCCAAGCCCGGTGAGCGCGGCATTCGCCTTCTTGCTTTTTTCCGAAAGTTTCCAGCGATAGACGCCTCGAACTCTCGTTCCGGCATGCTCGGTCAAAACAACCAGGCGTCGGCGTAGATCTTCATTTTCCAGCGGCTCGAATTTGTAGAAGATCGGAAAGAGAACTACGGGCGCCAATTGTGCGAGCAGCACGAACAATCCCATGAAGAGCGCCCATGCCAGCAGCCACCAGTGTTGCGGCCATTGGCGAATCGTGAAATACAAGAGTTCAACCACCATTGTGGCGAGAACCAGCCCGACCAGGAATCCCTTGATCTCGTCCCACGCCCATCCGCTAAATTTCTGGGTCGAGAGTTTAAATCCGCGCTCCAGCCGAAATCCATAGTAGTCCAGACCGATCCCGAGTACTTTGCTGATTGCAAGCAGCAGGAAGAGATAGATGAATAAAGAAAATGTGTAGCTCTGGAATCCCAGGCGGTAGGCGTAATCGCGCAGCGCGTCGGACCAGTTCGTCGCCAGCAGAACGATCAGAAACGCGAACCCGAGGACGAAGTCCGAAATACTGAGCCATCGCCGGACCCGGTTATAGCGCCGGGCTTCCGGGGTATCCGCCTGCGCCAAAGTAGGATCGTCTGCCATTTCTAGAAGTATCGCATCAATTCCTAGGCTAGCCGGAGTCCCTGACGAAGTTCTCGCCAGTGACCAACAATTCGCTGACCAGCTCGGGCGAAGCGGCTTCGGTGTAAAGCCGCAACAGAGGCTCGGTTCCGGACGCGCGAAACAGAACCCACGCTTCGGCTCCTTTACCATTCGTCGGCGCATCCAGGAAAAACTTGACGCCGTCCATATGTTCTTTGTGGAGGACTTTGTAGGGGCCGAGTGCCCGCGTGCTCTCGGACCGTGCACGCTGAATCGCATTTTGTTTGACGTCTTCGGGAATGTGCAGGTCGCGACGTCCGTAGTAATGCGATCCGAATTCATGCTGCAAGTCGGCAACGAGCTGGCCGAGTGGCTTGCCCTCTTCGGCCATGACATTCGCCAGCAGCAGCGAATTCAACACGCCGTCGCGCTCCGGGAGGAAACGCGAATACCCAATGCCGCCGGATTCCTCACCGCCCATGAGAATGTCACGCTCCATCATGAGGTCAGCAACGTATTTGAATCCGATGGAAGTCTCGTGCAGCTTGCGTCCATGCTTGGCGCAGATGCGGTCGATCATGCGCGTGGTGTTGAAGGCGCGCACGACCTCTCCCGGCCACTTCTTGCGTTCGAGCAACCACCGCAGCAACACGCAGAAAATTTTGTGCGAGTCTACAAAAGTGCCATCTTCAGCGACTGCTCCGATGCGATCGGCATCGCCGTCGGTGGCCAGCCCCGCATCGCACTTCTCGCGAACTACCGTTTCCTGCAGCATTGCCGTATGCGGCTGGATCGGTTCCGGATTGATGCCCGGAAACAATGGATTGAGTTCCTGGCGGATCGCCACAAAATTCACGCCGCGATGGGCGAAGATGCCCGGCACGACGCCGCGTCCCGAGCCGTACATGGCATCCACTGCGAATTTAAATTTCGTCTTGGCGATCAGATCCATGTCGGCGAAGGCACAGACGGCCGCAACATAGTCCTTCTTGAGATCGACTTCTTGGACGGCGGCCTTAGTTCCTTTTGGAGCCGCGCCCGCAGCGAGCTCGTCTTCAATCTTCTTCATGATCGCGGGAGTAGCCGACCCGCCGAAGCTTCCTTTGAACTTCACGCCATTCCAGTTCCACGGATTGTGGCTGGAGGTAACCATCACACCTCCGGCTGCACCTTGCTTCTTGACTGCATAAGAAACCGCGGGGGTCGGAGTGTAGTCGTTGGCAAGCTTTACCGGAATGCCCGCGACGGCGATCGTTTCGGCGACCACTTGCGCCGCGCGCGGAGAGGCATAACGAGCGTCGTATCCGACAATTACGCCGCGCTGCGGCTGCTCGTGCTCCAAAACGTAGGAAGCGATTGCGCCGGCGACGCGCCGCACG
>Ga0070735_10004786_pt1 | contig 11331 bp, 9 predicted proteins | sample Coa_R1_FD_66443 | JGI IMG/M metagenome (GOLD analysis project Ga0070735, IMG submission 66443) | Surface soil microbial communities from Centralia Pennsylvania, which are recovering from an underground coalmine fire - Coalmine... | ecosystem: Environmental > Terrestrial > Soil > Unclassified ... | reverse complement strand
ACTCCAGCCACCGAGAATTGGCGCCACGTGGATGGCCTTGGTTACTCGCCGGGTCTCTGGCAGCGGGAGAGGCGTTTTTGACCCGGCAAAACGGCGTACTTGTTCCAGCGGCGTGTTTTCTATATTTGTTGATTTTCGAACGGCGTCGCTCTACGCTGCCTATCTTAGTCTCGGCCATCCTACCCGTGATGGTAATCGTCGGCATGTTCACTTATTGGTACCAGCGGATCCATGGGCCGACAACAGCGCACCTGAACTCCATGCGGGAAATCATCGCGTTTGTGAGTCATCCGCCGCTAGAGGACGTTCCGATTATTGCACTCGCAGTGTTCGTGCACGCGGGTTTCTTTCTGCTCCCGCTGGCGATGGCCGTTCCGCTCAGGGCGTACCGAGTTTCTGTTCTAACAGCGAGAGGCGCGCTGTTCTGCGGTTTCACCTGGATCGCGCTCAATGCGCTGGCGTATTATGCCTTCACGGCGGATAGAATCTTTCCCTATATGTGGAATGTCCTCACGCCATTCGGCCTGTTCGGTTGCGACGAGTTCATCATTGGCCAGCGTGACTTGCTGTGGGGCAAGCCATTGGGTCTGCTCATCGGGATTGGCAGCCTTCTCGCGGGTTTGGCGCTCGTTCAACGGTCGGCATTCCGCGACAGTCGTCCAGCCGCCATTCCATTCGCGGGCATTGCCAGTGAAGCACCAATTGCAACCGCACCTGCCTCGATAATTGCCGACTCTGCTGATTGGCCCCATGGCATCACAACGAGGTTTCTCTTGCTCTTGCTTGGCCTGCAGCTGGCATATGTGTTTGCGACGACTCCGATTCTCTTCGATCGGCATCTACTGCTGCTCGCCCCGACGATCATTTTGCTATTTTGCGTCCAATCTCGGCAAGTCACTGGTCTGCGCATCTTTAGGTACCTTGCTTTGCTGGTGCCGTTCATGTTTTATTCCGTCACGACCACGCACGACTTGCACGCTCTGTCGCGCACGGCGTTCGCGGCCGGCAGCGACCTCACCAGCGATGGTGTCGACCCTGCCAACATTAATGCTGGCTACGCCTTTGATTGTTGGCACACTTACGAGCGGCGAGTCGACTCAATTCATTTGCTATCGCAAACTCCGGCATGGTGGCACTTCGATTCATGGAAGTCCCGCTTCGAAATCTCGTACCGAGACACGGACGCGCTCATTGAATTTCGCAAACACTTGTGGTGGATGGGAACGACCAACGAGAGGCTTGAGACGACATGTGCTGTGTCGTGTTCCGCCCCCTTGACCCGTATCAAGAGCACGCCACGCTATCAATTATACCGCGAATATAAATATCACAACTGGTGGCCGTCGCGAGTGAAAAGCATGTACGTACTGCGGGACGCGAACCCATCCTCAATAGAATGAACCGATCCGTGCATTCGCCGATGCCGAGCTTGTTCAGATCAATCCGACGACACATGGTGGTGCTTGTGCTCGGACTTGGCTCCGCGGTGCTGATTCTCACGAATCTGCGCCATTCCATGCTCTGGGCCGACGAAGCACAGACGGCATTACTCAGCCGAATGGTGCTGGAACATGGAGTGCCCCTGGGGACGGACGGCCGAAATTTCTTTTCGCACGAGCAAGGCGCCGAGTACGGGCCGGCGTACGTGTGGCGCTGGCATACTTGGCTCCCTTTCTACATCCTGGCTGCGTTCTTCGGAACGTTTGGGGAGAGTACGTTTGTCGCCCGGTTGCCCTTTGCTTTGTGCGGGGTCGCGACTGTCCTTGCGAGCTACCGGCTGGCGGAATCCGTCTGGCGCGAGCGGCGAGCGGCGCTTGCGGCAGGCGGGTTACTAGCACTGTCGGTACCGTTCTTGATCCTTACGCGACAGTGCCGGTATTACAGTATGGGCGCCCTCTTCACCGTTCTCGTACTATTGACTTATTGGCAATTCATGGAAAGACATCGATTTGCTGGTGCGGGCCTTATTGGAGCGCTGCTGCTCTTGTTCCACACGCAGTATATTTATACTGTTCCGGTGGCCGCGGCGCTGGTGCTTCACGCGCTTTTATGGCACCGCAACCGTCTGAGGGCGCTCATAGTCTTGCTTCTGGCGGTCGGCTTGTTATGTCTGCCGTGGGTCATGTGGCTCTCGACAATGCAGTATTCCCGACAATATGGCCACAAGGTGTTCGATCTCCTGAGGGCCTCGCGGAATCTTAAAGCATTTCTTATGCAGCTCGATACGCATATGCTCCCGTGGTTTGTTCTGGAAATCCCTGTTATTCTACTTGTCGTGCACGTCTGTCGCGGAACAGCGGCCAAATGTTTCGACCCTGGACTCTGGCGTGGACTCTCGTTGCTCTTGCTTGCAATCTGTGCAAATCTCGCGTTATTGGCGTTGCTTGCACCAGAGACGTTTTTCCGATACCTGGCCCCTATCGTGCCGCTCGTCACTGTCCTCGGCGGTCGCATAGTGACTGCGGTCGGGCGCTGGCATTGGAGTCTCGCTGTTTTGCTCGTGTGCCTTCTAATCGGACGGGGGCCGCTATTGGACTACGCGTATGAATTGACGCACGATTTTAATGGTCCGGTGGAAGGAATCACGTCGTATTTAAACGCACATGCCAAGGAACGTGATGTTGTCGCGATCACTTACGGCGACATGCCGCTGAAATTCTATACCCGGCTGCGTGTCGTCGGAGGGCTGACGGGAGAAGATTTATCGGCAGCCGAGGGAGCAGATTGGATTATTATTCGCCACCATGTGTGCAGCGTTTATGAATTGCCGGTGAGGAAGACTTTGAACGAACAGATCAAGCGCTATAAGTATGAACCGATTGGACTGCACTGCCCTGACACGAGGTGGCAAAATCGAGAAGATCCTGCAGACCACCTGTTTCGCACAGTCGAACGTGAGAAACGCGTAATCATATTGCAGCGAATAAGGACAGAGTGAACTGCGACGCCCGGCGATCGGCGCAAGCATCCTACGGCTTGCCCGAGTCTGGGCAGGTCGCGCTGATCGCGCGAACGGTCAGCAGGAATGCACCTGCCGACCGAATGAAGTTGCAGAACGGGGAAATGGTGTGGAAATCTGGCGAGAGAGCTGGATGCCCATCCAAGAGGAGCTCGCCAAGTGACTGAAGTTGCCATTGAACGCGCGCCAGCCCTCGACGCGGCGGTTGCTCCGGTTTGGCTGGGAGTGAATCTTCTGCTCGGAGTTTTTGCAACGAAGATCGCCCACCGGCTCGATCCGGACTCGAGCCTTGCTGAACGGATCATGTGGGGCCTGGTCATTTGCGCGTCAATCGTTGTGGAGTCGGCAATTCTTCTGGGGGTACTGGGCGCGCTCTCGGGAGCAACGTTTCTCGGCCTGGTCGGAATCGTCTCAAGCGTTGGCTTGTGGCGGATGCGCCGGTGCCCCGTTGCTCTGGAGTGTGGGGCCATTGATCCCACCGGCGCAGCTTGCGCCAGCGAGGCAACGATGTGGCCGACAATTGCCGCTTGGGTTTGGGGCGGCCTGCTCTGCCTTCTCGTCGCGCACGTCGTGATCGACGGCTTGCTCAAGTTCCCCACTGATTGGGACTGCCTCATGTATCACATGCCGATGATTGACGAGTGGATACAGGCAAGGAACCTATATGCCCCCGACTCTTCGTATTGGTGGCAGCCGGGAGTGAATGAGGTACTGGGATTGTGGTGCGTCGCTCCGTTTTCCGGAGACTTCCTGATAGCGCTTAACAATCTGCCGGTCATGGTTCTCTGGTGCGCGGCGACATGGTCGCTGGCCCGCTCGTTGGGCCTTTCAGCACCGTGGTCTCATCTTGGGGCAATCGCGGTTGTCATCGTGCACACGACGTTGCACGAAACCGACGACGCCTCTAACGATTTGGGTGTCGTTGCGTTCTGGACTGCCGCGCTGGCTTGCGGCCTGCGTTATATTCGCACTGAGCGCGGCACCGACATCATGTTGTGCGGCTTGTCTCTCGGGCTGCTTGTGGGCGTCAAGTACTTCGCGCTGGGCTACGCCGGATTGGTGGGGGCCGCATTAATCGTAGCCGTTGGTTTTGCGCACGGGCTTCGCGCCGCCGGCCGCACGACTCTGGTACTCGCGATCATCGCGGCGCCTGTGGGCATTTTTTGGTACGCGCGCAACTTCGTTGTATCGGGAAGTCCGATCTTTCCCCTTGGCTGGACGGGGGCAACGCCTTCCCTCGGCTATCCCGATGTGTTCAGCACGACGTTTTTGGGAAATCATGATCCATCGCGGTTTGGAATCGCGGTTGAAATCCTTTGGAAATACACGGGGCCGTGTCATGCCGCGGCAGTACTCCTCTCACCCATTGCTCTCGGGGCGCTTGTCGCGTCATCTGGCCTGGCGCGCCGAGACGAAGACTCCCGCCCGACGGCCGCCGTCAGGCTCGTTTGCGCCATCGCACTAGCCGGGGCGTTCCTCGTATGGATCGCAACGCCGATGCTTGTCGAAGATGAACCCGGCAGTCTAAATCACCTGCGCTGGGGCTACACTCCCGTGCGATTCGGCCTTTGCTTTTTGAGCCTTGCGGCTGTTGCACTCGTGTGGATGGTGGCCGGCGTTTCCTGCATTCGTCGGGTGCAAATGGCGCCCACATCCGTGTCAGTATTCCCCGGGGCGGCGTTGCGACGGATCATTCGCGTGGCATTCCTAAACCGCGCAAGCACCGAGCGGCTTGCCCAGATCGCGCTAGCGAGCCTGGTTAGTTGGCAGGCGATCCGCCGGTGCTGCGCGGTTTGGGATGAGACCGAGTTCAGCCCCGTCGATACGCTCTTCCTCGCGTGCAATTTGATGTTCGGGGCCGCTATGATAGCCCTTTTGCGGCATTTTGCAGGGGCGCCGCGCGAACGTCGATGCCAGGCGCTCTTTGCCGCCGGCATGATTGTCGCCTTCGCTGGTGGCGCCCTCACCTTATCGCACCGCTGGCATGACAGATTCGAAAGACATTACGACCAATTATTTGGCACCACGATTTTTGGCATGTTTCACCAGTCGTATCCCGATGGCGTACGCATTTGTGCGCTCGACAATCGCATTTATCCATTCTTCGGTTCCGCGAGGCAGATGCACGTTTGCCGGCCGCGCTTCGTCGACTCATTGGATTCGCTGGAGCGCTACCTGGTCTCTCGCCGGACGGCGATACTCGTGGTACAGCCGGCGACAGGCCGAATTTGGGATATGTACAAGCGCGCGCCTGGCTGGCTGCGTGAGCATCCAAATCGGTTTTTTCGTGTACAAGCCGGGTCTCCGTATGACGTATTCGAGTTCGTAGTTCCAACGGAAGCGATGAAATGAATTTTCGTTGGTTCTGGCGAACGTACGGGGAATGGCATCCGAGCACTCGCGAGCTTCGCATCGAACATTTACGCAGCCAGTCAAGGGGCCGGGCCGCGATGCTGATCGTTTTATTAATCTCATCGCGGCAATTTCAATCGCACCATTGCCCATTGCCAATTGGGCGGCGGTGCCGCGAGAATCTAGATGTTCAGATGTTATCTGGGATGAAGGTTTGCGAACTCTGGTTGGCCGCACCGCGTCAGAACGCGGAACCCTGATCGGGACGGACGACGCGCACGGTATGTCTGACGCGGGCATACTTGCTCCGTTCGCGTGCTGGTTGGCATAATTTCGAGTTTTCGGCGGGAGCACGTGTGTCGCTCGATTGCCGTTCGCGTTGTGCGGCGTCGTGAGCATCGTCGCGACCTACCCGGTCGCCGACGCCGTTTCGCATGATCGGCACACCGCCCACCAGGACTTCCCAGAGATTTCCAAAGAGCAGGGCAGCCCGGCGCCGGGCAAATGAAGGCGAGGAAACCGCGTTGTGGCGCAAAGTACGTGCCACTATCGACTTGTTGCCATTCTTGTTCGGTCCGCTGTAACTTGCCGGACGGAAATTCCTCAAGGGTTTGTACGATTTGCGGGTGTTCCGATCGATGAGAGTTAAGTTCGCGGTTACGAAATTACCTGGGACTACATCGAGAATCCGTGCGATTGCAGAAATTTCACGAAACAAAATAATCATCCAAAACCATGATTGGCTTCCGGATTTTGCTTGACTTCGATAGCCACCCCGCTAGAATCAGCGGTTGCGTCGTCAAGAAGTTTCGACCGTCTGGACAGGCATTACTTGAGGAAAATTAGCCCCCCGCTCCGAATCCTGCGCGATTTGCTGAAATGTTCTCAGGCCACCGTGCTGAGATCAGTTATGAAAATCTCCCCTCGCGTTGCAGCCCTGAGTGCCGTTGTTAGCCTCGGCTTTGTCTTTGCCGGAATGCGAATCGTTTTTGGATCCTTCTGGGCTGCGTCTGCGTTTGCCTCGGGAATGGTTCTCCTCGTAGAGGATGAGCCGCTGGAAATCCTCGCAACGCCTGGAACGAGTGAAGTTGTTGCGGAGTTTGCAATCCGGAATTTGTCATTTCGCCCCGTCAAGATTTATGGAGCTCAGCCTGATTGTGGTTGCTCAGTAGTCGAAAGCCTACCAATGACATTAGCCCCTTGCAGCAGTGGTTCGGTTCGATTGCGGATTCACGTCGAAGGGCAGGCAGAAGAAGGCGTGGTGTCGCGCGCCGCGGTACTCTTTACCGATCCGCCGACAAATATCAGCATAACTGTTTTGCTGCGGGTTCAGGATGCAGGCTAAACTCGCCTAGTCACGCGGATTTTACAATCGATCGTTTGTTCGCCGGCAGTCACTTCAATAATTCGAAAGGAAGGGATTGGAATGAGACTACCAACTGCAATGAGAAGTATCGGCTTTGGTATTCTATTGGGATGCGTTATTGGATTTCTAGCGCTAGCGACTTGCGGTGTCGTGCGGGCACAGACAGGTGGAGGCGCTTGCACAAATGGGGGAGGTAATTATAACGTGTGCACGCCGAAGGATATGGATTGTCTAAATCTCGGTAAACAGTGCGACACAGCCACAACATGCACATGCACCGGCATGATCGCGTGCGTTTGTATGTGACTCCAGGGTGAGAATATCGCGCCATGGAACGGCATTGGCGACTCAGATCTCACCTGCCGACAGAACGGTGAAGGTTGCGAATGGTATCTTCGGCAGTGGGTGCAACATGGTAGGTCCGTCAGTCGCGCGCAATGTCTTGCCACTTCGCAACTGCGATTAAATGTTCTTGCATGATTAACTCAATTGGCCGCCATTGTTATCGGCGAGCCCCTTCCGATTTCGGCATTTCCGCTGCACACTACAATGTGGCTGTTTGGCGCAAATTCTTTATTGTCGGACTGATTTTATTTGGGTCCAGCCCGCACGTTTGCGCCAGTGAGCGTATAAGCGAACTCCAACGATTTCGCAATGAGTACAAGGCTGCATCCGCGAAGCTTGAAGAGTTTTACAGCCGGGTGCAGATTGTGGAGCGTCAGTCCGGCGAGTTAGTGCGCCGTTTACATCAAAAAGATGTCGCCACAATTGGATACCAATCGAATGATCTTCTGAAGAGAGTTGACTTAATTGATGACGATGGCACGGTGCTGTCGGCCAAAGTTGCCAATGCAAATCAAACTTTCAGCGTTGAGCGCCTCGACGCATCTGCCGAGTTTGCACTCACGGAGCTAAATAAGCGTAAATATTCCGACTTACTGCTGCAAATGCGGTCGAGAGATGCATTATTGCCGTTTGCGCCATACTGTCTCAATGATGCCCGCCTTTCCGATTTCTTGTTTAGTACAGTTTGCTCATTAACGAGCGCTGAGGACATTACTGACGAGAAAGAGACCGGTCCCGTGAGATTCACCGAGAAGGGGCGCAAGCGTGTCAAGGTTCGCGTTTCAGTGCAGCTTCCGCATCAAGAAAAACCCGGGGAGGCGTGGTTTGTATTCCTTCCAGACGATTCGTGGGCGTTGGATGAATGCAAATTTGGGAAGACTTTGTGTCAGCTCGAATACCGCGGTCGAGCTGATGGATTCCCGATTGTCCGTAGGCTCGTCTACTTGCGCGACGACATGCGGGAACCATTTCTCACCGACGAGGCAGCCGACGTAAAACTGGTCCCAGCTCCGCAGGAAGCATTTACCTTATCCGCGTTTGGGATCCCAGAGAATGTAGCAGGGTCATCGGAATCAAAGTCAATCCGATATGTTTTGCTTGGTGTGAATATTGGCCTTGCTGTTATAGTCTTCGTAATTTGGAGGCTTCGCAGCAGGAGGAGAAAACCTACTGTGGAGAATATTTAGTTGTGCTCTGAGAGCTGATCGGCGAATCGGCGGGCGCTGGTTTTATTCTCCGGTCATCGCTCTTAATGCCTGTCTTGGGGTTTTTTTCTGCGCCCCGTAAGCTCCTGGCGCGCGGCCAATGTGTCGGTATAATGATGGAACCGCGCTTACATCATACCGACGGAATACGCGGGCGAATTGCCGCCACCCGTTCGCGTGAGGTTTCAATGTGCAAGATATTTTTTGTGATACTTGCGTGTATTTCCGCTTCGGCGAACGCCAGCGAGCAATCTCCCCGGTTGCCGCGCTATCGCCTGCAGGTGGGGCAAGAACTCGTGTATCGCGGCGGAGGCGTTGTCAGAAGCGACAGCTCCAAGCTTGTTCACTGTGATTCCTGGCGGGTGTGGGTCGTTCGCAAAAATCCCGATCAGAGCTGCCGGCTGATCCTGCAATACGGTCGTGGCTATACGACGTACCGGCTAGCTCCTGGCGATAAAGAAGATGAGGAAGACCTTTCCGAGTCGCCGATGTTTTTCAAGTTTGCCTGGTGCGATTTCCATCCGGACGGCCGGATCATCGAAAACGATTCGCTGGGGTTTCTAATTCAGCCATCGAAACTGCTGGTACGTCTGCCGCGCGACGAGGTCGAGATGAAAGAGGGTTGGAAATCGAGGGACGCGCGCACCGATGAGATCGCCAGCCTTCGGATGCTGGCACCTCGTGCCCCCGGCCACTGCTCGATTGAAGTCGTTCGAGAGTCGTCTTGGACTGCCGCCTACGGTTCTGAAGACAAACAGATCGTGACTTTCAATCTTGAGCGAGCTTTGCCAGAAAAGGTCACTGTGGAGATGAGCACGTCCTACGCAAATCAAAGGGGGACTGGGAGATTCGAGCTCACCGAGGTGCGGTACCACCCGCTAGACTGGTGCCGCAAATTCTCAGACGAGGCCGAGCGTTACTTCGCAGCGGCAGCCGCTTACGAAAAGACTAGGCGGCGGAGAGATCTGAAACCCGAGGAACTGAAAACAGAGCTTGAGAGCGCGGCCGATGAATTGAAAACGCTCGGCGAGGCGGTCGAGACGGCCGATCTGAAGATACGGATAGCGGACGACCTGGCCGATCATCGAAGAGATCTCGATTACAACCTCGAAAGGTCGGCCAAACGGGCGGCGATCCTCGGAGCTCTTTCGGACGATTGGACTGCGACCGACTTGGAGGGGAAAACGCATGCCTTAAAGGACTATCGTGGCAAAGTGGTCATTTTGGATTTTTGGTATCGCGCCTGTGGATGGTGCATTCGGGCGATGCCGCAGGTGAAAGATATCGCTGCTCACTTCCAGGGCCAACCGGTCGTTTTATTCGGTATGAACACCGATGAGAAAGACGACGACGCTGCATTTGTCGTTGAGAAGATGTCGCTCAATTATCCCAATCTCAAAGCATCTCACCTCCCGGAAAAGTACAATGTGACTTCATTCCCGACTCTTGTGATCCTGGACCAGGATGGCGTGATCCGCGATGTCCATTTTGGCTGTTCGCCGACGCTCAGGGATGATGTCGTGAAGTCGGTGGAGCAACTATTGAATCTCAAACAATAAGCCGACCGCGCATGTGACATCTCGGCTCGAGTTCGTCCACCATGATGGGAGCTCACGATCCTGCATTTCATTTCTGCGTCGCGAAGCGATTGCTCAATTTTCCAAGTACTTCACACAAGCCCATTTGGAGGCGCATTAAAAGACTGGCCGCCGAGCGCGGTGGCGGCCCGTTCGCCGGCCGGCGACGTCTCGTTGCCGCGTAGCGACTCGCGTGTGAAATTCGAGACAAAAAGTCGGCCCGTTGGACTCCTCCCTGCGCACGGCGGCGACGCCCGCAAACCGCGAGCAAATCGGACGACTACATTGGGTGCTGGCCATGTCGCAGTGGTATCGCAAGGGTCCCGAATCTGAGCTCGGACCGCTGTCGTTTCCCGAATTGGTCCGGATGATACGCGACGGCGCGCTGAGAGAAGACGACCTGGTTCGCCGAGCGGAGCAAAGCAAGTGGCAGCGAGCGAGCGACGTGATTGGCCTGTTCCGTGCAGCCAGAGCAACACAGACTCCGCGCGACGCGGCCACGGCCAAGAGCCGTGACGACACGCGTTCCCCGGCCAACGACTGCCGCAAAGTTGAGGCTGATTCCGAGCGGGCGCCAAAGGCAGCACGACGGCCTCCGAGTCAAGCTGCAAGTCAGGAAAGGCAGGGCCAAGCCGCCGAGTCGAGCGTGCCAACGCGAACGCGCTTCAGCCAAGTGAGTGCGCGCACCGTGATTGTCATCAGCATTGTACTTGTATTTGTTATGGGATTGGGCGTCGCGGGCTGGTATTCGCAGCGAGAGGCGATGCGTTTTCCGCTTCCGGCCGGCGTAGTGGCTCAAATCCCCGCGGGGCATTACTTCCTCGGCTGGGGTCCGTTGGGCATAGTCGAGTATTTGATTGTCTGGGCCGACGCGGTGGCATTGCCAATGTTCCCCGTCCTCTGGTATTTCCGAATGCGCGCGGCGGCGGTCCGGCGGTCTTCTGGCATACGCGCCGCCAGCCTGCGGCGCCGATGATTTGTGAGGCCCGCAGTGAAACGCGTCCATTTGAGTGGTGCCGGTCTGAGTCAGCTTGCACCGACCGTAAGCCATGATTGACGAAAATCAGGACCCGTAAGTTTGCGGTTCTCCTCTCGGCTTGAACGCGCCGCCTCTCAGTGTGACGACAGCAGACCCCCGTGCCCACTCCAAACCATTGGTGTTCGCCGCGCGGTCTACGATGTGAATTCTCCGGCGAGCAGCATTTTGTGGTCGGGGCGCTTTAACGGTAGCCCGATATGTCCGTCCAATGCGCGCAAACCAACTAAATCCTGAAGCCAGGTCGAGTCAGACTCCAGATGCACGGAAAGTCAAATATTAACGATTAATATTTGGCTCTCGATCGCCGGCAAGAAAATGCAACATCAAGTCGCTGAATACTTTATGGATTCTCAGTTTGTCAGCCGAGCTGAGATTATTTGCCTCCAATTCCGCCTGGATTCGTCGAAGCGCAGTAAGAATTTTGGCAACGGCAGAGCGAGCCTTCCGAGCCGCCGAACTCGAGTGTTTGCGCACGATTGTCTCGGCCG
>Ga0070735_10004785_pt1 | contig 11331 bp, 11 predicted proteins | sample Coa_R1_FD_66443 | JGI IMG/M metagenome (GOLD analysis project Ga0070735, IMG submission 66443) | Surface soil microbial communities from Centralia Pennsylvania, which are recovering from an underground coalmine fire - Coalmine... | ecosystem: Environmental > Terrestrial > Soil > Unclassified ... | reverse complement strand
TGGCGGCGAACACCCTGCCCAGTGTGATCCCGCATACCGGACAGAGCGGCACGCTGCTCAACAACCTTAACCTGTTTTTCGGACTTGGAGGCTTCGCGACTCCCTTCCTCGCCGCCAACCTCCTCAAACGCAACTCCGTCCGGCTCTGCTATACCGTGGCGCTATTCACATTGATGACGCTGGTGGTGAATGCCGTGGTCGCCATCCCGCCGGCCAGCGGGCTTTCCTGGACGAACGTGAGCGATCTCTTCGGCCAGGCGACTCTCTGGTTGCTTGCGCTCCTGCTGTTCCTCTATGTAGCGTCCGAAGTCGGAGTATGGAACTGGCTGGTGCGGCACCTCGTGGCGCAAGGGATTCCGGAAGGCAGCGCATTGAACGTGTTGTCGTTTGGATTCGCGATCGGTTTGATCGTCGGTCGTATCGTCGCGGGTCAGTTGCTCACCGCCAAATCGATTACGCCTCTCGCGGTGCTGCTGATGGCTTCGGTGCTGATGGCGATCTTTACGTTCGCGATGCTTCAGACGCGCAATCCTGCGATCGCCTGGGTCCTGTTGTTCCTCGTGGGAATCTCGATGGCGCCGGTCTTCCCAACAGCGCTCGCCGTCGCCAATGATCTCTTCAAATCGACGGCCGGAACCGCGATCGGAATCCTCACCACGTGCGGCTGGATCGGACTCGCCGTCAGTTCGCGAATCATCGGATCGGTGGCCGGCGATGACCCGAAGCGTCTGAAGAAGGCGCTTTTGCTGTTGCCCGGCATGGCGATCGTGATGATCGTGATCAACATCGTCCTCTTGAAGCGCTAAGCTGTGATTCCATTTGCGGATTATTGTGCGAGCGTCGAAGAGAGGCTCGTTCAGCATTACGGGATTCGCGTCATCACACGAGAGATATCGGCCCCGCTGATCGGCGATCTCGACGGCGCCGAGATACAGATCGATCCGGCGGTTGCGCCCGAGGCGCGGCTGTTCTTGCTGGTGCACCTATTCGGGCATACAGTCCAATGGAACGTAGACCCGCGCGCGTTCGAAATCGGTCAGCCGCTTCCGCCGCCCGTTCCTGCCGATCGCCTGCCGGAACTGGCGGAGTATGAGCGCGAAGCTGCCGGATACGGTCTGAGTCTGCTGCACGAAGCCGGCATCAAGTCGATCGACCAATGGTTCTGCGACTATAGCGCCAGCGATGAAGCGTATCTGATGCACTATTATCGGACCGGAGAACGGAAGGAGTTCGCCGCGTTCTGGCGATCCGGCTCGATGCTGTTTCCACCCCAAGCAATTCCGGCCTTCACGCCCGTGAAACGATCGTTCAGACGCGACGGCGTCGTGATCTGATTCACACTTTAAGATTTTCTGAGAAAATTTAGTCGCGGCAGGCACTGAATAGACGTGCAACCTACTGCCGTTCTTGACGCCAGCGCCCGCCAACGCGCTATCGACGCCGCTCTCACGCAGATGGAGAAACAGTTCGGAAAGGGATCCGTTCTTCGTCTTGGGTCCCGCAATACTCTGCCCGTAAGCGCCATTTCAAGCGGGTGCATATCTCTTGACGACGCCCTCGGAGTTGGCGGTTTCCCCCGGGGCAGGGTTATCGAAATTTTCGGTCCCGAGTCGTCAGGCAAAACGACGTTGGCTTTGCACGTGATCGCTGAGGCGCAGAAGGCCGGCGGAGCCGCGGCATTCATCGACGCCGAGCATGCGCTCGACCCGGCTTACGCCAAGAATCTCGGAGTGGATGTCGACAATCTGATCGTCTCTCAACCCGACTACGGCGAGCAGGCGCTCGAGATCACGGGATCGCTGATCAGTTCGGGCGCCATCGACGTCGCCGTGATCGATTCGGTGGCGGCGCTGGTGCCGAAGGCCGAACTCGAAGGCGAGATGGGCGAAAGCTATATGGGCCTTCATGCTCGACTGATGTCGCAGGCGCTGCGCAAACTCACTGGAGCCGTGGCGCGCACGAGCACGCTGCTGGTCTTCATTAATCAGGTGCGCGAGAAGATCGGCGTGATGTTTGGGAATCCGGAGACGACCACTGGCGGCCGCGCGTTGAAGTTCTACTCGTCTGTGCGCGTGGAGGTGCGCCGGGCCGCGGCCATTAAGGACGGCGATACGGTGGTAGGCAATCGGACCAAGATCAAGGTCGTGAAGAATAAGGTGGCGGCGCCGTTCCGCGATGTCGAGGTGGACGTTCTTTATGGCCATGGCATCTCGCGCGAGGCCGACCTTCTGGATTTCGGCGCGGCAAAAGGTCTGGTCGAAAAGAGCGGGTCGTGGTTCAGTTACTCGGGCGAGCGCATCGGGCAGGGCCGGGACAACGCCCGCCTGTTTCTTATGGAGCACCACGATATCCGCGGCCGCCTGGAGGCCGAGTTGCGCGCCGCTGCGGGATTCTGCGGGGAAGCCGAGATCGCACCGAAACCCGCGAAAGCGGCGGCAAGCAAGTCGACGCAAGCGCAAACGGCCTGAAAACAAAGGTCTGCAGGCCTCAGCGCCTCCCGAAAGGGCGTCCTGACGCCCTTTCGCGCCCGGCCACTCAAAAAAAGCCTGAAAAAGTGCGTCTTTTTTCGCTTCCGGGCTTTACATCCCGCTCCTCTGTCAGTATCATTGAGTTGCAAACAATCTTGAGCGGTTATGTTTTATGGCCGCTCCGGCTAAGAGTGGCAATTTACACAAGGAGAGGTACATGGCAGCAACCAAGATGACGCAGTCCCAGATCGTGAAGGAGATGGCCGGAAGCACTGGCATGCCCACCAAGGCCGCCAAGACATTCATGACCAACCTGGCCGAGCTGGCTGTGCGCGAAACGAAGAAGAACGGCATGTTCGTGATCCCCGGCATCGGCCGTCTGGTGCGTGTCGAGCGGAAGGCGAGAATGGGACGCAACCCCGCGACGGGCGAAGCGATTAAGATCCCGGCCAAGAAAGTAGTCAAGTTCCGCGTCGCAAAAGCCGTGAAGGACGCGATCGTTCCGCCCAAGGCCAAGAAGTAGCGGCTCGGACGCTCACCTCCCCCCGCAGAGCGCGAGCGGTTCCGCGCGATCCTCTTTTGAAATACGAAACCCCGCGCCGGTGAAGCGCGGGGTTCATTTTTTCCGTTGATAATGCCGATAGCTGAGCGAGCTCAACTTGCGAGCCGCTCGGGAAGCCTATGCCTGCTTCTTTGTCTCGTCGGCGCCTTCTTGGCCTTTAAGCGAATCCTTGAAATTCCGGATTCCTTCGCCCAGCCCTTTGGCTAACTCGGGGATTTTCTTTCCGCCGAAAAGCAGAACGGCGACCAGCAGGATCACCATCCATTCCATTGGGCCAATACTTCTAAGCATCGGTGGCCTCCTTGTAAGCTACGCTCTTATTGTATTGAGCTTGTGGCACTGGCGTCAAGGAGGCAAGCTATTGGCCTCGCCGAGGATCGGAACTAGGGGCGATCGAACAGGGTCGAACGGGAATTGGCTCAATCGCCCTCCCCCACCCTGCGTAATCAGACCCAATTGAGCCGAAAGCCGCATACAACGCGAAGATAGGTGGCAGCCCGGCGATTGGCCCAACGCGTGCGTTCATGCCGTCCGATTCCGTACACCTTAGGAGGGCGTGTTTCATGCCTCTTCCCCCGGAACGGCCTTCGACATACGATGTCCTGAAACGCCACGGCGTCGATCGAAGGACCTTTCTCAAGTTCTGCACCACCATCTCCGCGGCGATGGGTTTGGAAGCCGTTATGGTCCCTCGTGTTGTCGAGGCCATGGAGACAAAACCCCGCATCCCGGTTCTGTGGCTCCACGGATTGGAATGCACGTGCTGCAGCGAATCGTTCATCCGTTCGGCACACCCCGTCGCTCAGGACGTGGTTCTCAACATGATCTCGCTCGACTACGACGACACCCTGCAGGCTGCCGCCGGCTTCCAGGTCGAGGAGATCCGCAAGCGCATCATGAAAGATTACGCGGGCGAATATCTCCTGGCGGTGGAGGGAAACGCGCCCACGCGCGACGACGGCGTCTATTGCACCGTCGGCGGCGACAGCTTCCTGAATATCCTTACGGAAACGGCGGAAAAGGCAAAATACATTGTGGCGTGGGGCTCCTGCGCTTCCAATGGATGCGTTCAGGCCGCAAAACCAAATCCGACGGGGGCCAAGCCGATCCACGATATCCTGCCCGGCCGCACCATCATCAACGTTCCCGGCTGCCCTCCCATCGGCGAAGTGATGACGGGCGTGCTTACCTACATCCTCACTTTCGGCGCGCTTCCCGAACTGGACCGCATCGGGCGGCCCAAGATGTTCTACGGCCAGCGGCTTCATGACAAGTGTTATCGGCGGCCGTTCTTCGATGCCGGGATGTTCGTCGAATCGTGGGACGACGAAGGTGCACGCAAAGGCTGGTGTCTATACAAAATGGGGTGCCGCGGCCCGACGACATACAACTCCTGTTCCACGGTCCGCTGGAACAACGGTGTCTCCTGGCCAATCGGCTCGGGCCACGGCTGCATCGGATGTTCGGAAGAGAATTTCTGGGACAACGGACCGTTTTATAACCGTCTGTCTACGATTCCTCTCATCGGAATCGATTCCACTCCGGACCAGATCGGCAAAACCCTAACCATCGCGGCGGGTGTCGGCGTCGGCGCACACCTGGTCTCGCATCTGGTGCGCAAAGGCCTTCAGAAGCAACCAGCGGCGGCGACGGTCACACCTGCTACAAACGAACAGCCCGGAGGTGAAAAGCAATGAAACGCGTCGTAGTCGATCCCATCACGCGCATCGAAGGCCACCTCCGCGTCGAGGCTATGCTCAATGACCGCGGCGTCATTGACAATGCGATGTCGTCAGGCACGATGTGGCGCGGCATCGAGGTCATTCTTCAGGGCCGCGATCCGCGCGACGCCTGGGCGTTCTGCGAGCGCATCTGCGGCGTGTGCACCACGGTTCACGCGCTGGCGTCGGTGCGCGCTGTCGAAAATTCGCTCGGTATCAAAGTGCCGGTGAACGCCGACATCATCCGTAACATCATGTTCCTCACGCAGTACGTGCAAGACCACGTGATCCACTTCTATCACCTGCACGCGCTTGACTGGGTGGACATCGTCTCGGCACTCAAAGCCGATCCCAAGGCGACCGCCGAGCTCGCGCAATCCGTTTCTCCGTCCTGGCCAACTTCGACGCCGGGCTACTTCAACGACGTTCAGACGACCATCAAGAAGTTCGTGGAGTCGGGCCAGCTTGGCATTTTCCAGAATGCCTACTGGGGTCATCCCGCCTACAAGCTGCCGCCGGCGGCGAACCTGATGGCGGTGGCGCACTACCTCGAGGCGTTGAAGTGGCAGAAAGAGATTATCAAGATCCATACGATATTCGGCGGCAAGAATCCGCACCCGAATTATCTGGTGGGTGGAATGGCATCGGCAATTTCGATGAACGGCGACAACGCCATCAACATCGAACGGCTGAACCTGGTCGGCGACCTCATCAAGCAGGCCAAAACCATTGTCGAAGGTCTGTACATTCCCGACCTGCTCGCGGTTGCATCGTTCTATCCCGAATGGACGACGTACGGCGGCGGGCTGGGGAGTTACATGGTCTACGGCGACGTTCCTCAGAACGGTATCAACGATGTATCGAGCTTTCGTATCCCGCGGGGCGTCGTGCTCAATAAGAACCTCTCGGAAGTCCTGCCGCTCGATCTCGCCGACGCCGGGCAGGTGCGCGAGGAGATCACACACTCCTGGTACACCTATCCCGAAGGCAAGGACGCGCTGCATCCGTGGGAGGGCGTCACAGAGCCGAAGTATACCGGTCCGAAGCCGCCCTACAAGGAGCTGGACGAGAACGGCAAGTACAGTTGGCTGAAATCGCCGCGATGGAAGGGCAACCCGGTCGAGGTCGGACCCCTCGCGCGTATGATCGTCGGCTATGCATCCGGCAAGACCGAGTTCAAAGACGTCGTCAACGACGCCCTCGGCCGCCTCAAACTGCCCGCCACCGCCCTATTCTCGACGCTCGGAAGAACCGCGGCCCGCGGGCTCGAAACCAGACTGGCGGTCAAGTGGCTCCAGGACGAATTTGACCACCTTATCGCCAACCTGAAGAGCGGCGACACCGCGACCGCCGACACTACGAAGTGGGAGCCGTCTACCTGGCCTGCCGATTCGAAGGGCTTCGGATTCACCGAGGCCCCTCGGGGCAGCTTGGGCCACTGGGTCAAGATCCACGAAGGCAAAATCGCGAATTACCAGATCGTGGTTCCGTCCACCTGGAACGCTTCTCCGAAGGACGCCAAAGGTCAGCATGGCGCCTATGAGGCCGCGCTCATCGGAACGCCGATGGCCGACCCGCAGAAGCCGGTCGAAATTCTGCGCACCATTCATTCGTTCGATCCGTGCCTCGCCTGCGCGTCGCATGTCATCGGACCGGATGGCCGAACGCTGGCGGAGATCGTAGTCCGCTGAGGAAATTTCCATGGCAACTGCACCAGCAACCAGGCCGCTCGATCTCGACGTGCACCGCGAAGCGGTGTACGGCCGTAAATACGTGTGGGAGCTTCCGGTCCGCATCACGCATTGGGTGAACTTCGTCACCGTATTCCTGATGTTCGCCACCGGCCTTTACATCACGTTTCCGCAACTCGCTCCGGCCGGCGAAGCGTACAAACACTTTGTCATGGGCCGCGTGCGCCAGATCCACTTTGCCGCGGGCATGGTCTTCCTGTTCAGTTTCCTGTTTCGTGTCTACTGGTTCTACATTGGAAACAATTACGCCCGCTCCGGTTTTCCGTTTGTGTGGCGGCGATCGTGGTGGCGCGACCTCCGGCGCCAGATTGCCGACTACCTCAAACTTCACCGCGGCCACGTGCATCTGGGCCATAACGCCCTGGCCGGACTCGCATATACGATCTTTGTCATCGTGCTCGGTTGGGCGCAGATCATCACCGGATTCGCGCTTTATTCCGAATCGAAACCCGGGGGCTTTTGGGATCACGCCGTTGGCTGGGTAATACCGCTGCTCGGTGGATCGTTCCGCGTGCATATGTGGCATCACATGTTCGCCTGGGGCTTCCTGGTGTTCTTTGTGCTGCATCTCTACATCGTTCTGTTCGATTCTCATCAGTTCCGCAACGGGCTGATCTCCTCCATCGTTTCCGGATTCAAGTTTTACGAGAAGGGCGACATCGACCATGACCGTTGGGTCAGTTGAACCCAAACCCGTGTTGGTGCTCGCCGTCGGAAACCAGCTTTTGTCGGACGACGGGGTGGGGATGGTCCTGCTCGGCGAACTCTCGCGCGGTGCGTGGGACGAGCGCGTGGAGTTCGTCGACGGCGGGACCCAGGGACTGGCGCTGCTGGGGCAACTCAGCGGCCGCCAGTCCCTGATTGTTCTCGACGCCATGGCGCTCGGGTCCGCGCCCGGGACCGTGCACACCGTTCGTTCTCCATCGCTCCGGCAGCTCAATCCTACACTTGCGGCAAGCGCTCATGAATCCACCGCGATCGAACTGCTGCGGTTCGCGGCGCTGCTCGGCGAATTGCCGCCCGAAGTTGTTCTGATCGGCATCGAGCCCCAGTCGTTGACCACCGGTATAGGATTGTCGCCGGCGGTCGGCGCGGCCGTACCCGACGCGGTGAAACAAGCTCGAATCATTCTCGAGGAAGCGATCTATGTGCCTTGCAATACCCGGTAAGATTCTCGACACCACGGAAATCGGCGAGAACCGTATTGGCCGTGTGCAGTTCGGAGGAATCACGCGCCAAGCCTATCTCGATTGGGTTCCCGAAGCACAGCCCGGCGACTACGTGATGGTTCACGTCGGTTTTGCCATCAGCCGCGTGGACGAAGCCGAGGCGGAACGGACCTACCGCCTGCTGGAGGAGATGGGTCTGCTCGCCGAAGAAGGCCTTTCGGAAACACAGCGAGCCGGAGACCGTCAGCCGTGAAGTACCTCGACGAATACCGCGACGCGGACCTCGCCCGAACACTCGCCGCCGCCATCAGGGAGCGCGTCACCAAGCCATGGGTGCTGATGGAAATCTGCGGCGGCCAGACGCACACTCTAATGCGGTACGGCCTCGACGAGATGCTGCCTTCCGAGGTGGAGATGGTGCACGGCCCGGGCTGTCCGGTGTGTGTGACACCGCTCGAAGTTCTCGACAAAGCGATCGCGATCGCGTCCCTGCCAGACGTCACCTTCGTCTCCTACGGCGATATGCTGCGCGTGCCCGGGTCGCGGCTCGACCTTTTTCGAGTCAAAGCCGCGGGCGGCGACATCCGTATGGCATACACGCCAATGGAGGCGGTCCGCATCGCCCGCGAACACCCGCTCCGAAAGGTCGTCTTCTTCGGTGTCGGGTTTGAAACCACGGCGCCCGCGAATGCCATGGCGGTGTGGCAGGCGCACCGTGAAGGTTTGAGGAACTTCTCGATGCTGGCTTCGCACGTGCTGGTTCCTCCGGCGATTCGCCTGCTGCTCGGCTCGCGCGAAAATCGCGTACAGGGGTTTATCGCGCCGGGCCATGTCTGCACCATCATGGGCTACCGGCAATACGAGGAATTGTCAGCAACCTACCGCGTTCCGATCGTGGTCGGCGGGTTCGAGCCGGTCGATCTGCTGCAAGCCATTTCGATGCTGGTGGCGCAGCTTGAAGAAGGACGCGCAGAGGTCGAAAACCAATACGTCCGCTCGGTCACTCGAGAGGGAAATGAACCGGCACAACGGGTCATGAATGAGATTTTTGAGGTTGCCGACCGGGCTTGGCGTGGTGTCGGAACCATCCCGGCAAGCGGTCTCCGCATTCGCCCCGAATTTGCCGCCTACGACGCGGAACGGGTCTTCGATGTCGAGGCCATTACAGCCGAGGAGCCGGCCGAGTGTATCAGTGCGCAGGTTTTGCAAGGCCTCAAGAAGCCTGTCGATTGCCCGGCATTCGGCACGTTGTGTACGCCCGAAAACCCGCTCGGAGCGCCAATGGTATCGACTGAAGGCGCCTGCGCCGCTTATTACACGTATCGCAGAAATCTGGTGTGCGCGCCATGAAGGTGCTTCTGGGCCACGGAAGCGGCGGCAGATTGAGCGCGCAGCTTACGCGCGACATCTTCCTGCCCGCATTCGCCAACCCGGCGCTCGACAGGCTCGACGACCAGGCCATTCTGCAGGTGAACGGCACACGGCTCGCCTTCACCACGGACACCTTCGTCGTGAAACCGCTATTCTTCCGGGGCGGCGATATCGGATCGCTCGCCGTTCACGGCACCGTCAACGACCTTGCAATGGGTGGCGCCGATCCGTTGTTTCTGAGCGCGGCTTTCATTCTCGAAGAAGGCCTCGACATGGAAACGCTTCAACGCGCTGCACGCTCTATGGCCTCGGCGGCAAAATCGGCAGGGGTGCAGATAGTCACCGGCGACACGAAGGTGGTTGAGAAGGGGAGTGGCGACGGGCTTTTCATCAATACAACCGGCATTGGCGTGGTTCGAGACGGATTGGAACTTTCGGCCAACCGGGCTCGGCCCGGCGATGCGGTGATTCTCAGCGGATCGATTGGCGACCACGGCATTGCGATTCTTTCCGAACGCGAAGGTCTTCAATTTGAATGCCCGATCGAGAGTGACTCAGCGCCGCTTCACGGGCTTGTACGGACGATGCTGGACACAAGCCTCGAAATCCGCTGCCTTCGTGATCCCACACGCGGCGGGCTTTCGAGCACGTTGAACGAGCTCGCCTCACAATCGCGGGTCGGGATTGTGATTAACGAGGAGCGGATTCCGGTGCGGGAAGAAGTTCGCGGGGCCTGCGAATTGCTGGGACTCGATCCACTATACGTAGCCAACGAAGGCAAGCTGGTGGCGATCGCCGCTCCCGGATGCGCCGATCAGATTGTGGAGGCGATGCGCCGGGACCCTCTTGGCTCGCAGGCTCGAATCATCGGCCATGTTACGGAATCGAACCCGGGTATGGTGGTTATGCGCACCGTCTTCGGAACCAGCCGAATCGTCGACATGCTCGCGGGCGACCAGCTTCCCCGCATCTGCTGAAAGACCGCCTTCAAAACACTTGTGGGCCGGCATGTTTTCGTTGTACCCTGGCGAAGAACAGGCGAATATGAACCTCAGCCTCGGATTCCCCAGCGAACCAGCCGACATCGAACGGCATGCCCTGGCAAGGCGTGGCGGCGTGGAAGCTTCGATCGCGCGTTTCGAGCAATGGATGAGCCAGCCGGATTCTCCCGTCCGGGCCATTCGACGGCAGCCGGCCCGGCCTGGCGAGTACGTCGATATCCCGGAGAGCGTTCATCAAACGCTGCGCCGGACGCTGCCCGAGCGCGGCATCGCGAGACTCTACAGCCATCAGGCGGAAGCATTCGAGTTGTGCTCGGCTGGTAAGAGCGTCGTGGTTGTCACGCCGACGGCAAGCGGGAAGACGCTGTGCTACAACCTGCCGGTATTCGATTGCCTGCTGCGCGATCCCGACGCCCGCGCGATGTACCTGTTTCCGACCAAGGCGCTGGCCGAAGACCAGCTTCACGAATTCCAGCGCGCGGTGGATGCGTCGGGAACGGGGATTCGAGCCTTCACCTACGACGGCGACACGCCGCAGGATGCCCGCAAGGCCGTTCGAGAACGGGCCAACGTGGTCTTCACGAATCCCGACATGCTGCACGCCGGCATTCTGCCCCATCACACGAAGTGGGCAAAGTGTTTCGAGAACCTGCGGTACATCGTGATCGACGAGCTTCACTATTATCGCGGGGTCTGCGGTAGCCACCTCTCGAACCTGCTGCGGCGTTTGAAACGCATCTGCGCTTTCTACGGGTCGAAGCCGCAGTTCATCTGCTGCTCGGCGACGATTGCGAACCCCAAGGAGTTGGCCGAATCGCTGGTGGAGCAGCCCTTCGAAATGGTGGACCGCAATGGATCGCCGAGCGGCGAGAAGTTCGTCGTCTTTTATAACCCGCCAGTAGTGAACCGGCAACTCGGCATACGCCGCAGCTATCTGCACGAAACCCGGCGAATCGCAAGAGAGTTGATCGAACGCGGCCAGCAGACGCTGGTCTTCGCCAATAACCGGCTCGCGACAGAAGTCCTATTAACGTACCTGCGCGACGACTGCGAGCGCGGACCTCTGCCGGGCGACATGGTTCGCGGTTACCGCGGTGGCTATCTGCCGCGGGAGCGTCGCGAAATCGAGCGAAAGCTGCGCGAAGGCGAGATTCGCGCCGTGGTGGCGACGAACGCGCTCGAGCTGGGGATCGACATCGGTTCGCTCGACGCGGTGGTCATGGCGGGTTATCCGGGATCGATCGCCTCCACCTGGCAGCGGGCCGGCCGTGCAGGCAGGCGGCAGACC
>Ga0070735_10004784_pt1 | contig 11332 bp, 13 predicted proteins | sample Coa_R1_FD_66443 | JGI IMG/M metagenome (GOLD analysis project Ga0070735, IMG submission 66443) | Surface soil microbial communities from Centralia Pennsylvania, which are recovering from an underground coalmine fire - Coalmine... | ecosystem: Environmental > Terrestrial > Soil > Unclassified ... | reverse complement strand
TCAACCCAACCTGCTCGTAGTAGCGCAGCGTCGGCTCGCTCAGCCCGCTGCGCCGCGATACATCCTGGATCGTGAGAGCTGCCATGCCAACAGCCAACCAAACCTCAAGCGCTTTTAAGTCAAGCGCTGCGGGGAACTCCGCGGGCGCAGCGTTAGCGGATTTGTATCAGCCGAGCCGTGAACCACTCTGGCTAGTTGTGGCGTACTCCACCATGACGGTCTGGATGTAGCCCGCTTGCACGGCAATTGTCCCAGGAGGTACACCATGTGCACACATCAGCCCCCGTGTCCTCTGGCTAACCGCCGGGACCGAGATGCCGCCCGCGTTGTAGTCTCCCACCCCGAGCAGGGATGGAGCCTGTTGTGCAACGGAGTGATCGTGTTTGACGACACGGGCGAGATTCTTCCCGATGGCCGGGTCGTGGCCCCGCACCGCCCCGCTTACGTCCAGTTGGCCGCCGCGGCATGACCGTGGATCAGCGATTGGCAAGCTTCTCGATCGCGGTGGCGTAGGGCCGGAAGTCGCCGTGTTCGGCGATGCCGGCGGCTTCCATCGGTTGAACCCATCGCTCGTACCACTCGCGCAGGGGGACGGGGTTGAGGTGGTTGACCCGGTCGCGGCCGCGGCGTTCGGGCAGGACGAGACCGGCGCCGACCAGCACCGCGAGATGCTGCATGACCGCATACCGGCTCAGCTCCGGCAGCCCGGCGGCGAGTTCGCCGGTCGTGGCCGGCCCGGCCCGGAGCCGGTCGAGGATGCGCCGGCGCCACGGGCTGGCCAGCGCCCGCCAGACGTCAGGCTCAGCGGCGGCCTCGCCCGCCACGCCAGCATCCCGTGACGACATGTGATAAAAATATCACATGTACTTCCAGCCGGAAAGGCAGCGACGCCACCGCGCACTATGGCGCGGTGGCGTCGGTCTGCTCTAAAGGCTCAGACGTCGTAGTAGAGCTCGAACTCGTGCGGGTGCGGGCGCAGCCGGAGCTCGTCCAGCTCGGCGGTCCGCTTGTAGTCCAGCCAGGTCTCGATGAGGTCCTCGGTGAACACGCCGCCCTCGGTGAGGAACGAGTGGTCCGCCTCCAGGTTGTCGAGCACCGCGTCGAGCGAGCCGGGAACCTGCGGGATGGCCGCGGCCTCGTCCGGGGGCAGCTCGTACAGGTCCTTGTCGACCGGCTCCGGCGGCTCGATCTTGTTCTTGATCCCGTCCAGGCCCGCCATCAGCATCGCGGCGAACGCCAGGTACGGGTTGCAGGACGGGTCGGGGACGCGGAACTCGACCCGCTTGGCCTTCGGGTTGGTCCCGGTGATCGGGATCCGCGCGCAGGCCGAACGGTTCCGCTGCGAGTAGACCAGGTTGACCGGCGCCTCGAAGCCGGGAACCAGCCGGTGGTAGGAGTTGGCCGTCGGGTTGGTGAAGGCCAGCAGCGAGGGCGCGTGCTTGAGCAGGCCGCCGATGTAGTAGCGGCCCGTGTCCGACAGGCCCGCGTAGCCGACCTCGTCGTAGAACAGCGGCGCGCCGTCCTTCCAGATGGACTGGTGGCAGTGCATACCGTTCCCGTTGTCGCCGAACAGCGGCTTGGGCATGAACGTCACGGTCTTGCCGGCCGCCAGGGCGGTCGACTTGATCACGTACTTGTACGTCATCAGCTTGTCGGCCATGGCCAGCAGCGGGCCGAACCGGATGTCGATCTCGGCCTGGCCGGCCGTGCCGACCTCGTGGTGCTGCATCTCGACCTCGATGCCGCACTTGATCAGCATGGCCACCATCTCCGACCGCAGGTCGGTGTAGTGGTCCATCGGCGGCACCGGGAAGTAACCGCCCTTGTACCTGGGCTTATAGGCGAGGTTTCCGCCGGCCTCGTCCTTGCCGGAGTTCCAGGCGCCTTCCACCGAGTCGATGTGGTAGTAGCCCTCGTTCGCCGAGGTCGAGAAGCGCGCCGAGTCGAAAATGTAGAACTCGGCCTCCGGGCCGAAGAAGGCGGTGTCGCCGATCCCGGTGCCACGCAGGTAGTCCTGCGCCTTGCGGGCGATATTGCGGGGATCCCTGGTGTACGGCGCGCCGGTCAGCGGGTCGTGCACGAAGAAGGTCAGGTTCAGCGTCTTGTGCGTACGGAACGGGTCGAGGTACGCGGTTGACGAGTCGGGCAGCAGTTGCATGTCGGACTCGTGGATCTGCTGGAACCCGCGGATCGACGAGCCGTCGAACATGAGGCCGTCCGTGAAGACCCCCTCACCGAACGACGCGGCGGGCACCGTGAAGTGCTGCATCGTTCCCGGCAGGTCAACAAACCTGACGTCGATGAACTCGACGTTCTCCTCCGCGATGAAGCGGAGGACTTCCTCGGAACTGCTGAACATCAACCCCTCCAGGGCTTTTGGTTCTCAAAGGCGCGCGTTTGGGACGCTAGCCGCCAGCAATTTCCGCGCCGTGTCTGGTGTGTTTCACGGATGTTACGGCTCGTGGGCCCGGCTCAAGGCACCCATTATGGCGCTTCCCCCCGGGGCGCTGCGCGGCCGGAGCGCGGTGTGTCGCGGCCCGCTGCTCGCGTTCCGGTACGGAACGGATACCGTGGTGAGGTGGCCAAGAAGTCCCGTAACCGCGGCGGCGGAAACCGGCCGGCCCGTCCCGCGCAAGCCGCCGCCAGCATCGCGAAGACGGGCACCGCGAAAACGGGCACGGCGCAGCTGACCGCCCCGGGTCCGGACCAGGCCATCTCGATCAAGAACGAGGCCTATCCGGGCCAGCACCTCGGGTTGCCCGAGCGCGGTCCGGGGTCGGTGGCCAGCATGCCGCGCCGCGTCCTGGCGCTGTTCATCGACTGGCTGCTCAGCATGGCCATCGCGTACTGGCTGACCAGATCGCAGTTCTGGACGATCGCCGTCTTCGCCGTCGAGGCCTACATCCTGACCGCGCTGGGCGGGAGCACGGTAGGCAAGCGGCTGCTCGGCATCCGCGCGGTACGGCTCGGCGGCGGGCCGATCGGCTTCGGCTGGACGCTGGTCCGGACCGCGATCCTGCTCACCGTGGTCCCGCCGCTACTGACCGACCGCGACCTGCGCGGCCTGCACGACCGCGCCTCCAACGCGATCGTCGTCCGCATCTAACCGCCTAGCTGCGGGCCCCTTTTCATGATCATGGGTCGTTTTGGGCAAATACAGTCCACTTTGACCCATGATCATGATGCGGATCCGGTATGCGGCATCCACCCCGCGGCCGGGCCAACGTTAACGTACTAGCGAGTCTTCGGGCGGGGCATCTTGGGCTGGCGGATGTTCCGCGGGATCGGGCCCTTGGGGGCCTGCAGCGACGGCTGCAGGGCCTTGAGCCGGTGGTTGAGGTCGCTGACCGCGGCGGGCTTGAGGTTGCGCGGCAGCCGCATGACCTTACGCTGCAGCTTGCCCAGCGGGATCTGGCCTTCCTCGGTGCCGACCTGGAACTCGAAGATGGGCACCTCGTAGGCGACCCGGGCGACCCGCTTCTTCTCCGCGGCCAGCAGGCTGGCCAGCCGGGTGGGGGAGCCCTCGCCGACCAGGATCACTCCCGGGCGGCCGACCGTGCGGTGCACCACGTCCATGTTCCTGTTGGCCGCGATGGCGGGCGTCACCGTCCAGTTGCCACGCATGTTCTCCAGCACCGCGGCCGCCGCGCCCGGCTGGCCCTCGATCGCCGAGTACTGCGCGGCCTGCGCGAACCGGCCGAACAAGATCATCGCGACCAGCAGGCCAAGCAGCACGCCGAGCGGGATGAGCAGCGGCGCCAGGCCGGTCAGCAGACCGACCACCACCAGGACGACCAGGATCCCGAGCCCGCTCCCGAAGACGATCGGCATCGCCTTGGGGTTGGCCTTGTTTACCAGGCCCGCGACCATGCGGATCTGCTTCAGCCGCCCGGCCTTGGCGATATCCGCCGCGGACTCCATGGCGGCGGCCTGGTCAGCGGACCCGGACTTTCTCGACATGCGTGCCATGCTCCGCAGCATACGGTTCCGGCGCCCCGGACAGAAACCGGCGGGCCCGACTATTCGCCGCCGGAGGGACAGCGGGCCGGACCCGGAGGCGGCCTGATGGCCTAGCGCGGGGCGGCGGCGTCCGCGCGCTGCTCGATGGCCTGCGCGTACAGCCGCCCGGCCCGGTAGGAGGAGCGCACCAGCGGGCCGGACATGACCCCGGCGAACCCGAGTCCCAGCGCCTCGTCGCGCAGTTCGACGAACTCCTCGGGCTTCACCCATCGCTCCACCGGATGGTGCCGGGGGGTCGGCCGCAGGTACTGAGTGATGGTCAGCAGGTCACAGCCGACGGCCCGCAGGTCGCGCATGGCCTCGGTGATCTCGTGCCGCTCCTCGCCCATGCCGAGGATCAGGTTGGATTTCGTCACCAGGCCCGCCGAACGAGCCGCGCGCAGCACCTCCAGCGACCGCGGGTACCGGAACCCGGGCCTGATCCGCCGGAAGATCCGCGGCACGGTCTCGATGTTGTGCGCCAGGACCTCCGGCCGGGCGTCGAAGACCTCGGCCAGCCGCGTCGGCTCGGCGTTGAAGTCGGGGATGAGCAGTTCCACCCCGCAGCCGGGGATGGCGGCGTGGATCTCGCGGCAGGTCTGCGCGTACAGCCAGGCCCCGCCGTCGGGCAGGTCGTCACGCGCCACGCCGGTCACGGTCGCGTACTTCAGGCCCATCGCGGCGACCGACTCGGCGACCCGTCGCGGCTCGCCCTCGTCGAGCGGCTGCGGCTTGCCCGTGTCGATCTGGCAGAAGTCGCACCGGCGGGTGCACTGGTCACCGCCGATCAGGAACGTGGCCTCGCGGTCCTCCCAGCATTCGAAGATGTTCGGGCAGCCCGCTTCCTCGCACACCGTGTGCAGGCCCTCGCTGCGGACCAGGTTCTTGAGCTCGGTGTACGACGGCCCGGTGCGCAGCCTGGTCTTGATCCACGGCGGCTTGCGCTCGATCGGGACCTCGGCGTTGCGGGCCTCCAGGCGGAGCATGCGCCGGCCCTCCGGTGCCAGTACCACCCCTTCAGGGTATGTTGCTGGCGGTCGAAGCTGATAAAGGGGAACGACATGATCTTGAGCACCATGAATGACCTGCCCGGATACGAGGTCACTGAGGTGATCGGCGAGGTGTTCGGCATTACCGTCCGGGCCAGGAACGTCGGGTCGCAGCTCGGTGCCGGCTTCAAGTCACTGGTCGGCGGGGAGCTGCGCGGCATGACCAAGCTGCTGTCGGCCAGCCGGACCGAGGCCCAGGACCGGCTGATCGAGGTGGCCACGGCCCGGGGCGCCGACGCCATTCTCGCCATGCGGTTCGACGTCAACGAACTGGGCGGCATCGGCCAGGAGATCTGCGCCTACGGCACCGCCGTCAAGGTCCGCCGCGCCGACTGACACCGCGCCGACTGACACCTCAGTGCAGCTGCGCGGCTAGCCACCCGAACGCGTCACGCTGCATGGCCTGGTCGAACTTGTGATGCCCGTCGTAGAACCGCCCGGTGTAGCCGTCCGGAACGCCGGCGTCGGCGTAGTGGGCGGTGATGCGGTCGTGGGCGGCCTGTGCCCCGGCGAGCGGGAAGAGCTCGTCGTGGCGGTTGTACTGGACGAGCAGGGGCGCGGGAGCCCGGCAGGCGGCCAGGTCCGGCCAGTCGGCCCGGGCCGCCAGGCCGGCCGGGAAGAACATCCAGGTGTGGTCGACGACATTGTGGTCAAGCAGGGAATCGTAGCTGGCCATCATGCCGACCACGACCGCCGCGGTGAGCTGGTCGCTGGTCGCGCGCAGCAATGCTGACCGGCAGCCGCCGCCCGACAGGCCGATGCTGGCTACCTGGCCGGTGGTGTCGGGCCGTGCGGACAGGTGGTGCAGGGCCAGACGGTCTTCGTGGGCCACCACGGCGGCCAGGGTGGTGCCGAGCAGGGCGCAGTATTTCTCGATCACCTGCTCGTGGTGCCAGGCGGCGGCGTTGTAGCGGGCGATGTCGCTGGGCATCTCGCCCGGGAAGTCATCGGGCGGGGCCGTCCCCGCGCTGAGCTCGCCGAGCCGCTGGATCAGCGGCGGCATGTCCGCTAGCGGGAACCGGCGGCTGCCCCAGCCGAAGACATCGGGAACGAGCACCACGAAACCCCGCCGGGCCAGGTCGCTGGCGAAGGCCCGGCCCTGGTAGTAGTGGCGCCGCAGGGCCGTTACGACCGGCGGGGCGGGTTCGGGGCCGTCGGCGATCTTTTCTTTCCCGTAGTACTTGAACCCGTCGTGGCCGTGCAGGGCGAGCACGCCGGGCAGCCGGCCGGCGGCCCCGGCGGGCTTGAGCACCCAGGCCCGGGTGCGCGGGCCGAAGCCGGCGGAGTACGAGATTTCCTCTCCCTCGAGCCCGTCGGCGCGCCAGCGCCGCTCGACCTGCACACCGCCGGGGTCGAGGCCGGGGCCGGCCAGGATCTCGAGGGCCAGGCGGCGGACCGCGTCCCGGTCCGGCCGGGTGGCCCGGGCCCGGGGCCCGGCGGCAGTCGCGGGCCAGTCGCTGTAGACGCCGAGATGCGCGTAGCTGACGCTCATGCTGATCGGTCCTTCCCGTTTCTGGCCGGGCGCAGCGGATCGCCACCGCTACGGCAGTCTTACAGTGGGCAGGTGGATGCCGCGCTTCGCCAGCTCAACGACCAGCTCGATCAGGCCTCGCAGCGCCTGCTCGATGCCGCCCGCGTCCTGCCCGAGCCGGACCTGCGGGCGCCCTCGCTGCTGCCCGGGTGGAGCAGAGCGCACGTCCTGGCGCACGTCGCCCGCAACGCCGATGCCATGCGCAACCTGCTGATCGGCGCCCGGGTCGGGCAGCACCGGCCGGCTTACGCCAGCGCGCAGGCTCGCGAGGACGAGATCGAGACCAGCGCCGCACAGGCGCCGCGGGACCTGATGACCGATCTCGCGGACTCCGCGATGGCGCTGCGCACGATGATCAGGCAGCTGCCCGCCGAGGCGTGGTCGTTCGGCGTCCAGATGCTGGATTCCGGGCCGTTCCCGGCGGCCGACCTGCTCACCAGGCGGCTCACCGAAGTGGAGCTCCACCACTGCGACCTCGGTATCGGATACGACGCCGCGAAGTGGCCGGCCAGCTTCGTCCAGGCCCAGCTGCCCGAGCCGATGCGGTCCCAGCGCGCGGAGCGAATGAACTACCCGCCGCAGCACTACCAGCCCCCGCCGGCCCGGACCTCGGCCGCGCCCGGTGCCGCCCGGCAGCGCGCCATGATCCTGAAGTCGCTGAGCAGCGGGTCCTAGCGCGCGGTCAGCACGGCCGCGTCGGCTCCGGGCAGCACGGCCGCTTCGGCTCCGGTCAGCACGGCCGCTTCGGCTCCGGTCAGCACGGCCGCTTCGGCTCCGGTCAGCACGGCGGCGTCGTCGGTCCTCCGCCAGCCCGGGTACCCGAGTACCGCCGCCAGATGCCGTTCCAGGACCGGCGTCACCTCGGCGACGGTGATCCGGCGCCCGGTTTCTGCCGACAGCGTGGTCACCCCGGCGTCCCGGATGCCGCACGGGACGATGCGGTCGTACCAGGACAGGTCGCAGTCGCAGTTCAGCGCGAGCCCGTGCATGGTGACCCCGCGGGCCACCCGGGCGCCGATCGCTCCCACCTTGCGGTCCGGGTCGCCGGGAACCCAGGCGCCGCTGCGTCCTGCCACCCGCACCGCCGTCACGCCGAACTCGGCGCACGACCGGATCATCGCCTCTTCCAGGGCCCGCACGTAGGCGACCACGTCCATCGGCTCGCGGAGCTTGAGGATCGGGTAGCCGGTCAGCTGCCCGGGCCCGTGCCAGGTGATCTTGCCGCCGCGGTCCACGTCGATGACCGGTGCCCCGGGATCCCCGAACGGCCGGTCGGACGCCGCCGTCCGCTTGCCCGCCGTGTAGACCGGGTCGTGCTCGAGCAGCAGGCAGCTGTCCGGGACCTCGTCGGCGACCCGCCGCGCGTGGATGCGCCGCTGCAGATCCCAGCCGTCCATGTAGTCAACCGGCGCCGGGCCCAGGGCCAGGTACACAAGCTCGCTCACTTTCCCCAGCTTACGCGGGCCGCTAACGCGATCACTCCCGGCCAGCACGCACAATTGAGGTCGTGATAGACGAGGCTGCGGTGCGGGGGATGGGACCGAGCGAACGGCGGCAACTGGCCCGGCTGCTGGCCGAACTCGACGGCCCGGGACCCGATCCGGCCAACCCGTACCTGACCGATCCCGGGCTGCGCCGTCAGCGCCGTCTGGCGCTGCTCGTCTCCGCCGCCTGCTGCGTGTTCCTGGCGGCCTGGATCGTGGTCCTCGGCGCTACCTTGCCGCGCCGCTTCGACGCCCACCACTGGCGGGCCGTCTGGGTGAACTTCGACGTAATCCTGCTTGCCGCATTCATCGCGACGGCCTGGGCGATATGGCGAGAACGGCAGATCCTGATCCTACTGCTGGCCGGCATCGGCACCATGCTGTGCTGCGACGCGTGGTTCGACGTGGGCACGTCGCTGGCCACTAAGGGCATAGGGCTCAGTCTCGTGTCCGCGTTCGTCGCCGAGCTGCCCCTCGCCTTCCTGGCCTTCGCCGGGGCCCGCCGCCTGCTCCGGGCCACGGTCGAGGCCAGCCTCCGCGCCCCGGCCCCGGCGGCCGCAAGAGCGCTGGAGGCCGCCCCGGCCGGCATCCGCGGCCCGGCCGACGACCTGACCTGCTCGCTGCGCCGCACCCGCTTGTCCGGCCACGGTCTGGACGAAGCCCTCCCGCGCGGCCGCGCCCACCGCCCCGCATAAGCGCCACGGCGCTTCACGGACGGGCCAGCGCCCGGCGCAGAATGAATGTGTGATCAACGAGGCCGAACTACGCCAGATGACACACGATGAGCGGCGCGAGCTCGCCCGTGCCCTAGCCGCCATCGACCTGCCGCACCCCCTGCTCGACCCGGTCCTGCGCCGCCGCCGCCGGATCGGCCTGCTGGTCATGACGGCCTGCTGCGTGGCGCTGGCCGCCTGGATCGCGATCTTGCTGCAGACCCTGCCCGGCCGCTACACCTCCAGCGACTGGCGCGCCGTGTGGGTGGGCCTGGACATCGCCGAACTCCTCGGGTTCGCCGCCACCGCTTGGGCGGCCTGGCACCAGCGCCAGGTCCTCATCTTCTTCATGGTCATCACCGGGACGCTCCTGGTCTGCGACGCCTGGTTCGACCTGACCCTGAACTACGGCTCGAGCGGCTTCACGGCCAGCATCCTGTCCGCGGTGCTGGCCGAGTTCCCGCTCGCATTCTTGATGTTCGCCGGGGCCCGGCGGCTGATCCGGGTCACCGTCCAGACCCTCATGCAGCTGTCCGGGACCGGCGAGTCGGCGCCGCCGCTGTGGCGGATCCCGCTGTTCGCCGACGGGCTGGTGGAGTGTCTCCCGGCCCGGCTCAGGTCGCCGGCCGACCCGGTCACAGCCGGGCGTCGTTCCTCGTCATAAGAGTCATGGACGGCTCCGCTTTCACCCAGTACCGGCCGCTGATGTTCTCGATCGCCTACCGGATGACCGGCAGCGTCGGCGACGCGGAGGACATCGTGCAGGAAGCCTTCCTCCGGGCCGCGAAAACCGGCCAAGCGAACAACCCCAAGGCGTACCTCGCCGCGATCACCACCCGGCTGGCCATCGACCATCTGCGCTCGGCGCGGGTCCGCCGCGAATCCTATGTCGGCACCTGGCTCCCCGAGCCCCTCCTGGACCAGGAAGACGACACGCCCGGCCCGGCCGAACTGGCCGAGACCAGCGACTCCCTGTCGATGGCGTTCCTGGTCCTGCTGGAGAGCCTGTCGCCTGCCGAACGCGCCGTGTTCCTGCTCCGCGAGGTCTTCGGCTACGGGTACCCGGAGATCGCCGAGGTCACCGGCAAGACCGAGCCCGCCTGCCGGCAGATCTTCGCCAGGGCCCGACGCAGCATCGACGAGGGCCGGCCGAGGTTCGAGACGTCCCGCGCCGAGGGCGAGGAGCTGACCAGCCTGTTCCTCGCCGCGGCCCGGGGCGGGGACATGACCGCCCTGTTCGAGCGGCTGGCTCCGGACGTGCTGTTCTACGGCGACAACGGCGGCGTGTTCCAGGGCACGTTCGTTTCGCCGCTCGCCGGCCGCGACCGGGTGGCCGAGGTGATCCGCGGCTCGCTGACCCGCATAGTCCAGCTCGGCGCTGTCTTCGAAGCGGTCTGGGTCAACAGGCAGCCGGGCCTGGTCGTCAGGAACGCCGACGGCGTCATGGCCGTCGTCGCGTTCGATGTGCTCGACGGCCAGGTCCAGGCCATCCGCACGGTGGCCAATCCGGACAAGCTGCGCCACCTCGGCCCCGTCTCGCGAACCTGGCACCCGCGCCGGAACTCGTAACCAACGCACGTGTCACGCCGTCCACCCCCGCTGCGTCGTAGAGGACATCAGCAGAGGAGGAACACAATGCGAGTCTTCGTCGCGGGGGCGACCGGCATGATCGGCCAGTACCTGGTGCCCGGCCTGATCGCCGCCGGCCACCAGGTGACCGGCAGCACGCGCTCGGCGCTCAAGGCCAACCAGCTCAAGACACAAGGCGCGACGCCCGTGATCGTCGACGGCCTGGACCGGGAGGCGGTGCTCAAGGCGGTCACCGCCGCGCAGCCCGAGGTAATCATCCACCAGATGACCGCGCTGACCAGCCTGCGCAGCCTGCGCAACTTCGACAAGTCGTTCGCCGTCACCAACGAACTGCGCAGCACCGGCACCGACTACCTGCTGGAGGCCGCGAAGCGGGCCGGCACCCGGCGGTTCATCGCGCAGAGCTTCATCGGCTGGAACAACGCCATGACCGGCGACCTGGTCAAGACCGAGGACGATCCGCTCACCACGCGTGCGCCGGCGGGCACGGCCCGGTCGCTGGCGGCCCTCAAGCATCTCGAGGAAGCAGTGCCGTCCGCCGTTCCCGAGGGCCTGGTCCTGCGCTACGGCCTGCTCTACGGTCACGGCGCCTCCGACCCCATGCTCGACGCGGTGCGCAAGCGGCAACTGCCGGTCATCGGCGGGGGCGCGGGCCTATGGAGCTGGACAGAGGTCACCGACGCGGCCGCCGCCACCGTGGCCGCGGTCACCCACGGCGCGCCTGGTATCTATAACGTCGTGGACGACGAACCGGCCCCGGTCTCGCGATGGCTGCCCTACCTGGCCTTGTCCGTGGGCGCGAAGCCGCCGATGCGCGCTCCGGCCTGGCTGGGCCGGCTCCTCGGCGGCGAGCTGGTCGTGGAGTGGATGACCCAGGGCCGCGGCGCCAGCAACGCCAAGGCCAAGCGCGAGCTCGGCTGGACCCCGGCCTACCCGAGCTGGCGCGACGGCTTCCCGGCCTGGGCC
>Ga0070735_10004783_pt1 | contig 11332 bp, 10 predicted proteins | sample Coa_R1_FD_66443 | JGI IMG/M metagenome (GOLD analysis project Ga0070735, IMG submission 66443) | Surface soil microbial communities from Centralia Pennsylvania, which are recovering from an underground coalmine fire - Coalmine... | ecosystem: Environmental > Terrestrial > Soil > Unclassified ... | reverse complement strand
CGCCCTCGACCACTTCCCCGACTTCGAGCCGATGGCTTGCGCCACCTTCGAGGATGCGTTCGAGGCCATCCGCACGGGCCAGGCGGCGTTGGGCATGATTCCGGTCGAGAACTCCATCGCCGGGCGCGTCGTCGACGTGCACCATCTCCTGCCGAGCTCGGGCCTGACGATCATCGGCGAGCGGTTCAAGCCGATCCGCTTCCACCTGATGGCCAACCGGGGCGTGGTGATCGGCCAGGTGAAGACGGTGGCCTCCATGTCCATCGCGCTTGGCCAATGCCGCCGGACCTTGCGCGAACTCGGCGTGAAGACCGAGGCCGTCGGCGACACCGCCGGCGCCGCCAGGGCGCTCGCCGAGCATCCCGATCCCTCGCGCGCCGCCATCGCGCCGCAGCTCGCGGCCGAACTCTACGGCCTCGACATCCTCATGCGCGACGTCGAGGACGAGCGGCACAACACCACGCGCTTCCTGGTGATGACCGCTGACCGCGATCCGCCGCGGCCCGCCGCCGGCGTCGCCTGCGTGACCAGCTTCGTCTTCCGCGTCCGCAACCTGCCGGCGGCGCTCTACAAGGCGCTGGGCGGGTTTGCGACCAACGGGGTCAACATGACCAAGCTTGAGAGCTACATGGAAAACGGCGCCTTCACCGCCACCTTCTTCTACGCCGAGGTGGACGGGCGCCCGGAAGACCTTGAACTCTCGCGCGCCTTCGAGGAGCTGGGCTTCTTCTCCGAACGCTTCGAGATCCTTGGCGTCTACCCCGCCGACCCCTACCGCGAACGCGCGCTCGCGCCCCTGTCCTAGAAACACCTCTCCCAGAGAGGGACAGGGAGGGGCCCGGAGCGAAGCGATCGGGAGGGTGAGGGATTACAGCGCCGACGATTGGCCGCCCGCGGGCGAGGGGCCCGCCGCGAACGACGTCTGCCGCCGCTCGGGCCCGAAGATGGTCCAGGCGGCGATGGCGATAGCGGCGGCGCCGGCGACGACGGCCATGGCCAGGCTGTAGTCGTTGTGCCGCGCCTCGGCGAGCTGGACCTGCCAGACCGCGTTGCCGGAGGCGAGCAGGTTGCCGACCTGATAGGCGTAGCCGGGGAAGGCCCCGCGCATGTCGGCCGGCGAAAGCTCGTTCAGGTGCACCGGGATGATGCCCCAGGCGCCCTGGACCATGAACTGCATCGCAAAGGCGCCCAGCGCCAGCATCGTCACCGTGTGCGAGTAGGCCCAGAGCGGGATGACCAGCAGCGAGAGCAGCGCCGCGGCGACGATCGCGTAGCGTCGCCCGATGCGCTCGGAGAGGCCGCCGAACAGAAGCCCGCCGGCGATCGCCCCGACGTTGCCCAGCGCGGTGATGAGGCCCGTCGGGCCTGTGCCCAGATGCTGACCCTTCTGCAGGAAGGTCGGGTAGAGGTCCTGGGTCCCGTGGCTGAAGAAGTTGAACGCCGTCATCAGCACGATGACGTAGAGCGCCGTCAGCCAGTGCTTGCGGAAAAACCATAGCCCGATCAGCGCCAGCGGGGCGTCGATCCAATAGATCCAGTCGATCGTCTTCACATGCAGAGCCGGCCCCAGCGTCGCCGGCCCCACTGCCACCGCCAGCGCGACGGCGCCGAGGCCGAGCATGAAGAGCGGGCTTCGCACCGGCCGTATCGCCCGGTTCGCCTCGAACGCCGGCGATTCGCGCACGAAAACCTGGATGAAGACGGCGAGCACGGCCGGGATAGCCCCCACCATGAACATGCCGCGCCAGCCGATGCGGTCGAACAGGAAAAAGAAGACGATCGAGGCGATCAGGTAGCCGGCCGCATACCCCTCCTGCAGCAGCCCCGAGATCAGGCCCCGCGCTCTGGCCGGGATCGACTCCAGCGCCAGCGACGCCCCCACCCCCCAGACGCCGCCCATGGCGAAGCCGAACAGGGCCCGGAGCATGAGGAGGATGGCCAGCGTCGGTGCGAACGCCGAGGCGAGCTCGATGAGCGAATAGAGGACCACGTTGGTCATCAGCACCGGGCGGCGGCCGAACGCGTCGGCGGCCATGCCGAACACCAGCGCCCCGAACGGCCTGGCCGCCAGCGTCAGGGTGCTGGCCACGACCACCTTGCCGATGTCGGTGTGGAACTCGGCCGCGATGGCCTTGAACATGAACACCATCAGGAAGAAGTCGAAGGCGTCCAGCGTCCAGCCGAGGAAGCTCGCCGCCACCGCGGCCCACGCCCGCCCGCCGAACTTCGCCACCTCGGCCGTCCCGCTCTCGCTCATCTGCCCCCGCCGCGGTCGCCCGCGCCTAGCCTTCCTCGGCCCAGGCCTTGATCAGCTGGAAAGCGATGGCCATCCCGCCCGGCGCGCGCGCGTCGTTCAGTTCGCCCCTGATCAGGCGCCGCGCCTCGTCGCGCGTGAACCAGCGCACCTCTTCCAGCTCGGTGTCGTCGGCGGCGGCGTTGTCGTCCTCGACCTCGCAGATCAGCCCGATCATCAGCGAGGACGGGTAGGGCCAGGGCTGGGTCGAGTGGTAGCGAACGCGGCGCGCCTTCAGCCCGGCCTCTTCCTCCACCTCGCGCGCGCAGGCCTCCTCGATCGTCTCGCCGGGCTCCAGGAACCCGGCCAGCGCCGAATACATCCCCTTCGGCCAGACGGCCTGGCGCCCCAGGAGGCACTTCTCGCCGATGGTCGGCAGCATGATCACCACCGGGTCGGTGCGCGGGAAGTGCTCGGTGCGGCAGGCTTCGCAGACCCGCTTCCAGCCGCCGTCGACCGCCATCGTCGGCTGTCCGCAAGCCGGGCAGAAACCGTGCCGGCGGCGCCATTCGAAAACGCTCTTCGCCGTCGCCAGGATCGCCGCGTCGGTCGTCGGCAGCCGCAGCGCCGTGGCGCGCAGATCCTCGAACCGCCCCATGCCGGAGAGCGGCCCCTCGGCCGGGTCCAGCGCGGCGTCCAGGTCGACGGCGAACACCGCCGTCTCCTTCCAGAGCCCGAGGAACAACAGCCGCTCGTCGCCGCCCGCGGTCTCCCGCGCCAGCTTCATCGGCAGGTAGGCGATGCGCAGCCCCTCGCCGTCGCCCGGCGCCGCCTCGACCAGCGGTTTGCCGTTCCACAGCGCCACCGCCAGCGTGTCGGGGTCGGCGATGCGCCCTTCCATCCACTCGGCGTCCGATCGCTTGTAGCTCGCCCGATCGAGCGGATTGCCGGCGAAGGTGTTCTGAAACGCGTCGAGGGCCATCCCGCCTGCTTAGCAAAGCTCCCGGCCCTGCGCGAGGCGGGAGGCCGCAGCTGGAACTCGCGCGCCGTTGGGCTCAGGCGTTCTCCGCATCCCTTACGTAGACGGTTTCAACGCCCTTACGGTCGGCGAACTCAGTTGCCACAAAGAGGGCAAGAGACAAGTCATACGGGGCGAATGGGAGGTAAGATAGATCGACGCTCTCACGCTCGACGGCGCCGCGAATGATGAATCTTCCTTCAGGGTCTCGGCTGACCAGTAGCCAGTCTAGATCCTCGGAGTGAACCTCGCCGAAATTGAGATATTTGATCTCCGGCACCGTGTCGCTCCTGGGCGCCGAGCTTAGCGGAACGGGGGCCGTTAGGCGACGGGGTCGCCAAGGGTGGCGGATACAAACGGACGCAGTGCCCCCCGCTGGCCGCCCTTGCGTCGGGGCTTCGCGACCGCGATATTGGCGACGGAGGCTGGCGGTGGGCGGAGTCCTCGCCAACCCGGTCAGGTCCGGAAGGAAGCAGCCGTAACGAGTTTCGCTCCGGGTCGCCGTCCAGTCTCCACCCTCAGCCTCCTCGGGACCTGAATGGACGATCATCCTCAACCCGATTTGGCGCCCGAAGCCGATGCCGACGTGCCGGACATGTTCGGCGCGCCGCCGGAGCCCGCGCCCGGCTACCAGGTGCTGGCGCGCAAGTACCGCCCCAAGACCTTCGCCGACCTGATCGGCCAGGAGGGCATGGTCAAGACGCTGACCAACGCCTTCGCCACGGGGCGCATCGCCCACGCGTTCATGCTCACCGGCGTGCGCGGCGTGGGCAAGACGACCACCGCGCGCCTCCTGGCGCGGGCCCTCAACTACGAACGCGACGGCATCGACCAGCCCACCCTCGACCTCGCCGAAGAGGGCGTTCAGTGCCGCGCCATCATCGATGGCCGCCACATCGACGTGCTGGAGCTCGACGCCGCCAGCCGCTCGCGCGTGGACGAGATGCGCGAGCTGATCGACGGGGTCCGCTACGCCCCGGCACAGGCGCGCTACAAGGTCTACATCATCGACGAAGTGCACATGCTCTCGACGGCGGCGTTCAACGCGCTGCTCAAGACCCTGGAAGAGCCGCCGCCGCACGCCAAGTTCATCTTCGCCACCACCGAGATCCGCAAGGTCCCGGTGACCATCCTCTCCCGCTGCCAGCGGTTCGACCTGCGCCGTGTCGAGCCGGACGTGATCGCCAGGAACCTCACCTGGATCGCCGAGCAGGAAGGCGCCCGCATCGAGCCGGAAGGCATCGCCATGATGGCGCGCGCGGCCGAGGGTTCAGTCCGCGACGCCCAGTCGCTGCTCGACCAGGCGATCGTGCAGACCGACGAGGGCGCGCTGATCACCGCCGTCGCCATCCGCGACATGCTGGGCCTCGCAGACCGGGCGCAGACCATCGGTCTCTTCGAACTCTGCATGCATGGCCAGGCGGGCGTGGCGCTGACCGCCTTCGCCGACCTCTGGGGTCTCGGCGCCAATCCGGTCGTGGTGCTGCTCGACCTGATGGAGCACGCCCACGGCGCCTCGGTGGCCAAGGCGCTCGGGCCCGACGTGCTGGGCCTGCCCAAGGACCAGGCGGCCCGGCTGGCCGCGGTCGGCGCCGCCGCCTCGGCCGGGACGCTGGCGCGCGTCTGGCAGATGCTGCTGAAGGCCCACGACGAGGCCCGCCGCGCCCCCGACCCGAAGGCCGCGGTCGAGATGGCGCTGATCCGCCTTTGCTACGCCGCCGACCTGCCCGGCCCGGAAGAGGCGTTGCGGGCGCTTCGCGACGGCGAACCCCTGCCCGCGCCCAGCGGCGGCGCTCAGCCCCCGTCCGACCGTCCGAGCGGCGGTGGCGGCGGCTCGGCGGCGACCGCCCGCGTGCTCCAGCCGGCGCCGGCCCCGCCACAGCCCGATGCGCCGCCGCAGCCGCAGTCCTTCGCCGAGGTCACGGCGCTGATCGAGGCCAAGCGCGACCTCGCGCTCAAGGTCGACGTCGACCGCTACCTGCGCCTTGTCAGCTTCCGGCCCGGCGCCATCACCTTCGAGCCCGCGCCCGGCGCGCCGTCGAACCTCGCTGGCCGCCTGGTGGCGCGGCTGAAGGAGTGGACCGGTCAGCCGTGGCTGGTCGCCGCCGAGGGCGGCGGGGGCGGGGAGACCGCCTGGGAGCGCGAACGGCGCGAGGCCAAGGCCGCGCTCGAGGATGCGGCGTCCGATCCGTTCGTGCAGAGCGTCATGGCCGCCTTCCCGGGCGCCGAGATCGTCGGCGTGCGCAAGCCGCCCGCGCCGGAGCCGGTGCTCGCGATCGACGAGGACGAGGACTAGCCCGCGATGGATGACGGCCGACCCCCTGACGCCGCCGGCGCCGCCGCCGCGGCGGCCGTGGCCGGCGCGCCGTCCGTGCACGCGGCCATCGACACCGGTCCCGCGCGGGCGCCCAACCGCGCCATGATGATGGGCGCGATCATGCTGGCCATGATCATGACCGTCCTCGACCAGACCATCGCCAACGTGGCGCTGCCGCACATGGCCGGCTCGGTCTCGGCCTCGGCCGACCAGATCACCTGGGTGCTGACCTCCTACATCATCGCCGCGGCGATCATGACGCCCACCACCGGCTGGCTGGCCGGCCGCTTCGGGCGCAAGCAGGTGTTCGTCGTCTCCATCGTCGGCTTCACCCTCGCCTCGGCCCTCTGCGGTGCGGCGCAGAACCTCGAACAGATCGTGCTGTTCCGCGTCCTGCAGGGCGCGTTCGGCGCGGCCATGGCGCCGCTCTCACAGGCGGTGATGCTCGACGCCTATCCGCTCGAGCAGCGCGGCCCGATCATGGCCATCTGGGGCATGGGCATCATGATCGCGCCCATCTGCGGCCCGATCCTGGGCGGCTGGCTCACCGACAATTTCAGCTGGCGCTGGGTCTTCTACATCAATCTGCCCGTGGGCGTGCTCAGCGTGCTCGGCGTCACCGCCTTCCTGCACGAGGAGCAGCGGCCACAGAAGCTGAGGTTCGACGCCATCGGATTCGGCTTCCTGTCGGTGGCGCTCGGGGCCTTCCAGCTCTTCCTCGACCGCGGGCAGAACAACGACTGGTTCCAGTCGCCGGAAACCTGCATCGAGGCGGCGGTCGCCGGTCTGTCGCTTGTGCTCTTCATCATCCACTCGGCGACGACCGAGCGCCCCTTCCTGCCGATCGCCCTGCTCGGCGACCGCAACTTCGTCGCCGCGACCATCCTCGGGCTCGCCGTCGGCCTGCTCGTCTTTTCGGTGCTGGCGCTGCTGCCGCCAATGACCCAGACGCTGCTCGGCTACCCGGTGCTCACCGCCGGCCTGATCTCGGCGCCGCGCGGGTTCGGCAGCCTGATCTCGATGGCGCTCGCCGGCCGGTTCGTCGGCCGCGTGGACACCCGCCTCCTGATCATCACCGGGCTTTCGATGTTCGCCATCTCCTTCTGGGGCATGAGCCACTTCGCGCTGAACATGGACTCCTGGTCGATCGTCTGGACCGGCTTCGTCCAGGGGCTCGGCATGGGCCTCGTTTTCACGCCGATGAGCGTGCTCGCCTTCGCCACGCTGGCGCCCAACCTCCGCACCGACGGCACCGGCGTCTTCACGCTGGTCCGCAACCTCGGCAACAGCGCCGGCATCTCCATCATGCAGGTGGCGCTGATCCAGAACATGGCCCGCGTGCATTCGCGCCTGACCGAGAGCGCCGTGCCGACCAATCCCAACCTGCCGCCCGGAACGCTGAGCTCGCTGGGGCCAAGCGGTATGGGGCCGATCGGCATCCCGCCGGCCGGGCTGGCCCCGCCGGGTGCGATCGCCGGCTTGAACGGACAGGTGACGCAACAGGCCTCGATGGTCGGGTACGTCGACGTCTTTCACCTGATGTTCCTGACCACGCTGGCGGCCATCCCGCTGGTGCTGATCCTGCGCAACCCCAAAGGCCCGCCCCCCACCGCCCACGAGCCCTTGGCCGCTGACTGACCCTCTCCCCCGCCCTTCTCGGGGGAGAGGGCAGGGTGAGGGGGCTGCGGCGGCGCCGCGCCATCAACGGCGACGGTTCGCCCACCGACAGGCCACGCCCCTCACCCTGCCCCCTCCCCGCCGGCGGGGAGAGGATTCGCGCGTCACCCCTCGAGCATCGCCGCCAGTTTCAGCACCGTGTTCCAGTTCCGCCCCGTGGCGCGGACGCCGAGGGCGCGTTCGAGAACCGGCATGGTGAGCTTGGAGCGGCCGATGCCATCCGGATAGACGAGATAGGCCTCGCGGCCGACCACCGCGGCCCGTTCGCGCCCCTTGATCGCGGCGCTCAGCCGCTCGGCCGCGCCCACGGCCGGCTTGGCTTTCAACGGCGCGACGAGCAGGTGGCTGGGATCGTCGCGGGCGGCGCCGGCGAACGGGTTGGCGGCGATCAGGGCCCGCCATTCCGCCGCCGAGCGCACCATCACGTCGGCCGCAAAGCCGAACCGCGCTTCGATCGCCGCCTCCAGCCGCGCCTCCAGCGCCGCGTCCGCCGCATTGGCCGCGAAGACCAGGTTGCCGCTCTGCAACAGCGTGCGCGGGTTTGCGAGCCCAGCCGCGCGCGCCACGTCGATCAGGTTGGCCATCTTCAACGTGCGCCCCCCGACGTTGACCGCGCGCAAGAGGGCGATGGCGGTGGTCATGGCGGGCTTTCCTTTCGTCGCGACGCCGCCGATATGATGCGGGGGCGAGCCGGTGAACGAAAGGCCAGGGCGATGAAGGATCTGGGCGCGCTGATGAAACAGGCGCAGGCCATGCAGCAGAAGCTCATGGACGCCCAGGCCCGCCTCGCGGAAACCACCGCCGACGGCCAGGCGGGCGGCGGCATGGTGCGCCTCACCCTCAAGGGCTCGGGGACGCTGGTCTCCGTCGCCTTCGACGAGAGCCTGCTGAAGGAGGGCGAGGGCGAGATCCTCTCCGATCTTCTCATCGCCGCCCATGCCGACGCCAAGAAGAAGCTCGACCTGATCCAGGCCGAGACCATGCGTGAGATCGCAGGGCCCATGGCGGGTCTGCCGGGCTTTCCGGGCATCGCCTGACCTTGGCCGCCTCCGCCGGACCCGAGATCGAGCGGCTGATCGCGCTTCTGGCCAAGCTGCCGGGCCTCGGCCCTCGCTCGGCCAGGCGTTCGGCGCTGGCGCTACTCAAGCGCCGCAACGACCTCCTCCGCCCGCTGGCGCAGGCGATGGCAGACGCCGCCGACCACGTGCGCGCCTGCTCGGTCTGCGGCGCGCTCGACACCACCGACCCCTGCGCCGTCTGCGCCGACTTAACCCGCGACCCCGGGCTGATCCTCGTGGTCGAAGAGGTCGGCGCGCTCTGGGCCATGGAGCGCGGCGGCGCTTTCCGCGGCCGCTACCATGTGCTCGGCGCGCTGCTCTCGGCCCTCGATGGGCGCGGCCCTGAGGCCTTGCGTGTCAACGAACTCGTCGACCGCGCCCGGAACGATGGCGTGCGCGAGGTGATCCTGGCGCTGCCGGCGACCGTCGAGGGCCAGACCACCGCCCACTACCTCGCCGAGCGCCTGGCCGGCGCCGGCGTTTCCGTCACCAGCCTCGCCCGCGGCGTCCCCGTCGGCGGCGAACTCGACTGGCTCGACGACGGGACCATCGCCCAGGCCCTCCGCGCCCGGCGACCGACGGCGGACTGAAGCCCCGCTTGGCCTGACCGGCGACTCCCGGTATGAGGAACGGACCATGAACGCGGTTGCGATTCTCGCCGTTCTCGCCCTCGTCCTTGCCGCCGGCCTGGGCTGGGCGCTCTTTGCGCTCGCTCGCGCCCATGCGGCGCTGGCGGTGGCGCGCGACCGGCTGGAGAGCGTCGGGGCCGACGCGCCGGCCAGGGCGGCCGAGGCGGCGCAGCTCGCCGCCAACGAGGTGATCGCCCGCGCGGCCGAGACCTTCCGGCCGGTCAACGAGACTCTGAGCAAGTTCCAGGAACAGGTCGCCGCCGCCGAGAAGGCGCGCGCGGAAGAGACGGGCGGCCTGAAGGCGCAGATCGCCGCCCTGATGCAGGCCTCGGTCGACACCCAGGCCGAGGCGCGCAAGCTTTCCGCCGCCCTTCGCCGCGGCGCCGGCGTCCAGGGCCGCTGGGGCGAACAGACCCTGCGCAACGTGCTCGAAGCGGCCGGTCTGTCGCACCGCTTCGACTTCCAGGAACAGGTGTCGGTCGAGAGCGACGAGGGCCGCCGGCGGCCCGACGTGATCGTCCGCCTGCCGGGCGGCGGCGTCTTCGTGATCGACGCCAAGTGCTCGCTGAACGCCTTCCTCGAGGCGCAGGACGCGGCCGACGACGCCGCCCGCGAAGCCGCGCTGGTCCGCCATGCCCAGAGCGTGCGCGCGCACATGACGGGCCTTGCCTCGCGCGCCTATTGGGACCAGTTCCGCGCCTCCGGCTCGCCCGACTTCGTCGCCATGTTCATCCCCGGCGACAGCTTCCTCACCGCGGCGCTCAACCAGTCCCCGGACCTGATGACCGAGGCGATGGACAAGCGCGTCGTGCTCGTCACCCCCACCACGCTCTTCGCCCTCTGCAAGGCGGTGGCCTACGGCTGGCGGGTGGAGGAGCAGGCGGCCAACGCCGACCAGATCGCCTCGCTCGGCCGCGAACTCTACAAGCGGCTCTCGGTGATGGGCGACCACGTCGCCAGCGTCGGCAAGGCGCTGGACGCGGCGATGAAGCGCTACAACGCCTTCGTCGGCTCGCTGGAGAGCCAGGTGCTGACCCAGGCGCGCCGGTTCGAGGAGCTGGCGGCCGATCACGAGGGCCGGGCGATGCCGGTGCTCGAGCCGGTCGAGACGGGCCTGCGCGCGCTGGCCAAGCTTGAGGCCGAACCCGAACCTGAGCCGCAAGAGCCGGCGATCTTGACGCTCAGGGCCCGCTAACCTACCTCCGCGCCATGGCTTTGCGCGAAATCCTCGTCGTTCCCGACCCCCGGCTGAAGCTGAAGTCCAAGCGCGTCGAGCGGGTCGATGACGCCATGCGTGCGCTGCTCGACGACATGCTCGAGACCATGTACGCGGCGCCCGGCATCGGGCTTGCGGCCATCCAGGTGGGCGAGCCGGTGCGCGCCATCGTCATGGACCTCGACCACAGGGACGGCGAGCGCCACCCACGCTACTTCGTCAATCCGGAGATCCTGTGGGCCTCGGAGGAAACCCAGCCCTACGAGGAGGGGTGCCTCTCGGTGCCGGAGATCTACGACGAGGTCGAGCGGCCGGCGCACGTCAAGCTCCGCTACCTCAACTACGACGGCGAGACCGTCGAGGAAGACGCGGAGGGCATGTTCGCCGTCTGCATCCAGCACGAGATGGACCACCTGGACGGCGTCCTCTTCATCGACCACCTCTCGCGCCTGAAACGCCAACGCGCCATCGCCAAGGTGAAGAAGGCCAAGGAAGCGGCCTAGCGAGCGTCCGGCGCCAGAGAACGACCGCCGGTCAATTTCAGGCTAAAGCCCACCCATGCGCCTGGCCTTTCTCGGCACGCCGGAGTTCGCCGTCCCATCGCTGGCCGAGCTGGTCGCGGCGGGGCACGAGATCGCCTGCGTCTATTCCCAGCCCCCGGCGCCGCGCGGGCGCGGGCTGGCGCTTCGGCCGTCGGCCGTGCAAGCCTTCGCCGAGACGCACGGGCTTCTCGTGCGCACGCCAGCCTCCATGCGCAAGCGGGCCGAGATCGAGGCTTTCGCCGCCCTCGGTCTCGACGCCGCCGTCGTCGTCGCCTTCGGCCAGATCCTGCCCAAAGCCGTGCTGGAGGCGCCCAGGCTCGGCGCCTTCAACCTGCACGCCTCGCTCCTGCCGCGCTGGCGGGGCGCCGCCCCGATCCAGCGCGCCATCATGGCCGGCGACCGGGTGACAGGCGTTCAGGTGATGCGCCTGACCGAGGGCTTGGACGAAGGCCCGATCCTCCTCTCGGAGAGCGTGCGCATCGATGCGCTGGAGACCGCCGGCACGCTGCTCGATCGGCTCGCCCCCATCGGCGCGGCCTTGCTTCCGCGCGCGCTGGCGGCGCTGGCGCGCGGGACGGCCGTCGAGACGCCGCAGGCCGCCGAAGGCGTCACCTACGCAAAGAAGATCGACCCCGCCGAAGC
>Ga0070735_10004782_pt1 | contig 11333 bp, 5 predicted proteins | sample Coa_R1_FD_66443 | JGI IMG/M metagenome (GOLD analysis project Ga0070735, IMG submission 66443) | Surface soil microbial communities from Centralia Pennsylvania, which are recovering from an underground coalmine fire - Coalmine... | ecosystem: Environmental > Terrestrial > Soil > Unclassified ... | reverse complement strand
TGGCCTTCGCTGTTCTTGGCGATCGCCTTGTTCTTGATCGTCACCTTGCCGTCGAAATTCGACTCGACGAACGACTGCTCGTTGATCTGCGCCGCGCCGCCGATGTGGAAGGTACGCATCGTGAGCTGGGTGCCCGGCTCGCCGATCGATTGCGCCGCGATAACGCCGACCGCTTCGCCGTGGTTGACCGGCGTGCCGCGGGCAAGATCGCGGCCGTAGCACTTGCCGCAGATGCCGTTGACGAGTTCGCAGGTCAAGGCCGAGCGAATCTTCACTTCCTGGATGCCGGCCTGCTGGATGGCATCGACATGCGTCTCCTCCATCAGCGTGCCGCGCTTGACCACGACCTTGTTGGTCGCGGGATCGCGCAGATCCTCGCCCGCGGTACGGCCGAGAATACGCGACCCGAGTGAGGCCACGACCGTGCCGGCGTCAATGATGGCGCGCATCTTGATGCCGAGCTTGGTGCCGCAATCGTCCTGCGTGATGATGCAGTCCTGCGCCACGTCGACGAGGCGACGCGTCAGGTAGCCGGAATTGGCGGTCTTCAACGCGGTGTCCGCCAGACCCTTGCGGGCGCCGTGGGTCGAGTTGAAGTATTCGAGCACCGACAGGCCTTCCTTGAAGTTGGAAATGATCGGTGTCTCGATGATCTCGCCCGAGGGCTTGGCCATCAATCCGCGCATACCGGCGAGCTGACGCATCTGCGCGGGCGAACCGCGCGCACCCGAATGGGCCATCATGTAAATCGAGTTGATGTCGGCTTCCGCGCCCTTGGCATTCTTCTTGGTCGAGGAGATTTCCTTCATCATCTCCTTGGCGATTTCTTCGGTCGCCTTCGACCAGGCATCGACCACCTTGTTGTACTTCTCGCCATGGGTGATCAGACCGTCATTGTATTGCTGCTCGAAATCCTTGGCCAGCGTGCGCGTCGTGTCCACGATCTTCCACTTGCCATGCGGCACCACCATGTCGTCCTTGCCGAACGAAATGCCGGCCTTGAACGCATTATAGAAGCCGAGCGCCATGATGCGATCGCAGAAGATCACCGTCTCCTTCTGACCGCAGTGACGATAGACCTGATCGATCACGCCGGAGATTTCGCGCTTGGTCATCAGTTTATTGATGACGTCGTAGGAGATCTTCGTCGATTTCGGCAGCACATTGCCAAGCATCACGCGGCCCGCGGTGGTTTCGATCCAACGCTTGACCGGCTTGCCGGCCTCGTCGAGACCCTCCCAGCGATACTTGATCTTGGTATGCAGGTGGATGACCTTCGAGTGCAGCGCATGCTCGATTTCGGCCATTTCGCCATAAAGCTTGCCTTCGCCCGGCAGCCCCTCGCGCATGATCGAGAGATAATAAAGACCGAGCACGATGTCCTGCGACGGCACGATGATCGGTTGACCATTGGCCGGATGCAGAATGTTATTGGTCGACATCATCAGGACGCGCGCTTCCAACTGCGCTTCCAGCGACAGCGGAACGTGCACGGCCATCTGGTCGCCGTCGAAGTCGGCGTTGAAGGCCGCGCACACCAGCGGATGAAGCTGGATCGCCTTGCCTTCGATCAGAACCGGTTCGAACGCCTGAATGCCCAGGCGATGCAGCGTCGGCGCGCGGTTGAGCAGCACCGGATGTTCGCGGATCACCTCGTCGAGAATATCCCAGACCTCGGGACGCTCCTTCTCGACCAGCTTCTTGGCCTGCTTCACCGTGGTGGAGAGACCCTTGGCATCGAGCCGCGAATAGATGAATGGCTTGAACAGTTCGAGCGCCATCTTCTTCGGCAAGCCGCACTGATGCAGGCGCAGCTCGGGGCCGACCACGATCACCGAGCGGCCGGAATAATCGACGCGCTTGCCGAGCAGGTTTTGACGGAAACGGCCCTGCTTGCCCTTGAGCATGTCAGCGAGCGACTTCAACGGACGCTTGTTGGCCCCGGTGATGACGCGGCCACGGCGGCCATTGTCGAACAGAGCGTCAACCGCCTCCTGCAACATGCGCTTTTCGTTGCGGATGATGATATCGGGCGCGCGCAGCTCCATCAGCCGCTTCAAACGATTGTTGCGGTTGATGACACGGCGATAGAGATCGTTGAGATCGGAGGTCGCAAAGCGGCCGCCATCGAGCGGCACGAGCGGCCGCAGATCGGGCGGAATCACCGGCACGACGGTCAAGATCATCCACTCCGGCTTGTTGCCGGAATAGCGGAAAGCCTCGACGATCTTCAGCCGCTTGGCGAATTTCTTATGCTTGATGTCGGACTCGGTCTCGTGCATCTCGGCGCGCAAGGTGGTCTCGAGCTTTTCGAGATCGAGCCCCTTCAACAGCTCTCGGATCGCTTCGGCGCCGATCATGGCGGTGAAGGAATCCTGACCGAATTCGTCCTGCGCCTTCAGATACTCGTCTTCCGACAATAGCTGACGGTCCTTGAGCGAGGTCAGGCCCGGCTCGAGCACGACGTAATATTCAAAATAAAGAATCCGCTCGAGGTCCTTGAGCGTCATGTCGAGCAGAAGACCGATACGCGACGGCAGCGACTTCAAAAACCAGATGTGGGCGACGGGCGCGGCAAGCTCGATATGGCCCATGCGCTCGCGCCGGACGCGCGACAGTGTCACCTCGACCGAGCACTTTTCGCAGATGATGCCCTTGTACTTCATCCGCTTATATTTGCCGCACAGACACTCATAGTCCTTGATCGGCCCGAAGATGCGCGCGCAGAACAGGCCGTCGCGTTCCGGCTTGAACGTGCGGTAATTGATGGTCTCCGGCTTCTTGATTTCGCCGTAGGACCACGAAAGAATCTTTTCCGGAGACGCGATCGAAATCCGGATCTGGTCGAAGACCTGGGCCGGCGTCGTCGGATTGAACAGATTCATAATTTCTTGGTTCATGGTCTTCTCCTCGCGTGCCGGCCGTCACCGGCAGCAAATTCGAAATTCTTAAAACTTAAGCCCGCGCGCACTTTAAAAAAGCGGCGCGAATACCCGGCGCTGACAGCGCCGGGTACGACGCTCGTTGTTACTCGGCGGCCTCCGATGTCGGCGCGCCGCCCATCTTCGAATTATGCAGATCGACGTTGAGGCCAAGCGAACGCATTTCCTTGACCAACACGTTGAACGATTCCGGAATACCGGCCTCGAACGTGTCGTCACCGCGAACGATCGCCTCGTACACTTTGGTGCGGCCGGCGACGTCGTCCGACTTCACCGTCAGCATTTCCTGCAACGTGTAGGCGGCGCCATAAGCTTCGAGCGCCCACACTTCCATTTCGCCGAAACGCTGACCGCCGAACTGCGCCTTGCCGCCGAGCGGTTGCTGAGTGACGAGCGAGTACGGACCGATCGAACGCGCGTGAATCTTGTCATCGACCAGATGGTGCAGCTTGAGCATATAGATGTAGCCCACCGTCACCTTGCGATCGAACGGATCGCCGGTGCGGCCGTCATAGACGGTCGACTGACCCGAGGCATCGAGGCCTGCGAGCTTGAGCATCTCCTCGATGTCGGTTTCCTTGGCGCCGTCGAACACCGGCGTTGCAATCGGAACGCCATGGCTCAGATTGCGGCCAAGTTCGATCAGCTCCCCGTCATTAAGTGACTTGATGGTCTCCTCGTCGCCGTAGATCCTCTTCAAGGTTTCCTTCAGCGGCTTGACGTCCTGCTTGGCGTAATAAGCGTCGATGGTCTGGCCGATACGCTTGCCGAGACCCGCGCAAGCCCAACCGAGATGGGTTTCGAGAATCTGCCCGACATTCATGCGCGAAGGCACGCCGAGCGGATTGAGCACGATGTCGGCATGGGTGCCGTCCTCGAGGAACGGCATGTCCTCGATCGGAACGATCTTGGAGACCACACCCTTGTTGCCGTGCCGGCCGGCCATCTTGTCGCCCGGCTGAATCTTGCGCTTCACCGCGACGAAGACCTTGACCATCTTCATCACGCCGGGCGGCAATTCATCGCCACGCTGGAGCTTTTCGACCTTATCGAGGAAGCGCTGTTCAAGCCCCTTCTTCGATTCGTCGTATTGCTTCCGCATCGCCTCGATTTCAGCCATCAGCTTGTCGTTGGGCGAGGCAAACAGCCACCATTGCGAACGCGGATGCTCTTCGAGCACGGCGCGCGTGATCTTGGTGTCCTTCTTGAAGCCCTTCGGACCGGCGATGCCTTGCCGATTCTCCAGAAGCTCGGCGAGGCGGCTATAGACGTTGCGGTCGAGGATCGCCTGCTCGTCGTCGCGGTCCTTCGCCAGACGCTCGATCTCTTCCCGCTCGATCGCCAGCGCCCGCTCGTCCTTATCGACGCCGTGACGGTTGAAGACCCGCACCTCGACGATCGTACCCTGCACACCCGGCGGCACGCGCAGCGAGGTGTCGCGAACGTCGGAGGCCTTTTCCCCGAAGATGGCGCGCAGGAGTTTTTCTTCCGGCGTCATCGGACTTTCGCCCTTCGGCGTGATCTTACCGACCAGGATGTCGCCGGCGCGCACTTCCGCGCCAATATAGACGATGCCGGCTTCGTCGAGATTCTTCAGCGCTTCTTCCGAAACGTTGGGAATGTCGCGGGTGATTTCCTCTGGGCCGAGCTTGGTGTCGCGGGCCATCACCTCGAATTCCTCGATATGAATCGAGGTGAAGACGTCGTCCTTTACGATTCGTTCAGACAGCAGGATCGAGTCTTCGAAGTTGTAGCCGTTCCACGGCATGAACGCGACAAGCACGTTGCGCCCCAACGCGAGTTCGCCGAGATCGGTCGAGGGACCGTCCGCGATGATGTCGCCCTTCTTGACGATGTCGCCAACCTTCACCAGCGGACGCTGATTGATGCAGGTCGATTGGTTGGAGCGCTGATACTTCATCAACCGGTAGATATCGACGCCCGACTTGGTGGGATCGAGATCTTCGGTGGCGCGGATCACGATACGGGTGGCGTCGATCTGATCGATCACCCCGGTCCGGCGCGCGGCAATCGCAGCGCCCGAATCGCGGGCGACGACACCTTCCATGCCCGTGCCGACGAACGGCGCCTCGGCGCGCACCAAAGGCACGGCCTGACGCTGCATGTTCGAACCCATCAGCGCGCGGTTGGCGTCGTCGTTTTCCAGGAACGGAATCAAGGCGGCGGCGACCGAGACGAGCTGCTTCGGCGACACGTCCATATAATCGACCTTGTCCGGCGTGATCATCAAGACGTCGCCGGCATGACGGCAAACCACGAGGTCATCGGTGAAACGGCCGCGATTGTCGAGCGCGACGTTGGCCTGAGCGACGTGATAGCGACCCTCCTCCATCGCCGAGAGATAGACGACCTCGTCGGTGACACGGCCGTCCTTCACTTTACGATAAGGCGTCTCGACGAAGCCGTATTTGTTGACGCGCGCGAACGTCGCAAGCGAGTTGATCAGGCCGATGTTCGGGCCTTCCGGCGTCTCGATCGGGCAGATACGGCCATAATGCGTCGGATGCACGTCGCGCACCTCGAAGCCGGCACGCTCGCGGGTCAAACCGCCGGGGCCCAACGCCGACAAACGCCGCTTGTGGGTGATTTCCGACAGCGGGTTGGTCTGGTCCATGAACTGCGACAATTGCGAGGAACCGAAGAATTCGCGCACCGCGGCGGCGGCCGGTTTCGCGTTGATCAAATCCTGCGGCATCACGGTGTCGATATCGACGCTCGACATGCGTTCCTTGATCGCGCGCTCCATGCGCAAAAGGCCGATGCGATATTGGTTCTCCATCAATTCGCCGACCGAACGCACACGGCGGTTGCCGAGATGGTCGATGTCATCGATCTCGCCCTTGCCGTCGCGCAAATCCACCAGCGTCTTGATGACGGCGAGGATGTCTTCTTTGCGCAGCGTGCGATGAGTATCGGGCGCATCGAGTTCGAGGCGCATGTTCATCTTCACCCGGCCGACCGCGGAGAGATCGTAGCGCTCGGAGTCAAAAAACAGCGACTGGAACATGGCCTGCGCCGAATCCAGCGTCGGCGGCTCGCCCGGACGCATCACGCGGTAGATGTCGAACAGCGCGTCCTCGCGCGTCATGTTCTTGTCCGCATGAAGCGTATTACGGATATAGGCGCCGACATTGACATGGTCGATGTCGAGCATGGGCAATTCCTTGTAGCCCTGCTCGTTCAACGCCTTCAGAAGCTTGTCGGTGATTTCCTCGCCGGCTTCGGCGTGGATTTCACCACTCTTCGGATTGACGAGATCCTCGGCGACATAATTGCCGATCAATTCCTCATCCGACATCCGAAGCGCCTTCAACCCCTTTTCCTGGAATTGGCGCGCGGCGCGCACGGTGAGCTTCTTACCGGCTTCAAGAACGACCTTGCCGGTGTCGGCATCGACCAGATCGTTGATGGTCGAATAGCCGCGGAAGCGCGCGGCGTCGAACGGCACGCGCCAACCTTCCTTGGCGCGCTTGTAATTGATCTTCTTGTAGAAGGTCGAAAGGATCTGCTCGCCGTCGAGCCCAAGGGCAAACATCAGCGAGGTCACGGGGATCTTGCGGCGGCGGTCGATGCGCGCGAACACGATATCCTTGGCGTCGAATTCGATGTCGAGCCAGGAACCGCGATAGGGAATGACGCGCGCGGCAAACAGAAGTTTACCGGACGAATGCGTCTTGCCCTTGTCGTGATCGAAGAACACGCCGGGCGAACGATGCATCTGAGAGACGATGACACGCTCGGTGCCGTTGACGACGAAGGTGCCGTTCATGGTCATGAGCGGAATGTCGCCCATATAGACGTCCTGCTCCTTGATGTCCTTGACCGACTTCGCGGCGGTTTCTTCGTCGATATCGAACACGATCAGGCGCAGCGTCACCTTCAGCGGCGCGGCATAGGTCATGCCGCGCTGGCGGCACTCATCGACGTCATATTTCGGCGGCTCGAATTCGTAACGGACGAATTCCAGCATCGAGGTGCCGGAGAAATCCGAAATCGGAAACACCGAGCGGAAAACCGCCTGAAGGCCCTCGTCGAGCCGGCCACCCGGCGGTTCGTTGACCATCAGAAACTGGTCGTAAGACGCCTTTTGAACCTCGATGAGGTTCGGCATCTCCGCGACTTCCTTGATGTGTCCGAAAAACTTACGAACGCGTTTGCGACCGGTGAACGTCTGTTGCGCCATCGTGGCCTCTCATTTCGTCGTCCCCTTTTAAGGGACGAACCTTTCCGGAGCGCGATTTGCGAAAATCGTCCGGAGTTGAATTCGATTCGATCTTCGCCCGGGTAGCTCGTCATCAGGGGTTAAAGCCTGAATTGAAGTATCCGGACTTAAGAACGCAAAACGACGTGCGGGGCGCTTGAGCGCACCCGCCCGTCCAAAACTACTTCGTCACGGACTGCAAAGCCCGAAATTGCCGATCTCCCAACGGCCCGCGCCGAAACTTGATGGTCTCTCGTGCCGGCCGTGCTTTCGTGCTGCCGCCCCGATATGGGGTGGCCATGGTAGAAATTCGAGGGACAAACCCCCGAATACACACATCTCAGTGTAGGACCCGCATCCAGGCACCCCCTTTTGCGCGTCCTTGGCAATAGCCGGCAAACCAGCCATCACCATTCCTTCCATCTTGGCCGGGTTTGCCCCGGCCATCCCGACTGGATCCCAGGTCGAGCTTTGCTCGACCGGGATCGCTGAAGTCACTTACTTCAGCTCAACCTTGGCGCCAGCCTTCTCGAGCTGGACCTTGATCTTCTCAGCCTCTTCCTTGTTGACCCCTTCCTTGACCGGCTTGGGGGCGCCTTCGACGAGGTCCTTGGCTTCCTTCAGCCCAAGACCGGTGATGGCGCGGACTTCCTTGATGACCTCGATCTTCTTGTCGCCAGAGGCGGCCAGAACGACCGTGAATTCGGTCTTTTCCTCGGCCGGAGCCGCGGCGGCGCCGCCGCCCGCTGGGCCGGCGACCGCAACCGCCGCCGCCGCCGAGACGCCCCACTTCTCTTCGAGGAGCTTTGCGAGTTCGGCCGCTTCGAGCACGGTGAGGCTCGAGAGGTCGTCAACAATCTTCTGCAAGTCAGCCATTGATCTATTTCCTTAACTTATCGGTTCGAACCAGATTTACATGTTTGCGAGAGCCGTCAGGCCGCTTCGCCCTTAGAGGCATGAGCCTGAATGACGCGCGCAAGCTTGGCCGCGGGCGCGTTTGAAAGCTGGGCGAGCTTGGTCGCCGGCGCCACCAGGAGCCCGACGATCTTTCCGCGCAACTCATCAAGCGACGGCAGGGAGGCGAGCGCCTTCACGCCATCGACATTCAAGACGGTTTTACCCATCGATCCGCCGAGAATGACGAACTGCTCGTTCGTCTTGGCGAATTCGATGGCAACCTTCGGCGCCGCCACCGGATCTTTGGAAGTCGCGATCACGGTCGGTCCCTTCAACAGGGAGCCAATGGCAACGACGTCTGTGCCTTCAAGAGCAATTTTGGCGAGACGGTTCTTCGAGACCTTCACCGCGGCGCCCGCCTGCTTCATCTGCATGCGCAGCTTCTGCATCTGGGCGACGGTAAGGCCGGAATAATGGGCGACGACCGCAACGCTGGTGGTCTTGAACAGACCATTCAGCTCCTCGACCGCGTCCTTTTTTGCCGCTCTTTCCACAGCAAGCTCTCTCCGGTTGGCGGTCTTCAAGCCCCTTGAAAGGCTAAAGGGCCGCCGGGTTGCACCCATCGTCCCACCCTTCATCCGGCCTCAAAGGCGCAAAAGCCTTCCAAGACCCTTCGGGCAGCACGACATCTGAAACGCCTGCCCTCCCGCGCCTGTCTTAAAGGCCTCGGGGTGTCGAGGTTCGAACCAAATGCCCCATCTCGCGGCAAGCCGCGTTGACGGAACGAAATCTGGTCTTCACCCGTCTATGCAGGACATCAAATTAAGCCATTGAAAAACTTTCGTTTATCGCAGGCTCCTGCAGTCTTGGACAGGATCGAGGCACGCTGGTCAACCAGCCTGCCCCTACCCACATTCCTGCCAAAACGACAGTTTTCCTTCCCTTCGAGCCATCCATACGGAATGTCCTGAAAGGAAAGTGTCCTTTTCGTTCTCTTTCGGAATGCGAGCATAGGCGTGCCAGCGACAGCCAGCACGTCCAGAACGCGTTCTTTAACGGGTCTTTTCCGCCTTGCCAAGCGCTAATTTAGGGCGGCGCGGAACCCGCTATCAGACCGGATAGGCCAGCGGTTTGCCGGCGAAAAACGCCTGGAGATTGGCGATGACGCGGTCCTGCATCGCCAAATGCGAATCGATTGTGTGGCCCCCGATATGCGGCGCCAGCACCACATTCGGCAGCGATGTCAATTCGTCCGGCGCATGCGGCTCCTTCTCGAACACATCAAGGCCGGCGCCCGCGATGACATGGTCTTTGAGCGCCGCAACCAAAGCGGCCTCATCGATCACCGATCCGCGCGCGATATTGATGACATAACCGTCACTCCCGAGCTTTTGCAGGATATCGGCGTTCACGGCGTGATGGGTGTCGGCACCGGCGCGAACCGCGATCATCAGCACGCTGCACCATTCGGCCAGCGCCCCAAGGCTGCCGAAATATCGGTACGGCACCTCGCGCCGGCTGCGGCTGAAATAGCCGACCTCCGTCTCGAACGCCGCCATTCTTGCCGCGATCTTGCGGCCGATTTCGCCCATGCCATAGACCCCAACGCGACGGCCGGGATTGCCTGAAGGCGCGCGCAGCAATGGCGAGGGTTTTGATGCGGCCCAGTTTCCGTTACGCACAAATTCATCGGCCGAGATAAGGCGCCGCGTGGCGGCAAGCATCAAGGTAACAGCGAGGTCGGCTACCGCCGCCGCGTTCGCCGCCGGACTGTGACCGACCGCGATGCCGCGCTTGGCAGCCGCCGCAAGATCGATGCCGTCATAGCCGGTGCCGTAGCAGATGATCGCCCGCAACGACGGTAAAGTGTCCATGACGGCAGCCGGAAGCGGCGTACCGCCGGCCGTGATCATCGCGCGAATGCCGGAGAGCTGATCGGAACTAAAGACCTCGGTGGGCTGCTTGCCGGCGGCATCCATCAGCTCAAAACATTCGCCGATCCGCGCCATCAACGTTTTGGGAAAGCGCGAATAGACCAGAACCTTGTCAGGCATGTTTCCTCCTCGTCGCCAAACCGAGCGTTATAAGCAAAGAGCGGAATCGGCTGCCCGATTCCGCTCTTTATAAATTATCGATCACCTTGTGGGCTTCAGCTAAGCAGGCTTCCCGGCTCGACCTTTACGCCCGGGCCCATGGTCGAGGACACCGCGACGCGCTGGATATAGGTGCCTTTGGAGCCCGCGGGCTTGGCCTTGGCGACCGCATCCGCCAGCGCCTTGACGTTCTGCACGAGCTTTTCTTCCGAGAACGAGGCCTTGCCGATGCCGGCCTGGACGATGCCGGCCTTTTCGACGCGGAACTCGACCGAGCCGCCCTTGGCGCCCCGAACGGCGGTAGCGACATCCATCGTTACCGTGCCGATCTTGGGATTGGGCATCATGCCGCGAGGCCCGAGCACCTTACCCAAACGGCCGACCAGCGGCATCATGTCGGGGGTGGCGATGCAGCGATCGAAATCGATCGCGCCGCCCTGCACTTTCTCGACCAAATCCTCGGCACCGACGACGTCGGCGCCAGCCGCCTTGGCTTCGTCCGCCTTGGCACCACGCGCGAATACGCCGACACGCAACGTGCGCCCCGTGCCATTCGGCAGTGTTACCACGCCGCGAACCATCTGGTCGGCGTGCCGCGGATCGACACCGAGATTGATCGCGATCTCGACGGTTTCGTCGAACTTCGCTTTCGCACGCTCCTTGACCATCTTGATGGCGTCCGCGATCGAATAGAGTTTTTCGCGATCGACGCCCTCGCGGGCCTTCTTAGTCCGTTTTCCGATTGTCATGGCCGACTACCCCGCAACTTCCAGACCCATCGAGCGGGCGGAGCCCTCGACCATTTTCATGGCCGACTCGATGGTGTCGCAATTGAGATCCTTCATCTTCTTCTCGGCGATCTCGCGCACCTGCGCGCGTGTCACCTTGCCGGCCTTGTCGCGGCCCGGAGCCTTCGACCCGGACTGAATTTTAGCGGCCTGCTTGAGGAAGTAGGACATCGGCGGCGTCTTCATCTCGAAGGTGAAGGAACGGTCCGCATAAATGGTGATGACCACCGGGATCGGGGTATTCTTTTCTTCCTTCTGCGTCTGGGCGTTAAACGCCTTGCAGAATTCCATGATGTTGAGACCGCGCTGACCAAGCGCGGGACCGATCGGAGGCGACGGATTGGCCGCTCCCGCCGGCACCTGCAATTTCAGGTATCCGGTCACTTTCTTT
>Ga0070735_10004781_pt1 | contig 11334 bp, 7 predicted proteins | sample Coa_R1_FD_66443 | JGI IMG/M metagenome (GOLD analysis project Ga0070735, IMG submission 66443) | Surface soil microbial communities from Centralia Pennsylvania, which are recovering from an underground coalmine fire - Coalmine... | ecosystem: Environmental > Terrestrial > Soil > Unclassified ... | reverse complement strand
GACCGGGCAGCGCGCATTTTCGGGCGGCTCGAAACTGTCGTCGCTTTCGGCGGTGCTCTACAAAGATCCACAACCTGCGTCGCATGCAGCGGCCGAAATACCTTCGGAGTTGGATCGGATCATTGCGCGGTGCTTAAAAAAAGATCCCGAGCGACGCTGGCAGACCATGGCGGATGTGAAGGTGGCGCTGGAAGAGTTGCGCGACGAGCTGGATTCCAGCCACGTTGCGGTCGCCGGTCAGCCGCCCGCCCCCCGTGTTAAGCCGCGTACCAAGCTGTGGGCAGGCGTGGGCGTACTGATCGGGGTGTTGCTTGGACTGGCGCTACGCATCACCTACGAGAATCAACAGAAGTTCGTGCATCCCAGCGAACCGGCATCGTTTCAGCGCCTGACGTTTCGCCGTGGCGACGTGACCTCTGCAAAGTTCACTCCCGGCGGCACCGTCGTCTACAGCGCCGAATGGGACGGCGCTCCCTCTACGTTATTTTCCGCACAGCCGGGAAATCGCGAAGGACGCCCGCTGGCGCTTCCCAGCGCACGGGTACTCGCGGTCTCGCAAAGCGGAGAAATGGCGATCCTGTTAGGCGGCGAAGATGTAGGCACTCTCGCTCGAGTGCCGTTTGGCGGCGGCGCTCCGCGACAGGTGCTGGAAGGTGTAAGTGGCGCGGACTGGGGGCCGGATGGAGAATCGCTCGCCGTAGTGCGCGCGGTCAGCGGCAAGTTTCGGCTCGAGTATCCCATCGGCAATGTGCTGTACGAAACTGAAAAGCGTCCGTCAATGATGCCCCGCGTCTCAGCGGACGGGAAGCTGGTGGCCTTTTTCGATTTTGATGTGGAAGTCGGCGACTACGCGCTGTGTGTCATCGGCTCCAATCATCCCAGGCAAGTTCTTTCACGCGGATGGCGCGCCATTGGGGCTTTGAATTGGTCGCCCGACAACAATGAGATATGGTTCTCCGGCAGTCAGCCCGGAGCAGATCCAGCGCTTTACGCTGTCACGCTCTCGGGCGCGCAGCGGTTGGTCACGCAGACTGGCGGAATCATCGTGATGCAAGACGTAGCCCGCGACGGCCGCGTTCTTCTGAGCACGGTTAATTCACGACTGGGAATTCTTTTTCTTCCTCCCAGCGGTCCGACTCGCGATCTAGCCTGGCTTGACGCTTCGCTGATCTACGAACTTTCCAACGACGCGCAATCGCTGGTTTTCGTGGAGCTTTCGAATGGCCAGGGACGCAATTCGGCCATCTATTTGAGAAAGAGCGACGGCTCGCCCGCCATCCAGCTTGGTTACGGAAACCGGCCGTCGCTTTCGCCGGATGGGAAGTGGGTGGCCTGCATCCATCATGAGGGCGACCGCTCCAACTTGATGTTGCTTCCCACCGGTCCGGGAGAATCCCAGTTCCCCAAGATCGAGGGAATGCATTTCGACGGCGTGGAATGGTTTCCCGACAACAAGCGAATTCTGTTCACGGGAAACGAAACCGGTCACCCGACCCGCACCTGGATGTATGACGTGGATGCAAACAAATGGACGCCTCTCACTCCGGAAGGCACGCGCGGGACGCGGGTTTCACCCGATGGGCAGTGGTTCATCACCGTCGATCCCCACAAATTGCTCATTTCTCCGGTTGCAGGTGGCGACTCAAAAACGATTCTTGACCTGCAGCCCGGAGAAAGTGTCGCGCGCTGGAGCGGCGATGGGCGATATCTTTTCTTGCAGCAGCGGGAACCAGCAAGCATCAAAATCAGCCGTTTGGAGATTGCGACTCATCGTCGCGAACCCTGGCGGGTGATAAAGGCGCCTGAACCTGGAGCTCAGTTCTTTGGACCGTTAGCTCTGTCGGCGGACGGTAAAGCGTGCGCCACCACTTTTCAGCATGACCTTGCCAACCTGTTCCTAGTGCGCGGGCTGAAGTAAAAGATGCGTGCATCCCCAAGGGCTTGATGAACGTGGACGCGGTTGATCTTTAGGGAGTGAATTTATATCCGATCCGGTGCACCGTTCGAAAATGCACGGGACGCGCAAAGTCCAGTTCAAGTTTCTGTCGCAGTCTCAGGATATGATTGTCGACCGTGCGGGTGCACGGGTAATTCTCGTAGCCCCACACCTGATCGAGAAGTTCGTCACGCGAAATCGCCCGGTTGGGATTCAATACGAAAAATCGTAGGACCTTGAACTCCAAGGCTGTCATCCTGACCAGGTGGTTGAAACGCCGCACCTCCAACGATGTCAGATCCACGCTGACATCCCCGAATCGTACGACATTAGTCTTCATCGAGGAATTTGGGGCCTCCACTTCCTTGCGGACCTGCGCCACAAGGTCCTTCCAAGTCATCGGCAAGAGTAAGAATTGGCTGGTTCGCCAATCACGGTCGCGGGTTCCTCCGCCTCCCGTAGGAACGCTCTGGAACGGGACGAGCGCCACCTGAAGACCATCCAACCCAAGTTCGGCAATGCGTTCGTGAACCGGCATACGACTGCTGCCAAATTGGACCAGCTGCGCCGAAGCGGCTGCACTCGCCTGCTGCCGCACGACGGATGTTTCGTGTTCTGTCTGGAACAATGCGAAGGTTCTGCTCGTCATGGAATGCCCCCTGTGTTCTGTAATTGCCGCCGAGAATTCAGCCTGAGGCTGTGACAATGTCACTTGACCCGAGCGGTAGGTCAATTCACGGTTTCTTTTCCTTTGCTTGTCTTGGTATAAATTGGATCTTTCCGTGTAAGTCACTGATTCCGAGCTTCATTGCCGAACACATTTCCTCTGGAGTGGGTCAAAAGTGGTAGACTCCGGTGCCATGGGTGCCCTCAAGCACAGGGCAGTGCAGTTCGGGATCTATGAAGTGGATCTCGAGGATGGAGAGGTCCGCAAAGGCGGCCTGAGAATCAAAGTGCAGCAGCAACCATTTAAGGTGCTGCAGGCCTTACTCGAACATCCCGGCGAACTTGTTACCAGAGAACAGTTGCACGCTCGAATTTGGCCTGGTGCAAGTTACGGAGACTTCGACCAGGCCGTCAACGTGGCCGTGGCCAAACTGCGGACGGCCCTGGGAGACTCGGCGGACAACCCCAGATTCATCGAGACTGTCCCGCGAAGAGGTTATCGCTTCATCGCACCCGTAAACACGGAAATCCATCAAGAGGGGCTCAGCTCACCTGCAACCGCAAACGGCGAGGCGCTGCGGAGTTCGCCAGCCTCTACTGGCGTCGCGTCTTCTCGGTTTGGCAAGCGGGCGCTTATCCTCGCGAGCCTCCTCACCCTGATCGCGGTCGTGGGAGCGGCTCTTCTCTTTCTACGGCCTACCCAAACTGACTACGTTTTCCATAGGATTTCGTATGGCAAGGGGGCGATTCGTTCCGCTCGCTTCGGTCCGGATGGGCACAGCGTTGTTTACGGTGCGAGTTGGAACGGCAAGCCTATGCAACTTTTCTGGGCGCAGGGGCAAAGTCCTGAGTCACGTCCTTATCCCTTGATCGACGCCGATATTCTCGCCGTTTCCCCCCAGGGAGAATTAGCGATACTGATGAACCGCCGTGCCGGTGTTGGTTGGATCAGTCACGGAACTCTGGCTACGATGTCCATTGCCGGTGGCGCCCCTCGCGAGCTTTTAGAGAATGTTCAGGACGCTGATTGGGACCACGAGGGCAAGAATCTGGCTATTGTGCATTGGACGGAAAGGCGATGCCTTCTCGAATTTCCGATCGGAACGGCGGTCTATGGAGTGACTGGAGGCCGTTGGCTCAGTGATATCCGAGTTTCACCCCGCGGAGATTCATTGGCATTCCTGGAGCATCCCTTGGAGGGCGATGATGCCGGCTTCGTGGAGGTCGTTGATCTAAAGGGGCACAAGAAGCTTGTGAGCCCATTCTGGCTTAGCGTGCGCGGACTAGCTTGGGATCCGTCGGGCGATTCTTTGTGGTTTTCAGCAAGCGAAGAGCAATCCGGACGCGAGCGCCCACGAGCCGTCTACCGATTGGCGATGTCCGCAGGGTTGAAAAAGGTGGTGAGCGAATCGGGCGACTTGACTTTGCACGATGTATCGCCGGAAAGGGAGGTGCTGCTCAGCCGAGACGTGGAGCGGTACGAGATCCTCGCCAATGTCTCTGGAGTCGTCCGCGACCTGTCATGGCTGAATTTTTCGAGAGCCGATGATCTCTCTGCCGATGGTGAAAGCGTCCTGCTAACAGTGGAGGGCGAGGCCGCAGGTGCGAACTATGAAGTTTTCCTGCGGAAGATCGATAGCTCTCCACCCATCAGGCTCGGTGAAGGCTATGGCAGCGCGATCTCCCCGGACGGCCGGTGGGTACTAGCGATTGCACCGTTCGGCAGTGGTGCGGAGGCTGTTCCGCAGCTTGTTTTGTTGCCGGTTGGAAAGGGAGCCAACAAGATTTTGACCCAGGATGACGTCGCACATTACGCCGGTGCCTGGTTTCCAGATGGGAGCCGCATCGTATTCGTGGGAAATAAGCCACAGCACGGTATCCGTACCTGGGTTCAGAACATCAATGGTGGCGCACCCCAACCGATCACTCCGGAGGGAATCAGGGGTACGCATCTTTCCCCGGACGGCGAGTTCCTATTAGCCGCGGACGAGAATGGAACAGTTTGTATCTATCCTATTGACAACGGCAAACCTGAACCGATGAAGGGGATCGAGAAGGGAGAATCCCCAATCGGATGGAGCACGACCGGACAAGAAGTCTACGTGGAACGCTCCGATTACCTGCCCGTCAAAATTTATCGTGTTGACCGTGTCACGGGCAGGCGGGAGTTGATTCGCGAACTGTCGCCCACTGACCCTGCTGGCGTTCTTCCTGACGTCTCGTCAGTGTTCGCCACACCAGACGGCGCCACCTTAGTGTACTCATACTTCCGTCTGCAATCTGACCTGTACATCGCCACGTCTAGGTAACCAGGATTTCCCAGGCACACGAAGCAACGAACAAACATCTAGAGCCTGAGAGTCACAGCGACGTCGGCGCGCGCGGGGAGCAAGCCGATGTCATTTGGGAATCAAGCTAAGATTCCATTCCTGTTACGCTTGCCGCTGCCGCTTAGGCTTCAGATTCAGTGTGCGAATCAAACGGAACAGGTGATTGGGATGCACCCCGAGAATCCGGGCAGCCTCGGTGTAATTCCCGTTCGCCTGGTCGATAGCGCGCTCGATCAGCGTCTTCTTCGCCTCGCGGATGCCTTCGTGCAGCGCGCTGACGGGTTCTCCTGAAGAGGCGCTTTCTTCCAAAATAGAATCTGGCAAATCCTCCGTAAGAATTAATTCCGTCGATCCCAGAACCACCGCCCGTTCAATTGCGTTCTCCAGTTCGCGCACGTTGCCAGGCCAGTCATAACGCATCATGCAGGCACGGGCTTCAGGAGCGATCCCCGCCACTCGACGCTTGACCTTCTCGCCATAGTGCGCGGCAAAGAATGCTGCAAGCAAAGGGATATCCTCGCGGCGCTCGCGCAATGCCGGCATATGCAACGACACAACATTCAACCGATAGTAGAGATCCGGGCGAAACCCTCCAGTGCGCGACGCATCTTTCAGATCGCGATTGGTTGCCGCGATGAGGCGCACATCGAGCTTGATAGGACGCGTGCCGCCCACTCGCTCGAACTCCCTCTCTTGCAAAACGCGCAGAAGCTTGGCTTGCATGGGGACGGCAAGCTCCCCAATTTCGTCTAGAAAAACGGTGCCGCCCTCGGCGATTTCCAGCTTCCCTTTTTTCTGCGAGACCGCTCCGGTAAAGGCTCCGCGTTCGTGTCCAAATAACTCGCTCTCCAGCAACGTTTCGGTGATGGCCGCGCAGTTAATGGCCACGAACGGTTTATCGGCGCGTGGGCTATTGATATGAACGGCGCGCGCAACCAGTTCTTTTCCTGTGCCGCTTTCGCCCGAGATCAGTACCGTAGAATCGCGCCCTGCAACCCGGGATACGAATGCATACACGTCGTGCATGGCCTTGCTCTCACCCACCATGCTGTGATGGATATTCAGTTCCTCATGCAGGCGGCGGTTCTCTCCGCCGAGCCTATCCAGGTGCCGCGCGTTCTCCAGCGCCAAGGCCGTGATATTTCCGAGAGTCGTGACCAACTGCAGAAGGTCGGCGTCAAAGCTAGCGCCGGGGGAACTGGCATCCAGGTAGAGCACCCCGAGCACTTTTTCCTGCAGAGAGAGCGGCACCGCCAGTACCGAATGCACCCGGCGTTCGATCAGGCTTTCGGCCTGGCGGTAAGCATCGTCGCTCTGCACATCATTCGACAGCACGGCCAGGTTTTCCTCAAGGACGCGGTTCAGGATGGTCTGGCTGGCGTGGATCGGCTGATTGGGACCCAGGCGGCGATGCCTTCCGACTACCGAAGAGAACCCGGCTACGCCATCTTCCGTCAATAAGATAGCTGCTTGATCCGCTGGAACAATCGCGAGCACGGCCTCCAGGACCTTCTCCTGCAGAGCCGCGAGGCCGCGCACCGAATTCAAGGTCCGGCTGAAATCGAGCAGCACATTGAGGTCACGAACGATCTTGGCAGTGGTGGGCAGCGCTTCAGGCCGGGGAGGCTGCAGGTACACAGCATCCTTCTTGCGCAAGATAACGGTCGCCGCGCCGGGCACCGGGTTCGCATCAAGTTGTAGAGAGATATCGCCCGGGTTGGTCTCGCTATTTGGCCCCTGAAAGATGAGGACGGAGTTGCCGACCCGGATCTGGTCGCCGGGGACCAGGACCCGCTCCCGTACCGGGACACCGCTTACGAAAGTATTGTTGCGGCTCTCCAGATCCAGCAGGCGGAAATCATCACTTTCCTTGCGGATAACGCAGTGGCGCCGGGAGACCAGGGAGTCGAGAAGCGAGATCTCGTTGGAGGGATCGCGGCCGATGGAGACCTCACCGGTTGTCAGCGAGAAGAGTTTTCCTTTAAGAGGACCGCTTACCGCTTCCAGCCGCGCCCCGGCTACGGAAGCGCGAGCCTCTCCAGTCGAATCGCCCATGACGCAATGAGTATACCCGTAGGCCACGGCTCTGGCTGCCGGCACCTAACAGAAATGTTAGGCACACGCGCTTTTGTTAGAGATTGTTATGTCGTGGCGTGGCGGGATGGGCAAGAGTAGGACTCGGAAAGCGGAGTTTGGCCTTTATTTCTGTGGAAATACGGGCGGAAGCACGCCACTTGCCGATAGGCCCCTTTTGGCACTTGCCTTGCATTACTAAGGTCACTTGCGACGGGCAATCCGAAGCAAGCAAATCCCAGGTCCCCAAGGAGCAAGACAATGAAGGCAAAGATGAATGCGAAGCTGGCAATCCGGATCGCGGTTCTCACGGTTGGTATGGTAGGCGCGTTCGTAGCAGCCAGCGTTCAGCCGATGGCCACCGCCACGGATGGAGGTCCGCTCATTCTGTGCCAACCCCACACAAGCGGCTGCCAAAACACCCTCCCCTCGATGAATAGCTAGTCACCGGAAACACGCTGCGACCACTTCGACAGGGGCGTCATAAATTGGGCTCGGATAATTTGGGCTCGCGATCTTGGGGCTGACGGGGATAATGAAACCCCGCCAGCCGCAGTTTTTTGGGGCGATTTTCAGGGGTGATGATCTGGCGGAGAGGGAGGGATTCGAACCCCCGGTACCCTTTCGGGTACGCCGGTTTTCAAGACCGGAGCCATCAACCACTCGGCCACCTCTCCGGGTTATTCGCGGTTGCTGCAGCGGCTGGATTGCTTCCCAAACGGGAAGCGCAAACCTCCACAGTCACTTCTGGTTAGTTTACATCAGGCGGGTCGCGGCTCAGTGCTCCGGCAGGAGTCCGAAAGACTTGGAGTGAAACTCCATTACCTCGGCGAAATGAGAGAGGAAATACGAGATGCTGTGATCGCCTGGATAGGCGTGATATTCGTGCTTCACGTGCTGTTTTAACAGTTCATCGTGCAACTCGGCCGCGCCTTTCTCAAAGCCGTAGTTATCCTCTTGCCCGCAGTTGAAATAAATCGCCACCTTCTGCAGAGCGCCGGCGTTTTTCTTGGCAAGCAGTAAGGGATTGTTCTCATTCCACTGGCGCACGTCGATGGGCTTGCCAAAAACCGGGCCCAGGACCGAAACAATAGGCGCACCAGTGCCGCCGGCGGCATCGAGTTCACGGGGAGATTCTGTCATCAGAGCGGCACTTTGTGCGCTTACGGCCGAGAACAACTCCGGGTGCGAGAATGCGAACCGCAAGGCTCCGTATCCTCCCATGGAAATGCCGCTGATCGCCCTTCCCTGCCGCCCGGCACGAATCGAATATTTGTGCTCGATCAAAGGCATGAACTCCTGCAGGAAAAAATCGCTGTAGCGAACTGCGCCATCGGCCGAGTTGATGTAGAAGCTGCGCCGTCCCTCGGGAGCGACGATGAGAAAGTCGCCCATCTTATGCTGGTGGCGCAAATCGTCAAGCAAGGTCCAGCCCCCACTGTTGAATAATGTTTGCTCGTTGTCGCCCAGTCCGTGCAGCAGATACAGCACCGGATAACGCCGCGCCGGATGCTGCGCCGTGGCGGCATCATAGCCGGACGGCAAGAAGACGCAATAACGGACGGGTCGCTTAAGGATGCGGCTGTTCAGAGCGTTGCAATCGATGCGGCTTTGCGCCGTTGCCGAGTATGCGCCCATCACAACCAAAACGAGCAAGTACCGAAGCCACGGGATAGCCTTCATTCCGATTCGTCTACTCGTAGCGCAGCGCCTGCACGGGATCGAGCCTGGCGGCGCGCCCCGCGGGATAAAGCCCGGAAACCATACTGACCACGAACGCAAATAAGATTGCGCCTCCGACCAACCACCATGGCACCGCCCAGAAGTGTTCCGGAGGAAGCGATTGGCGCCTGAGATACACGTTGGTGCCCACGTTGATGACCTGGCCGATCGCCCAGCCCAGAGCGACTCCTGCCAATCCTCCCAAGATTCCCATCGCTCCGGCTTCGGCAAAAAAGAGCTTCTTCACGTCGCCGTCGCTGGCGCCGATAGCCTTCATGATGCCGATCTCGCGGCGGCGTTCGAGAATCGCCATCACGAGCGTATTCACGATCCCGATGGAGGCTACCATCAACGCAAGGCTGCCGAAGATTCCCAGGAACGCATATAGAACTGCAAAGAACTGTCGTAGACCACGGCTCGCATCGAGAATCGAGAACGCAGTGAATCCCATCTTCTTGATGGCATCCTCGACGCCTTGGATCTGCGCGGGATTCTTTACACGTACGCTGATTGAGGAATAGACGGGCTGATCGCTCGCCGCCCGCGCAATCTCCCGGAGGTCGGTGGGCTGCATCACGTGAAGGCTCTCGGCCAGTTTCAACGGCAAAAATACCTTCGCTCGCGTTGGACCGCGCATGCTCTCGGGATCCAGATCCGCAACGCCGACGATCTTCAGCTTTTGCTCACGGGACACGACCGAGTAGGCGGCACCGGAGAGACCGTCGGGAGCGGCCGCGGCGGACCGAGAGACCGGACTGGCACCGCGCTGCGCATAGCGCATTATCAGTTCCTTTCCCAGGAGCGGCTTTGCGAGGTCAGAGACGCTCGGTTCAGCCGCACCGAGCGCGGGAGTCTTTCCCAAAAGCTCCTCAGCAAAGGACTTCTGCAAGACCGCTTCTGCTGCCGTATCCGACGAAAAAAAACTGCCCTGCATTCCTTCAAATGCGTCGTTAGATTTCGCGGACTCGGGCAGCGCCGAGACCATGGTCAGGTGCGGCTTGTCTTCGAAGCGAAGTTCGGTAGCGAAGCGAATGTCGGGATACGCTTCCGCCACGTTCGGCATGCGCTCGATTTCGGTGCGTGCCGTTTCGTCGAGCACCCGGCTTTCTCCTGGCGCCGGTCCGGTACGTTCTTCTTCACGGCCCATGCCGCGCAATTCACGCCGGGAAGTGACCACAATGGTGTCGAATAACCCGGATTTCACCAGCCGCCGCGATGCCATTTGCTGCAGCCCGATGCCGAGCGAGAGCATGGCCACCAGCGACGCCACGCCCACGGAGATTCCGACGGTCGTCAGCGAGTTCCGCAGCAGGGATTCCCGCAGATTGCGCAGTGCGAGTTCGGTGAGGTCGGGAATCTTCATGATTGTCCTCGTTTGCCGGAATGAACGTAGGCAGTTTGCTGATCATCCACCAGCTTCCCGTCCGCCAGGAAGATCATGCGTTGTGCGTAGCGCTCGGCCAAGGCTCGCTCGTGCGTCACCATCAGGACGGTCATTCCCAGTTCCCGGTTGAAGTCGCGAACCATATCCATGATTTCCGTTCCGGTGTGGCTGTCGAGATTTCCGGTGGGTTCGTCTGCCAAGAGCAGCTGCGGACGGTTGATCAGGGCGCGCGCCAAAGCCGCCCGCTGCTGTTCGCCACCTGAAAGTTCGGTTGGGCGATGGTTCATGCGCCCCTGCAATCCGACGCGCTCCAAGGCTTCCTGAGCCAGCTTGAGACGCTGGTTGCGGTCGACTTCAGCAAAGCGCAAAGGGAGTTCTACATTTTCCGCAACCGTCATGCTGGCGATCAGATTGAACGACTGGAACACCATCCCCACGACATGCAGGCGATACTTGGCAAGATCTTCGCGGGAAAGCTTCGCCAGATCGCGATCCTGGACGATGACGCTGCCCGACGTCGGACGATCCAATCCGGCAATCAGATTCAACACTGACGATTTGCCGGAGCCAGAACTTCCGAGCAGGGCGACAAATTCTGCGGAGTGAATTTCAAGCGACACACCATCAACCGCGCGGATCAGACTCTCGCCCATGCGGTAGTGGCGGCAAAGATTTTCGCTGCGGATCGCCAACGTACTACGAGCGGCAGAAGCTACGGGGGCAGTCGTCATAAGAAACTAGCGTATTTCTCCTCGGAGCACGCGCAGAGCGTCGCCCGCCTTCACATCTCCGTTCTTGGTCTCCGCGCCATTGCCGTTGACCATTACCGCATCGCCCTCGCCGGGAGCGAGAAACAGATTCTCTTCGACACCATGCTGCCGCGTGTACAAATCGTAATAGCGGCCGCGCAATGCATAAAGTTGCGCGTGCGTGCCCCGCTCCACGATCTGCCCTTGCTCCATCACCATAATCTGATCGGCGCGGCGGATCGTCGAAAGCCGGTGCGCGATCACAAACGTGGTGCGTCCTTGCATCAGATAAGAAAGCCCTTGCTGGATCATATGTTCGGATTCCGAGTCGAGGCTCGACGTTGCCTCATCCAGAATCAGGATGCGAGGCTCGGCCAGAATGGCGCGGGCAATCGAAATGCGCTGCCGCTGCCCGCCGGAGAGCTTAACCCCGCGCTCGCCAACCACGGTCTCGTACTTCTCAGCAAAGGATTC
>Ga0070735_10004779_pt1 | contig 11338 bp, 11 predicted proteins | sample Coa_R1_FD_66443 | JGI IMG/M metagenome (GOLD analysis project Ga0070735, IMG submission 66443) | Surface soil microbial communities from Centralia Pennsylvania, which are recovering from an underground coalmine fire - Coalmine... | ecosystem: Environmental > Terrestrial > Soil > Unclassified ... | reverse complement strand
GACACGTGGCAGCGTGTTCACCGAATGCGCGCTCGGTGCACGAGCCGGCTCAGGCGCCCCACGGCGTGCCGGTTGCGAGATACGCCGGGATCGAGCCCCAGAGCGTCGTGTTCCAGGTCCAGCCGAAAGCCTGAACCTCTTCCTGCGGGAGCTCGGCGCGAATCTGCTCGAGCTGGGGACCAAAGCCGGCCTGCCAGATCGCCTGGTGGGGATTGTCGGCCAGCTCTCCACGGAAACTGTCGTCGGTCATGGCTCGATCGAACACCTCTCGAAGCAAGTTCCGGCGCAAATCCTTTACGCGGGGCGGGACCTCCGCGGCCGGCCCTCCGGCGGCGCCATCAGCCCGAGGGCCTCCCAGAACCGCCCTGGGATCATCCATGAGCTGCTGGCGAAACTCCGGGTCGTCGACGGCACGCTGCAAGACCTGTGAGATGCGTTTCTGTAACTGCTCCTGCCGCTCGCGAATCTGTGCTCGACGCTGTTCCTGGTCTTCCATGATCTGCTCCTTCAGCCTTCTGGTATCTGTCATTGTGGCGCCCGGCCGTCAGTCCGGCCAATTTGCTCGCAATTTCGCATGCAGCGGCACGCCTTAACCCGACAACTTACTGAGCCTGCCCCAATGCGGCGCTGCCCTCCCGTGTCGGTCCCGCTGCGCAATGCCGCGCGAGCAAGCTCTCCAGGCTTGCAGCTGGAAAGAGCTCCCGCATCAGCTCGACACAGTAGCGCTCGTACGTCTCGCGGACAACAGAACGGTCCACCATCTGGAGGCAGTGGTACTTCCCGTCGGCCTGATTCAGGTGGCTGAGGTTCGGCGTGAGCGTCTCGGGCGGCACGCCGACCAGGCGCGCTACCTCCGGAATGCTTCGCGAGAAATCGTCCGTCCGGAGGATGAGCGACCGGCCGGCCGGCAGGTGTTGGAGGACAAATCGGTTATGGTCGGCCCAGTACCGGAGTCCGTGATCGATCATGTCGGGTAGCCGCCGCCCCAGCTCCTCCTCGTGGTCCGCCAGATCGGGAAGGTATCCGGGACCCAGGAACCAGCCGATGTAGCTCACCATCCATGAATCCATGGCACCGCCGATGTGGAGAACCATGTTCATGAACGAGTCGAGCCACGAGAAGCAGTCACGCACCACGAACACGAACCTGGCGTCCGGGAACTCCTCAGCCAGGACGTCGACGTAGTAGCAGTTGAAGCTCGAAGAGTCCATGTCCAGCTGCGTCAGTCCGTCGCGCCAGCGGATGAACGCTCGGAACTGCTGCTCGCTCAGCGCCCCACTCCGCCGGTCCGCAACCGCCTGCACTGTCTCCGGAAAAAGGAGCTCGTGTAGCGACCGGTACCTGCCGAAGATGCCGGCCATTGAGCGCGTGCCCGTCTTGGCGAGCCCCACGTTGTACGCGCGGAAGCTCCGCGTGGCGGGCCGGTGGACCGCGGAATCGGGCGTCTCCTCGTCGGCAACAGCCGTCAACGTCATTCAGTCTCTCCTGACTCCGCTATCCCCGGGTCACCGTCCAGTTCCCGGTCGACGCGCAGTCCCCACCGTACCGGCCTGTCTACACCCGCGGCATCGCAACGCGCAGCTGTTCGATTCACGCACCAATGCCGGCGTGCCTGGTCACCCCGCGGCCACCGACAGGACCATCGGGCTCGAATCAAAGTACAACACGGCTCGCGACGGATCGCTGTTAAACCTCTTACACGCACCAGTCGCGGGCTTGCGCCACGAGCTCTCGGAGAACATCGAGTCGCTGCACGGCGGTCCAGGGATCGCTTGCATGACTGTTCACGATTTAATAGCAGCCCGGCCGGTAGCATGTTGATAATGTCCTCACCGGTCGACAGCGGCAGCAGGACCGGCTGGGTCACCCTGGACTTCGGCGGCAGCATGACGTGAGTGAGAGCATCGCAGCGGGACGCTTGACCGACGACGCGGGGAAGGCGTACGTTACCGGGACGCATCGCACGACTTCCCCGGATGAAACCGTGCGGAGGATCCGAGAGCTCCTGTCTGCCATGGGGATAACGCGCGTCGCGAACGTCACTGGCCTGGACAGAATCGGCATCCCGGTGGTCATGGTGACACGCCCAAACTCCCGCTCCCTGTCGGTCTCGCAGGGGAAGGGCGTGGATCTGGCCGCTGCCCGGGCTTCGGGCATCATGGAATCCATCGAAATGTTCCATGGCGAGTGCGTCGACCTGCCGCTCCGACGGACATCGTGGGAGGAGCTGCAGCCGGCTGTTGACGTGTGGCGGCTTCCGAGGCCGCTGAAGAGCCCGTTTCACCCGCGCCGCCAGCTTCTGTGGGTGGAGGGTCACGACCTCAACCAGGATACCCCCAAGTGGGTTCCATTCGATTCCGTCGATACGAACTTCGATCCTGAGGTGCGGACCGCTCCGACCAGCTTCATCGCGTCGACGAACGGACTTGCTTCCGGGAACCACCTGGCGGAGGCGATCAGCCATGGGCTCTGTGAGGTTATCGAGCGCGACGCCGTCACATTGTTTGGCCTGTCGGGCGAGAACGCCAGAAGAGAACGGCGCCTGGATCTCACTACAGTGGACGACTTCCTGTGCCGCTCTCTTCTCGAAAAGTATGAGCGTGCCGGGGTGGGAGTCGCGATCTGGGAGATCACGACGGATGTCGGCGTCCCCACGTACCGCTGTGTGGTGAGCGAGCTCAATGTCAATCGAGTTCGGCCGCTCCCCTCCGCGGGTGGCTTCGGGTGCCACCCGACTCGGCGCATCGCGCTCTTGCGAGCGCTGACGGAGGCGGCACAGAGCCGATTGACCATGATTGCCGGTGCGCGCGACGACATGTTTCGAGAGTCGTACGAGCTTGCTTTTCAGGAGGAAGCGCTGCGACGGACTCAGCGGATAGTTACCTCGAATCCCGGCAGCCGCGATTTTCGCGGCGCGCCAAACTTCGAGAGCGAGAACCTGGGTGACGATGTGAGCTGGCTGCTGGAGCGGCTGCGCCGGGCCGGCTTTTCCGAGGCGGTGGCGGTCAACCTGAGCAAGCCGGATATTGGACTGCCGGTTGTGAAGGTGATCGTTCCCGGCCTTGAATTTGTGGATACGTCGAGCCACCGGGGAGCAAAGTACCAGTACGGCGACCGGGCGAAACGCGTCATGCAAGCGCGACGCGACGACGACGCCCTGCGAACGGTGATCGATCTGTACGATGCAGCTGCCGGGCAAGCGAACGGACGCGTACGCGACCGGGCGGATGCCGGATTCGGGGCCGCCGGGGCGACGAATGGCACAGCCCTCCCCGATCCGCTGCCGCCGGTGGAGGAAGCCTCCCTGCTCGTACGGACACAGCAGGATCGTCCCGTCGATGTATGCATCTTCGTCGGTCCGACTCTCACGGTGGCGGAAGCGCGCGAGCACCTCGACGCCGTGTATCTACCTCCCATATCGCAGGGGGATGTCTATCGCGTCATGGGTATGCGGCCGCGGGCGATAGGCATTATCGACGGATTCTTCGAGAGCGTCCCGGCCGTATGGCACAAGGAGATTCTCTGGGCGATGAGCCAGGGTATTCACGTTTTCGGGAGCTCAAGCATGGGGGCGCTGCGAGCCGCCGAGCTGGAACCATTCGGCATGGAAGGTGTCGGGAGTATCTTCGAGGCATACCGGGACGGAGTCCTGGAAGACGACGACGAGGTCGCCGTGCTTCATGGGCCCCGCCAGACCGGCTTCCACGCACTCTCGGATGCGATGGTCGACATCCGCTTCACTCTCCGCCGAGCTGTTCTGGATGGGGTAGTGTCGGCCGCAGACGGAGCCGCCCTGGAAGCGATCGCCAAGAATCTGCACTACACTGACCGATCGTTCGCGGAGATGCTCCGCGTCGCGCGTGAGGCCCCTGGAGCCTCTCCTTCCTTTGATCGGCTCGAGTCCTGGCTCCCTTGCGGTCGAGTGCAGCAGAAGAGGATCGATGCGATCGCACTGCTGAGAACGGTGAGGTCGAGACTCGAGGCGGGTCTCCAGCCGAAACAAGCGGCATTCCACTTTCAGCCCACCACGACCTCCGAACGAGCGCGCACGCATGCCGGATCCAGGGTCGAGCCCGGCAGGACCGGCGTCGACATCCGGACTGCTGCCGTTCTCGAAGAGCTCAAGCTCCTCCCGAAACGGTTCGAGCGGGTCAAGGCCGAGGCAATTTCCCGCCGGACCCTGCTGGCGGAGGCGGAACGTGGTGGGCTCCCGCTCGAACAGGCCGTACTCGATCGGGAGCTGGGGCTCCTGCAAACGACCCACGGTCTGCAGACTGAGCGCGAACTGGATGAGTGGCGGGAGCGGCAGGATCTTTCCGAGGAGCGTCTCCGGCAGGTCCTGGCCAACCAGGGCGCCGTGCGCCGGGCCGCGGTGGCACTCGAACACGGGCTTCTGGAGCCGATGGTCGAGACACTGCAGCTCTCCGGCGAGTATGCCATGCTCAAAAGGCGAGCGCAGGACAAGCAGGAGAAGCTCGACTCCGCCGGCCTATCCAGGATTGGCCCGGGGGCCGTGGGGACCTCGACCCCCGAGCTCCTCGAATGGTATTTCAAGGAGCGTCTGTCAGCGCCCGTGCCGCGCGACCTCGCGAGCTACGCCCGGCTCCTGGGATTCATGGAACCGAGGGAGCTGGTGACAGCCATATTGCGGGAGTACTGCTATGTGAAGGTGGTAAGCCCACCCACGGGCGCGTATCGTACGCACGTTACGGGCCAGGTCACGCAGGAGGTGAATTGACGCAGAGAGCATCCGGCAACCCGTATTGATACACATTGACGTCTGGCTTCGGAAGTCCGAGACGCGGGTTCAGATTCTGGCCGCGTTCGGCGAAGGGAGTACTTGGTGAATTCTGAGAACCAGCAACGACTGCGCGCGATGATAGAAGAGCGACGTCAGAGCACGGTCGCCACAATCGAACGGGCACTCAACGACTCGGCATTCCGGGAGCAGTTCATCGACCGGGCCCAGCCGGCAGCTTCCGGTCCCGATGGCGCGGCGACGGCAGTCGAGCTCCCGGAGGAAGTCGTGAAGGAGCGGCACGATCTGCTCAAAAGCGTGCTCGACCGAGCGCAATCGGACGGCGCCTTCCGGCAACGACTTCTATCTGAGCCGCATAAGGCACTGGAGGAAGCGGGGTTCGGCCCCCAGATCGAGCGGATTCGCGCCCAGCTTCCGCCGGAAGAGGTCCGCGGCTACGGTACCGCCACCTGGGGTACACCCTCCGGTGGTCTGACCACGACGTTCCTCTACACGGGTTTCACCTCGGGCATCTCATAGAGAGGAACGGCACCCGTAGTGCCAGACGATCCGATTCAGCCGGGGCGTGCGGAGCGTGCGGCTCCGCGCGCCCAATGGCCCCGACCGCGCCACCGCACGTTTCACGCCTACAACGTGAGCCTTGCCAAATGTGGCACACGCTCGATGGCAGGCATCTTCGCCAACTATCGATCTCTTCACGAGTATCTGTTGCCGTCGACCGTACGAAAGGTCGCTCGATGGCAGCGCGGAGAAATGTCCGACTCCGAATTCCGCGAGTTCATCCGTTGGCGCGATGCGTACAACAGCCTGGACATCGACTCGTCGAGCTTCAATTGCTACTACGTCAACGTACTGGTCGAGGAGTTCCCCGACGCTCGATTCGTCTTCGTCATGCGAGACTGCTTCTCGTGGCTCGACTCTCTCCTCAACATGGTGTTCTTCGGAGCATCCCTGCGCCCCGAGTACATGCTGGAAGACTACATGCAGAAGCTCCTCGGGCCGGCATTCGGCGTCGAGCTCGCGCAGGACGAGAACGAGATGCAGGCTCGCCTGCCCGCGATGGTCGAGCATGCGATGGAGTACTGGGCGACGCACAACGACTTTGTGCTGCGGCATCTACCCCCCGACCGGTCGCTCGTCCTCAAGCTCGACGACCTGGCGGGCAGCCGTCCCGCACTGGCGTCGCTGGTCGGCATCCCCGCCGACACACTGGTCGTGGGTATGGACCGGCTCAACCCGGCACGCGACAAGCTTCACCTGCTCGACACGGTGAGCCCCACCGTGGTGCTGGATGCTTTCCATCGACACTGCCGTCCGCTCATGACCACCCATTTTCCTGAAGCAACGTTTGAGAAGTTCCTGGAGAGAGACCACGCCGGCGTCGTTGGCGCAGCGTTCGGCGGTAGCGGCGCTCAATGACCAGGGAGTGGCTGAGGTCCCCGGACCGGCGCGCCGGATGTCTGCGATCCTGAATGCATACGTACCGGATCGGTCAATCGACGGTTGAACCGGCCCGCACGGCTATGCGCTCTGATCCGCCAGGGCGCCTGGCTCGTGGACCACGATGCGATACCGCTGGTCCACCGAGATGACACCGTGCCGCTTGAGAGATCCGAGTGCCTGGTTGACCCGTACGCGAGACGCGCCGACGAGATCGGCCAGATCGTGCTGGGTGAGGCGGATCGGGATCAACGTCCCATCTGTCACGGGCTCGCCGTACTCGTGTGCCAGCACCTGGATCTGCCGCGCCACGCGGCCATAGACGTCCAGCGTGCCGAGCGCCAGGATCTGCTCGTTCGCCAGCCGTAGCCGTCTGGACAGAATCGTCGCCAGATTCACTGCCACGCCCGGGATGTCGCGTATGCAGGCCCGAAACGCGGCCGCGTCGATCGACAGCACCTCGGTGTCCTCGAGTGTGATCACGGTAGCGGAGCGCCCAAGCAGGTCGACCAGACTCATGTCGCCGACGATCTCTCCCGGGCCGAGAATCGCGAGTATGACGCTCGTTCCATCCTCGCGGTCCATGTACACCTTGACCGTGCCCGAGATGACGATGTAGGCCGCGGTACCGACCTCGCAGGCGGTGACGATATGCACCCCCGCGCCGTAGTGGCGCCGGTGGAGGCGTTCCCTTACCCAACCGAGCCGGTCTTCACTGACTCCGGCAAAGAGCGGGATAGCACGCAGATCGCGGGCCTGCAGTGTGACACTCACGGCGATGCGGCGCCCGCAGTCGCCGGTTGCTCACCACTCTGAGTCGCTCCAGTAGCATGCATCGAGTTTGCCGCGAGCGCGCGAAGCACTGTCTTGACCTGAAACACCGAGATGTCGGGGTGCTTCGACACGATTCGCGTGACCACACCCGTGATGTGCGGCGCGGCGAAGCTGTTGCCGGTTACAGTCAGCCAGCCGCCGTTCAGCCAGGGAGCACGCACGCCGATACCCTGCGCTCCGAACTCCACCGGCGGCTCGGGATTGTAGTAGAAGATGTCGGGTTCGCTTCGGTCATGCGCCGCCACCGAGATGACGGAGCCATAGACGGACGGAAAGCTGGGGATCGGCACGTTGTTGGCGGCACAGACCAACATGACACTCTTGAAATAGGCGAGATCGGCCAGCTCGTGGAGCACGCCGAAGAAGTCCTTCCTGGTCGTGCCGAGGCTCAGGTTGCAGACCTGCATGCCGTTCTCGATCGCCCAGCGCAAGCCGGCGGAGAAGATGCTCCCTTTCCCCCCGAGGGTAGACCCGAGCACGCGTACGCTGTAGAGCTCGCACTCCGGCGCCGTTTGACGGATGATCCCGGCGCAGGCGGTCCCGTGTCCAAACAGGTCCCCATGCGGACTGGTGTCGAACTGGAGCTTCCCGCCGGCATCCTCGGAGATCGCCACGTAGCCGGCTACGGCGGCGCCCGGCACGCCCGGGTGACCGCTCTCGATGCCACTATCGATGACCGCGACTTTCACACCCGCTCCAGTGCTTCCACCCCACGCCCAGTCCGTGGTGATGTCATCCGGCAGCACCACGGGGACTTGCCGCAGCGCATCAGGTGTGAACGCACTGCTGTATGCCGGCCGGCGCTGAATCACCGGCCTTCACCCGCGGTACGGGCGTGCGCGGTTGCGTCGAGGTACTGCACGAACCCCTGTAACAGCGTTTGCACGGCCCGAGATGCTGCCGGGCCCCGGCTGACGATATCGTGCACCAGCCGAGCGACTTCCAGCGCCTCGCCGTAGGCGTCTACAGCGCCGTGTTGCGAATGCGTCAGCGACTCGGCGGCATCGAGCAGCTCGCGCCGCCGCTCGGGCGACGCAGTGCTCGACTGCACCACGCGCTCGATGACTGCTGCGCCGCGCTGTTGGGCGCTTGACTGTGCAATCGCGACGCCTGCAAGCTCGGCGAACCTACCGAGCAGCTCCATGTCCCGGGGGGTGAACGTCGCTGCTCCTTCCTTGTCCAGCAGCTCGAGGACCCCCGTCACCCGGTCGCCGTAGTAGAGCGGAACGCACAGCAGGCTGCTTGGGTGGTACCCGATCTTGCCCGCAATGTCCGAGGCCTGGCGTGGATCGCTTTCCGCATCCGACACGGCGATCGGTTGCCCGGTCAGCGCCACCAACCCGGCGATCCCGTGTCCGACGGGGACCCGGAACTTCTCGACCTCTTCCGCCTTGCCTCCAAGCGCTACCTCGAAGACCAGCTCATGGCTCGACTCGTCAAGTAGAAGGAGCGATCCGGCCCGCGCTGAGATGACCTGCGCCGCCGTCTCGACAATGATCTCGAGGAGACGATCGTGGGTGACGGGCGCGGCCACCGTGTTCGCCACCGACGCCAGCGTCAGCGCGGCACGCAGCTCCCGGGCAAACTGATCGTCGGCCACACGCCGCCGAAGCTGCTCGATCTCGCGCTCCTGACGCTCGACGATCCCCTGCGCTTTCGTTTGGGTGTCGCCGCGGCCCTCGCCGTCCTCGTCCAAGCCACCATCACCTTCGCCGCTCGCGTCGCAGCGCCCCGCTACACATTCTGCGAGGACATTCGTCCCCTGTCAATACGGATGGCGCAACGGCTCGGATGCGGCTCGCGGCTACGAAGCCGCGCGACTGCTCAAGAGGCCATGCCGGTCGCGGCCCGCTGCCGCCGCCATTCCTGCCGCGCCATCATCGTCGATCCGACCACGACCGCCAGGGCCACGCCGACGATGATCCACTCCAGCGCTCCGCTGCTGTGGTCCGGATCGACGCCGAACACCGTTTCGATCCAGGTCCGCCAGACGAGCGTGATGACGAGCAGCGCCGCGGCAGCCGTGCCCGCCACGGCCTCGAGCCAGAAACGCAGTGAAAGATGTTGTTTCATGTCGTGCCCCTCCTACTCTCTCTGTACCACACGTCTGCTCGTCCGGCGAAAGGGGTCACGCGGCACTTGCTTTTTAGGAAATCCGTTCTACGATGCAGGAAACTCTTGAGACTACGGTGCCATGCCAGCAGACAAACCGAGAACACCATCAAGGCAAAAGAAGCGCCAGTCCTTCTACAGCCAGTGGCTCGACCCCGATCTCGCCGCGGCTCTCGAGGGCGCGTCGGGTGGCCTCGATCTCGCCGATGAGATCAAGCTGATTCGCCTTGTCGCCGGCTGGCTGGGCTCAAATCTGCCGGCGAACCATCCACATGTCGTCCGGACCATCGGCGTGCTGTGTCGGGCAGTTGCCCTCCAGGCCAGAGCCGCCGGGAACACGTCGGAGCTCGAGGAGGTGCTGCGGGCCGCCGCCGAACGCATTCTCGCCGAACAGGAGCAGGCGCTATGAAGCAACGCCAACCACGCTGGATCCGGCGCGGCCGGAAGCAGGCGTCCGATCGCCACACCACCGACCCACGCGAGACTCGACTCACCGAAGCCACCCAGGAAGACTGGTTCTGGGGCCGTATCAATACCTCCGGCTCCGAAGAGGACTACTACTGGCGTCGCCTCTCCGACAACTGGGCCCACAAGGATGTCCTGCCCGCCACCTACCTCGACATCCACAACCAGTGCTTCGAGGCCTACAACGCCAACCCCATGGCCAACGCCATCATCGAGATGGGCACCAACTTCGTCCTCGGCGATGGCCTCCAGATCGACGCCCGCCACAAAAAGGTCCAGGCCCTCCTCGACGACTTCTGGACCGATCCCGACAATCACATGCACCTGCGCCAGTACGACCTCGCCACCGAGCTCGCCCTCTACGGCGAGCTCTTCATTCGCTTCTTTGTCAATCCCTTCAACGGGCACGTCAAGATCGCCCAGATCGACCCCATCCTCATCGACGAGATCGTCTGCGACCCCGACAACATCGAACGCCAGCTCCGCTGCCACCGCCGCGCCACTTCCGTCACCGGCACCACCGACACCGTCCCCTCCCCCACCGACCCCGGCATGCGCGGCCAGTGGTTCGACATGCCGGCCGAGGTCATGCACTTCGCCGTCAACAAGGTCACCAATGCCAAACGCGGCAAGTCCGACCTCGCCACCCTCCTCCCCTGGCTCCGCCGCTACAAGGACTGGCTCATCGATCGCGTCCGCGTCAACAAGTACAAGTCCGCCTTCCTCTGGGATGTCCAGCTCACCGGCGCCGACCGCAAAACCATCGAGGGCAAGATGATGGAGTACGCCCGCCCGCCCGAGCCTGGTTCCGTCCTCGTCCACAACGAGTCCGAACAGTGGCAGGCTGTCCAGCCCATGATCTCCGCCGACGACGTCTCCGCCGACGGCAAGGCCATCAAGATCATGATCGCCATGGGCGCCGGCCTCCCCGAGCACCTGCTCTCCGAGGGCGGAGACGTCAATCGCGCCACCGCCGCCGAGATGGGTCTCCCCGTCATCAAGAAGTACCAGCGCCGCCAGGACTACCTCGGCCACATCCTCCGCTCCATCCTCGATCGCCTGATCGCCGAGGCCCAGCACGCCGGCACCCTGCCCCGCACCATCGACACCGACTACACCATCCGCTTCCCCGCGCTCGAGCCGGACGATGCTCAGGCACAGGGGACCGCCAGCTTTCGTATGGCCCAGGCACTCGCCATCGGCCTCCAGAACGGCATCGTGTCACGCGAGACTGCCTCGCGCATCTTCTTCGACTACGCCAGGGAAGAGGTCGACGCCAACGCCGAGCGGGAGCGCCTGGTCAAGGAGGGCCGCATCACTCCCGACGGCTCCGGTCTCGCGCCCACCGCGTAGCTCGCTGTCACCCATGACGCGAGGCCGAGAACGATACGGCGGGGCCACACGTGCAATCCCCCTTAACCGGCGCCGACCGGATACGGCGCACGCACTCGCCACGAGCATCCCGACGACGCTCGAACGATGAACCAGAACTCGCCGGGTTGCCGGATCGTCTGATCGACGGTCGCTCCGGCCGGCCCCTGGCCCTGGCTCCAGCCAAGGTCGAGCGGCACCGGCTGATAGTACGCTTTCGGATACATCCGCTCCAGCGTCACGTCGAACGACCAGCCTGCGGCGTGCCGGCAGTCGAAGCTGAAAGCGAAACGCCACGGTGCAGACCGCACGCTGAAGTGGCTGGTCCACGTCCCCCCGGCGTCGCCATTCCCACCA
>Ga0070735_10004778_pt1 | contig 11340 bp, 9 predicted proteins | sample Coa_R1_FD_66443 | JGI IMG/M metagenome (GOLD analysis project Ga0070735, IMG submission 66443) | Surface soil microbial communities from Centralia Pennsylvania, which are recovering from an underground coalmine fire - Coalmine... | ecosystem: Environmental > Terrestrial > Soil > Unclassified ... | reverse complement strand
GACGGATGCCGATCCGCTCGATCCTGATGGTGACGCACAACATCGAGGAAGCGGTGCTGATGTGCGACCGCATCTGCGTTTTCGCCTCCAACCCCGGCCACATCATCGCCGAGATCAGGGTCGACCTGCCGCAGCCGCGCAAGCGCCTCGATCCGGCCTTCCGCGCCCTGGTCGACGACATCTATGCCCGCATGACCGCGCGGCCAGCGAGCACGCCGGTGCGCGACGGCGCCTTTCCCGGCACCGGCATCGGCATGGCGCTGACGCACCTGTCGACCAACACGCTCGCCGGCATGATGGAGGCGGTGCTGGCCCAGCCGAACGGCGGCCGGGCCGAACTGCCGGCGCTGGCCAGCGAGCTGCAGCTGGAGGCGGACGAACTCCTGCCCATCGCCGAAACGCTGCAGCTGATGCGCTTCGCGGAAATCGACGGGCGGATGATCCGGCTGACAGCGGCCGGGCGACGCTACGCCAACGCCGACGTCGACGCGCGCAAGCAGCTGTTCGCCCAGCATCTGCTGACCTACGTCCCCCTCGCCGCCCACATCCGCCGCGTGCTGGACGAGCGCGCCTCGCACCAGGCGCCGGCCCGCCGCTTCCGCGACGAGCTGGAGGATTCGATGAGCGAAGCCTACGCCGAGGAGACGCTGGACGCGGTGATCAGCTGGGGCCGCTACGCCGAGGTGTTCGCCTTCCACGAGACGGCCGACCAGTTCAGCCTGGAAGACCCGGGCTGAACAAGCGCTGCAACTGGACGTCGCAACCCAAGCCATGCTTGGCTGGGTCGGCTGTTCGGCGGGGGACTCATGAGTATCGAACTGACAGGCGCATCGACGCCGCGCTTCGGCTGGATTCTCTCGCAGACGTTCGCGGTCATCGGCCGGCGCTTCGCCACGATCGGCGCGCTGACCCTGCTCTTGATTTGTGCGCCGCAGCTGGCGGTCGCCCTCCTCCCGGCCGAGGCGAGCCGGAACCTGGGCATCGTGACCAGCCTGCTGGGCGCCTTCTACGCCGGCAGCCTGGCGCTGATCGCCTACCACGAGCTCGCCGGCGACGGACCCATCGGCGGTCAGGCCGCCTTCTCCGCGGCGGCCGGCCGCTTTGGCGTGCTGTTTGGCGCGGGCATCCTGAGCGGGCTCGCGGTTTTGGGCGGCCTGCTGCTGCTCGTCTTGCCGGGCCTGTTCCTGATGACCGCCTGGATGCCGCTCACCGCCGTGGTCGTCGTGGAGCGGCTGGGCGTGACCGCCTCGCTGGGACGGGCCTGGCGGCTGACCGAGGGCTGCCGCTGGATGCTGGGCGGCCTGCTCGCGCTCTATCTCATCGGCTCTCTGCTGCTTTTCAGCCTGCTCGCGCTGGCGGCGGGGCTGGCGGCAGCCGCGCTTGCCGCCTCGACCGGCGCATTCATCGCCCCGCTGGTGCTGGGCGTGGTCATCTCGGGCATCGTCTACGGTGTCGGCGCGGTGGGCGCGGCCGTGGCCTACGTCGCGCTTCGGCGCTCGAAGGACGGCATCGCCTCCGACGTCGCCAGCGTCTTCGCCTAGCGGACCGAAAGCCCCCAGTTTTCGCGCTCGCTCCGGCGCGGAACCCGGCGCGCGGCCGGGAGCTTAAGGCATGAATCCAGGGACCCGCCTGTGGCGACAGCCAAGCTCAAGACGTATCGGGCGAAGCGCGACTTCGCCAAGACCGGAGAGCCGCGCGGCGATGAGGCCGTCACGCCATCGGAGCGGTTGCGCTTCGTGGTGCAGAAGCATGACGCCAGTCGGCTGCACTACGATTTGCGGCTGGAGCTCGACGGGGTGTTCAAATCCTGGGCGGTGACGCGCGGGCCTTCGCGCGACCCGCACGACAAGCGGCTGGCGGTCGAGGTCGAGGATCACCCGCTGGACTACGGCGACTTCGAGGGCGTCATCCCGAAGGGCGAGTACGGCGGCGGAACGGTGCAGCTGTGGGATCGCGGCTATTGGGCGCCCGAAGGCCGTCGCTCGGCCGCGGCGCAGCTGAAGGCCGGCGAGCTGAAGTTCGTGGTCGAAGGCGAGCGCCTGCACGGCGGTTACGTGCTGGTGCGGATGCGCGGCGATCGCGATGGCCGCGCCAAGCGCAACAACTGGCTGCTGATCAAGCACCGTGACGAGGCGGCGCACGACGCCGACCATGACCGGCTGTTGAGGGACGATCGCTCGATTGCTTCGGGGCGGAGGATGGACGAGATCGCCGAGGGCAAAGGCCGGCGGCCAAAGCCGTTCATGCGCGGGAAGGCCAAGCCGGCGGCCGCCAACGCGGTCTGGCGCTCGAACCGGAGCGAGCGCGCCGAGCGAACGCCGCGCGGGGGCGCGATGCCGGACTTCGTCTCGCCGGAGCTCTGCCGGCTCGTGGACCGCCCGCCCAGCGGCGCGGGCTGGGCGCACGAGATCAAGTTCGACGGCTACCGCATGCAAATGCGCATCGAGGCCGGGCATGCGGTGCTGCGCACCCGCAAGGGCCTCGACTGGAGCGCCAAGTTCCCCGAGATCGCCGAGGAGGGCCGCGGCCTGCCCGGCGCCATCCTGGACGGCGAGATCGTGGCGTTGGACGCGCGGGGCGCGCCGGACTTCGCCGGCCTGCAGGCGGCGCTTTCCGATGGCGAGACGCAGGACCTGATCTTTTTCGTTTTCGACTTGCTGTTCGACGACGGCGAGGACCTCAGGCGCGCGCCGTTGACCGAGAGGAAGTCGCGACTGAAGGCGCTGCTAGATGCGGCCGCGGGCGACAATCCACGCATCCGCTATGTCGACCACTTCGTCGAGGCGGGCGACGCGGTGCTGCGCTCGGCCTGTCGGATGGCGTTGGAGGGCATCGTCTCGAAGCGCCTGGATGCGCCCTATCGCTCCGGCCGCGGGGATGCGTGGACCAAGGCCAAATGCCGCGCGGGGCACGAGGTGGTGATCGGCGGCTGGGCGGGCGAGCGCGGGCAGCTGCGCTCGCTGATGGTGGGCGTCCATCGCGGCAAGGATTTCGTCTACCTTGGCAAGGTCGGGACGGGCTTCGGGCGCGACAAGGTCGAGCGGTTGCTGCCGAAGCTGGAGGGGGCTGAGCGGAAGACCTCGCCGTTCACCGGGGAGCCTCAACCGCCGCGCGCGCCGAACCAGCACTGGACGACGCCCGAGTTGGTGGCGGAGATCGAGTTCGCCGGCTGGACCGGCGCCGGGATGGTGCGGCAAGCCGCCTTCAAGGGTCTGCGCGCGGACAAGCCGGCGGCCGAGGTGGAGGCGGAAAAGCCGGCGCCGGCTGAAACGGCCGACGTGGTCGACCCGACGCCGCGCAGCAACGGGCCGGCGGTGGTGATGGGCGTCACCCTCTCCCACCCCGACAAGCCGCTGTGGCCGGACGGCGGCGACGGCGAGCCGGTGAGCAAACTCGACCTGGCCCGCTATTTCGAGACGGTCGCCGACTGGCTGATGCCGCACGTCACGGGCCGACCGTGCTCGATCATCCGGATCCCGGACGGGATCGGCGGCGAGCGCTTCTTCCAGCGACACGCGATGAAGGGCGGCTCGAGCCTGTTTTCGCTCGTGAAGGTGTCCGGCGACCACGCCCCCTATCTGCAGATCGACCGGCCAGAGGCGCTGGTCGCGGCCGCGCAAATCGCCGCCGCCGAGCTGCACCCGTGGAACTGTCGCTCCGGCCATCCCGAGACGCCAGGGCGGTTGGTGTTCGACCTCGATCCGAGCCCCGAGCTCGGCTTCGAAGCCGTGATCGATGCGGCGCGCGAACTGCGGGAGCGGCTCGAGGCCCTGGGACTCGTCCCCTTCTGCAAGACGACGGGCGGCAAAGGCCTGCACGTGGTGACGCCACTCGCCCCCGCCAAGCTCGACTGGCCGACGGCGAAGGCCTTCGCTCGGGGCGTCTGCCGGCAGATGGCGGACGACAGTCCAGCCCGCTACGTCTTGAATATGTCAAAGAAGGTCCGCAGTGGGCGGATTTTCCTCGATTATCTGCGCAACGACCGCATGTCGACGGCGGTCGCGCCGCTCTCGCCTCGCGCGCGGCCTGGGGCCCCCGTTTCGATGCCCCTGACCTGGGCGCAGGTGAAGAAAGGGCTGGACCCGAAGCGCTTCAACGTCCGCACCGCGCCCGATCTGATCGCCAAGAGCCCCGCATGGGCCGATTACGCCGCCGCCGAGCGGCCACTTGCGCCGGCCGTTCGCAAGCTCGGCAAGGCGATGGACGCCTAGGCGCGCTTTCGCGCGCGGCCATGGCTGGCGCGGTGGGCGGGCGCCTTCCTCGCCGCGCCCTTCCCCTTCGTCCCCAAGCTCTTGCGCAGCGCCTGCATGAGGTCGATCACTTCTGCGCCGTGCGGCTCTTCCGTCTTCACGATCCGCTCGCCCTTCTGCTTCTTCTTGATCAGCGCGCGCAGCGCGTCCTCGTAGCGGTCGTTGAACTGGCTGGGATCGAACGGCCCTTCCTGCTGCTCGATAATCTTGCTCGCGATCTCGATCATCTCCGGGTCGGGCTTCTCGGCCGGAATGTCGTCGAAGGCGGCGTCCACGTCGCGCACCTCGTCGTGGCTGCGGAGCGAATAGGCCAGCATGCCCTTGTCGCGCGGCTCGATGGCCATGAGCCGCTCGCGCGTGTGCATGACGAGGCGGCCGAGCGCGATCCGCTTCGAGCGCCGCATCGCCTCGCGGATGACCGTGTAGGCTTCGACCGCCATCTTGCCGTCTGGCACGAGGAAGTAGGGGTCGTTCCAGTAGAGGCGATCGATTTCGTCGGCGGCGACAAAGCGCTCGATGTCGATGGTGCGGGTGCTCTCCAGCCGGACGCTGTCGATCTCGTCATCGGTGACGACCACGTAGCGGTCCTTGTCGATCTCATAGCCCTTGACGATGTCGTCGCGATCCACCGGGCCGGTCTCGGGATCGGTCGGGATCATGCGGATGCGGTTTTTGGTGGTCTTGTGCAGCATGTTGAAGTGCACCTCGCCGCCGGGCGAGGTGGCGGTGTAGAGGGCGACGGGGCAGCTCACGAGCGAGAGGCGAAGGTGACCCTGCCAGTTGGGACGCGCGGCCATGGTTGATCAGCTCCTTTGCCGGCGAAACGCGCGTCGATGAGCGATCGTTCAGTGGCAAAGCGGGTTCTGGACGCCACCGGTCACCGCTGCCCGGTTCCGACGCTGCGGCTGCGCCGGGCGCTGGAGGCGGTCGCGGTCGGGGAGCGCGTGCGGCTGATCGCCGACGATCCGATGGCGCGGATCGACGTGCCGCTGTTCGTCCAGGAGGCCGGTCACGTGCTGATCGAGAGCGACGAGAACGGCGGGCGGCTCACCTTCGTGGTCGAGAGGCGGGCGTCTTCCGCCGCCGCGGCTTCGGAATGGGGCTGAGCGCGAGTTCGATCTCGGTCGCCAGCGCCGCGCCGAAGAAGACCGCGTTCACGTTCCAGGAAATCCAGATGAGGATCACCACCACCGCCGCCACCGAGCCGTACGTCGCGCCGAGGTGGGTGATCGAGGTCACGTAGACGGCGCTCGCCCAGGACGCGGCCAGCGACAACCCCGCCGCCGCGACGCCTCCCGCAGTCGCCGGCAGCCAGGCGACCCGGTCGCTGGACATGGCGAAACGGTAGACCAGCGTCAGACCGACGCTGAGGCCGATCGAGGCCCAGGTCCACTCGTTCAAAATGATGCCGAAGTGCATGCGCAGGTGCAGATCGGCGCGCAAGAAACGCAGCGCGAGGAAGAGGCCGGAGACGACGGTCAGCAGCGCGAAGGCGCCCAGCAGCGCGAACAGCGCCAGGAGGTTGAAGCTGAGGAACCCGCGCGGCGTCTCCTCGTCGTGGATGAACTGCAGGCCGGCGAACAGCGCCTTGAATCCCCGGTGGGCGGCATAGCCCCCGATCACCAGCGCGAGCACGCTCTGCAGCGAGACGGCGCGGATCGGCGCGTGCGACAGGCGCAACAGCTCCTGCTGGAAAATGGTCACCGCCTCCGGCGGCAGGATCTGGGCGAAGGCGTCGGCCTGAGCCAGCGCCTGCTCGGGCGTCAGCAGAAGGCTGTAGAGCCCGAGCAGGATGGCGAGGGCCGGAAAGCCGGCCAGCAGCACGAAGAAGGAGACGCCGCCCGTGTAGAGCATGACGTCGCGGCCCCAGAGGCGCAGCAGCGTGCGCCACAGCAGCGCGCCGGCGCGCCGCGCCCGATCGAGCGGCCCGACCTCCGCATCCTGCGCTGCCGGCGGGTCCATGCCCTTCCCATAGCGGCGTTCTCGCTTACGGCCAAAACGTGAAAACGGCGCCCGGCCCAAGGGAAGGCGGAGCGCCGTTTCCGGGGCGCTGGGAGGCGGCCCCTTCAGGCCGGCCGCCGCCCGGAGGGACGGAAGGCGGCGACCAGGACAGGTCGCCACTCTCGCGTGGAATGCTGAACCGAACCTTGCGCGGCCCTGCGACCTTCCGTCTCAGAGCGCCCCGGCGGTCTCCAGCGCTTCGATCGCATCGGGGGCGAACCCCCAGTCCTTCAGCGCCCGTTCGTTGTCGGCGCCGATGGCCGGCGGCGGCGACTGGATCTTGCCTGGCGTGGCGGAGAAGCGCGGCGCAGGCGCCGGCTGCACGACCCCTTCGATTTCGACGAAGGTCTGGCGCGCGGCGTTGTGCGGGTGGGCGGCCGTTTCGGAAATCCCGAGCACGGGCGCGAAACACACGTCGGAGCCGCCCATGATCTGTTCCCACTCGTCGCGGGTTTTCTGCGCGATGACCTCCGTGAGCTTGGCCTTCAGCGCCGGCCAGTCGTCGCGGCTCATCTGCAGCTTGAACTGAGGGTCGGAAAGGCCGGCCTTCTCGAGCAGAAGGGCGTAGAACTGCGGCTCGATCGAGCCCAGCGCGATCCAGCGGGCGTCCTTGGTCTTGTAGACGTCGTAGAAGTGCGCGCCGCCATCAAGCAGGTTTGCCGCCCTCCCCTCGCGCCAGGCGCCGGAGGCGGTCATGCCGTAGAACATCGCCATCAGCGACGCGGCGCCATCGGTCATGGCGCAGTCGACCACCTGCCCCTGACCCGAAGCGCGGGCGTGGATGACCCCGGCGAGGAGGCCGAAGGCGAGATAGAGCGCGCCGCCGCCGAAGTCGCCGACCAGATTCAACGGCGGGATCGGCTTGTCAGCCCCGCCGATCGCCGCCAGCGCGCCGGAGAGCGCGATGTAGTTGATGTCGTGGCCGGCGGCGTTGGCGAGAGGGCCCGTCTGGCCCCAGCCCGTCATGCGGCCGTACACCAGCTTGGGGTTGCGCTTCAGCGCCACGTCAGGCCCGAGCCCGAGCCGCTCCATCACGCCCGGCCGGAAGCCCTCGAAGACGACGTCCGCACGCTCCATCAGCTTGAGGCAGGTTTCCACAGCCTCCGGCGTCTTCAGGTCGAGCGCGACCGAACGCCGCCCACGCGCCGTGACGTCGAACTTCGATCCGCGCCCGCCGCCCTTTCGGTCGATGCGGACGACGTCGGCCCCCAGATCCGACAACAGCATGCCGCAGAACGGCCCGGGCCCGATGCCGGCGAACTCGATGATCTTCAGGTCCGAAAGCGGCCCCTGGCCCATGGTGCAACTCCCTGGCGAATCCCGCGCAACATTCGAGGCGCTATGACGACGCGAGGCCTCTGCTATGGTGCGCCGGGGCCCGAGTCTGGGGCAAGCTAGTCCAGTTGCCGGACGCCGGAAAAGGGCGCCCCGGCGTCAAGCGAGAGGGAGGCCTTTGCCGGTCCGAGCGCGCGTCCTGATCGTCGCCCGCGACGACGCCCTGGCCGGACCGCTCGCCGAGGGCCTCGATCGCCTGGGTTGGCGCACACTGACCGCGCGAGGGCCGTATGCGGCGTTGGCCGCACTGGCCGACATGGAAATCGAAGCCTGCATCGTCGATGCGACGGCCGGCCCGCAGGACGCGCCGACGCTGGCCCGACGGCTCAAGGCGGCGTACGCGCCGCGCCGGCTGCCGGTCATCGCCATCGGCGAGCCGGAGCCTGGCCTTTCCACCGACAACCTCGATCTGACGCTGGCGCCGCCGCTGCACCCGGCGCAGGCGGCGCTGAGACTGGAATCGCTCGTTCGCATGGCCATCGCCGAGGAGGAGTTCGAGCTTCGCCTGGCCACCTTCGCCGACCGCGGCCGCAAGCTGGAGCTGCCGGAGGAGGCCGTCGCGCCGCTTCGTGTGCTGGCCGTGGGCGAGCCGGCGCCGGAGTTTCTCGCCCTCTCGAACGCGCTCGCCCGCACCGGCGCCGAGGTGGTGGGCGCGTTCACGGCCTACACGGCCTTCGACTATCTGCACGAACGCAACTTCGACGCCGTGGCGCTCTGGGCCGGCGACAACCAGGCCGAAGCGCTCTCCATCGCCACCGGCATGCGGCGCAACACGCGCCTCTATCACGTGCCCGCCCTGCTCTATCTGCAGAGTCCGGCGCAGATCGGCATCGCCGAGGCCTACCACCGCGGCATTTCCGATCTGGCGACACCGGACACGCCGCCCCTGGATACTGCCAAGCGGGTGGTCGAGCTCGCCGCCGCCTATCGCCGCCAGACGGCCATCCGCCAGGCGCTGGAACGCGCGCGCTCGTCCGGCCTGATGGACCCGGCGACCGGCCTCTTTACCCGCGACCTCTTCGCCGCCCACCTGGCGCGGCTGGTGCAGGCCAGCCGCAATCGCCACCGAGCGCTCTCGCTCTGCGTGCTGCGCGTCGCCGACCGGTCCGAGCTGACCATCGCGAGGAAGGGCGGCTGGCTCGATCGAGCGACACCGCAGATCGGCTCGATGATCGCGCGCCTGATCCGGGTCGAGGATACCGCGGCGCGGCTGGGGCCTGAGGTGTTCGCGCTCGCCCTGCCGGCGACCAACGAAGCCGCCGCCCGCGCCGCCGGCGAGCGCATCTGCGCGGTCATCGCTTGCACCGCGTTCGAGGCAGGAGAGAACCGGCCGCCGTTCGTGGTCGAGTTCGACATCGGCGTGGCCGAGGTCGAGGCGGGCGAAAACGCCGCCACCGCGCTCGAAAGGGCGGCCGCAACGGCGTTGCAACTGAAGGCGGGCTAGTTGGACCCACGGCTGATCAGTTTTCTCGTTCCACTGGCCGTGGTGATCCCCATCCTCATCGTCAGAAACGCGCGGCCGCGGCGGTTGAGGATTGAGCTGTTGTGGGTGCGCCCGTTGATCTTCATCGTGCTCATGGGCGGGGCGCTGGCGTTCGTCAGGCCGCCGTTGGATACGCCCGACGTCGCTCTGATGATCGCGGCGTTGGCGATCGGCTGCGCGCTCGGGTGGCTGCGCGGACGCTCCATGCGCATCGATGTGCATCCGGAAACCCACGATCTCACGGCCCGCGCCTCGCCTATCGGTCTGATCTTCATCTTCGGCCTGCTGGCGCTGCGCTACGGCATCCGCGGCGTGGCCATCGAGACGGCGCCGGTGATGCACCTCTCGGTGCTGGCGATCGCCGACGCCCTCGTGCTGATGGCGGTCGCCATGATGGTCGTGCAAGGCGTCGAGATGTGGCTCCGCGCCCGGCGGCTGCTGGCGGACGCGCAAGCCGCGAACCTGCCCAAGGGCCCGCCGCCGATGCCGAAGATCATCACCTAGTTGACCGGTGCAAGGGCGAGCGGGGGCTTGTCGGCCGTGCGACGCAGCCTAAACTTAAGGGGCGAACCGGAGTCGGCGCATGGCTTCTCCCTTCGATGAGTTCGAGGTCGATCGGGCGCTTCGGCCATCACGCGACCAGGCCTTCGACCTCGAGCAAACCCTAAATGCCGTCGTCGCCCTCTACGCGCGCGTGCCGGGCGATGCGTTCACCGCCAACTCGCTCGGGCCAGAGCGGTTCGGCCACGGCGTCGTCATCGGCGCGCGCGGTCTGGTCGTCACCATCGGCTACCTGATCACCGAGGCGGAGGAGGTGATGCTGCTGACCAACGATCGCCGCCAGGTTCCGGCGCGCGTGGTCGGCTACGACCAGGTGACCGGTTTCGGCCTGGTGAGCGCGCTCGAGCCGCTGGACCTGCCCGCCATGCCGCTGGGCGACTCGCGCAAGCTGGCGAGTGGAGACGCGGTGATTGTCGCCGGCGGCGGCGGTCTCTCGCATGCGCTCGCCGGCCGCCTGATCGCGCGCCAGCCGTTCGCAGGCTACTGGGAATACCTGCTCGACGAGGCCCTGTTCACCGCGCCCGGCCATCCGCACTGGAGCGGTGCGGCCGTGATCGGCCCCGGCGGCGCGCTGATGGGCGTCACCTCGCTGCAGATGAACCAGATGCGGCCCGACGGCCGCACACCGATCATCAACATGAGCGTGCCGATCGAACTGTTGCCTCCGATCCTCGACGATCTCGCACGCGGCCAGCTAATGCGCGAGCCGCGGCCGTGGCTGGGCCTCCTTTCGCAGGAGGCCGACGAGGGCGTCATGGTGCTGAGCGTGACCCCCGGCGGGCCGGCCGATCGCGGCGAGCTTCGCCGCGGCGACGTGATCCTCGCCGTCGACGGGCAGACGATCACCAGCCTGGCCGACTTCTACACCCGGCTCTGGGCGCTCGGGCCGGCCGGCGTGGCGGCGCCTTTGCGCGTCGAACGCGACGGCGATGTCTTCGACGTCGAGATCCGCACCATCGACCGGGCGTCTCGGCTGAGACGGACCCAATCGAGCTAGGCTCGGCGGTAAAGACTCTTCGTTCAGACTTCCGCGCGACACTGCGAGATCGATCGTCTCGCAAACGGCCGCCAGCCTTCAATGTCCCAAGCCGTCGCCACCCGTCCCCCAACCCTGGTCGGCCGGGCGCCCCCGCCGCAGACCGAGCGCTTCGTGGGCCTCGCCTTCGCCAGCGCCGACGTGCTGTTCGAGATCGACCCCGGCGGCCGCATCGGCTTCGCCATGGGCGCGGTCGAGCAGGCGAGCGGGCGCCCCGATGTCGCCGGCGACGCTTGGACGAACCTGGTCTGCGACGACGACCGCCCGCTGCTGACGGCGCTCTTGGAGGGCATGCGGCCCGGGCAGCGGCGCGGCCCCATCCAGGTCAACCTCGCCGGCGATCCGGCCCGCGCAGCGCTGCTCTGCCTCTTCCAGATGCCCGGGCGCACGGATTCCGTCGCCTGCGCCCTCTCCCTCTCGCAGGCCGGCCCGCGCGCCGCGCCGGCCATCATTGACCGCGAGGCGATATCGCTCGGCGTGGAACAGATGCTCGACCACGCTGAAGCGGCCGGGATTCCCGTGCGCCTGGATCTGGTCGAGCTGGAGGGCTTTGGCCGCGCGGCGGCCGACATGGCGCCCGACCGGGCTCATTCGCTTCGCACCCGCGTCGCCGCCACCTTCCGCGCCGAGTCGGCCGGCGGGCGCGGCGCGGCCGAGGTGGCGCCGGATCGCTA
>Ga0070735_10004777_pt1 | contig 11341 bp, 5 predicted proteins | sample Coa_R1_FD_66443 | JGI IMG/M metagenome (GOLD analysis project Ga0070735, IMG submission 66443) | Surface soil microbial communities from Centralia Pennsylvania, which are recovering from an underground coalmine fire - Coalmine... | ecosystem: Environmental > Terrestrial > Soil > Unclassified ... | reverse complement strand
GCCTCGAACAGCGCCTTGAAATTGCCCTTGCCGAAGCTGCGCGATCCGTGCCGCTCGATGATCTCGAAGAACACGGTCGGCCGGTCCTCGACCGGCTTCGTGAATATCTGGAGCAGGTAGCCCTCGTCGTCGCGATCCACCAGGATGCCTAGCTCGGCCAGCGTGCGCAGGTCCTCGTCGATCTTCCCGACCCGCTCCGGCAGCGTCTCGTAGTAGGCGTCCGGCACGCGCAGGAATGAGACGTCGTTGGCGCGGAGCGCCTTCACCGTCGCGACGATGTCGGCCGTTTCCATGGCGATATGCTGGACGCCAGGACCTCCATTGAAATCGATGTACTCCTCGATCTGCGACTTCTTGCGCCCTTCGGCAGGCTCGTTCAACGGGAATTTGATCCGGCCCGCGCCGCCCTGCACTACCTTGGACATGAGCGCCGTGTACTCCGTGCTGATGTCCTTGTCGTCGAATGAGATGAGCTGTGAGAAGCCGAGCACGCGCTCGTAGAATCGGACCCAGGTGTCCATCTCGCCCAGGGCGACGTTGCCGACGATATGGTCGATCGCGCGCAGGCCGACGGGATGAAAGGTGCGCGGACTGTACCGCTCCGGATCCAGAGGCAGATAGCCCGGTGCGAAGACTCCGCGATACCTGTCCCGGTTGATGAAGGTGTGGGTCGTGTCGCCATAGGCATGGATCGAAGCGGCCTCGATCACGCCGTCCACGTCCTCGTGCACGACGGGCGGCGAGGCGGGCGCCGCTCCGCGCGCTACGGCCGCATCGAATGCGGCGGTAACGTCATCGGCCTCCAGCGCTATGTCCTGTACGCCGTCGCCGTGGCGCACAAGGCGATCATTATCCGGATGGGACGCCGAGAGCGGAGAGGCCATCACGAAGGTGATGTCGCCTTGCCTGAGGACGTAGCCCGCCTCGTCCCGCATTCCGGTCTCAAGGCCCGCGTAGCCCACCACCTCGAAGCCGAAGGCGTTGCGGTAGAAGTAGGCGGACTGGCGCGCGTTGCCGACGAAGAAGCGCACGTGGTCGATGCGGCGCAAATCGACGCTGTCGCGGTCCATGGCACACCTCCTATAGTCCCCTATACGTGCCGGACCGCTGAAATCCTCCCGGCTTCCGTGACGGTCCTATATGCGGCCGGGCTGCCCGCGGCGGAACTGCCCCAACATCAATAAATTTACTTCGACCGATAGGAGGAATCCCGCGGAGGGCTGAGTAACTTCATGCAGAGGTCGTCTGGACCGGATTTCGCATCGGACAACTGGGAGGTGCCGGAATGGGCGCATTGGTAATGGTTCTCGGCGGCGGCTGTATGATTGTCGCGCTCGTGTGCTGGGTCATTCTGTTAGTTGCCGCATTCCGCGATGCGGTCTGGAAAGGCATCGTGGGATTCTTCTGCGGCCTCTACCTGCTCTACTTCGGATTCGCGGAATACGATGGCGAGAACAAGGTCCTCATAACGCTCGGCATGCTCCTTGGGGGCATCTTAGGCAGGGTGCTCCTAATGGTTGGCAGCTCCATGATGCATAGCTGATGGTCCACGCTGTCGCCGGTCGCGGCCGGCGAACTGGACTGCGAATCTCGCCTGCCGGCATTAGGTGGAGCGGCATCGTCGCCGCCTCCATGCTGGCAGGTACTTTTCTCCTTTCGCGCCTGAATCACCAGGGCGGGCCGGTGTGCCTTGTCTGGTACTCGTTTCACGTCCACTGCCCGGGCTGCGGCATGACCCGCAGCATCGAGGAGCTTTGGCGCGGCAATTTCGCCCTGGCCCTGCGTTTTCACCCCCTCGGTCCAATCGTCTTCGTGCTGCTTGCCGCGCTCGCCGGCGCTGCGCTCGCACATTGGCTACGGCCCGTCGCGCGGGATGCGATCGAGTCCGCGTTCGTACGCCTCCTTTCCCGCCGGCTCCTGTCGCCGGTCGCTTGCCTGATCCTCCTCATCTGGGCGGTGCGCTTGGTACTGGAAGCGTGCCACGTCCCGGCATTTATCTGGTAATTTGGCCTTCCGCGGCCCGCTCGTTCCCCGGCATACCGTACTGCCGCGCCGATTTGCAGGAACCTGCGCCGGACGGTGCGAATAAGAGCCCGGTGCAGTGCTGCGACGGTAAGGCTGGCCTTGCGCGAGTGTAACAACCTGGTTCGGCGCGCATCTTACCTATGGCAGCACGGCGACGGCGGATATGCACCGCTTCGTTGGATGGAAACCGCTGGATCCCGCGGGGACCGGCGCACGCTGCAAGTCTGGATTCACTCGATTGCCGCAACGGCTTGCGATTCTTGATTTTCCGGGACCGGTATGTTATATTGGAGGCGCGCCCCCCTTCCCGATTGTTACGTGGCATCTTTGCCCCACGCCGGATCGCCGATCCGTCGAACCCAGTCGAGTGGCCGCGCGGGCGAAAGTGAAGAACGAAGGCGTTCCCGGCGTGGCACGGAGTTGACTTCGTCTTCCTCACTGAAGGGAAGCGTTCATGTTCTGTCTCGGGCATAACCTGCGGGTTCGCCCCGCCGTCGGTGCGATCGTGGCGCTGACGGCTATGCTCTGCATCGGCGCGCGCGCTTTTGCCGACGACAAGCCGGACCCCGCGAAGGCGCTTCGCGAATCGACCTACCGGTCTATCTTCCAATCCGTTGATAATGCGTCGCTTCGCCACACGGTGGAGACCCTGGCTCAAAACGGCTCCCGCGTCGCGGGCTACCCTGGCGATACGCAGCACGCCGCCGCATTCGTCGAGCAGAAGTTCCGGACGATTCTTGGCGCCGCCGGCAACGTCTCCGTAGACACCTTCGACGTGACGATCCCCTACGACGGCGCCGTGGACGATGCCGAGCGTCCGAGCCACGACACACTGCACGCCGCGACTCACGGCGCCTACGTGGACGCGAAGCTGCCGGGACAGTCCGCCGCGTCCCGCCTCAAGATGTATCCGCTCTGGCCCAACCTCGTCCGAACGCCCACGCTGCCGGTCAACGGCCTCACCGCGCCCGTTATCTATGTCGGCGACGGCAAGATCGGCAACTTCAACGGCAAAGACGTGGACGGCTCGATCGTCATGGTCAACTTCAACTGCGCGTCCGAATGGATGAACGCGCCGCGCCTCGGCGCCAAGGCGGTCATATTCGTCGCGCCGCCCGACACGAGCCGGGGCGAGGCTGAAGCGAAGTTCATCTCAATTCCGATTGCGATCCCGCGCTTTTACATGCAGCAGAAGGACGCAATGCCGCTCGTCGCAGCCTGCGTCAGCGGCAGGCCGCCGACGGTCACGCTCCACTGCACGATGCCCTGGGTCGCCCGTACGTGCAAGAACTTTACAGGATGGCTCCAGGGCACCGACCCCAAGCTGAAGAACCAGATCATCGTCGTTCAGTCCTACTACGATTCGACCTCCGTGGTCCCCGCGCTCGCGCCGGGCGCGGACACAGGCTGCGGACTGGCCGCCATGCTGGAGACGATGCGCTACTTCAAGCTGCATCCGCCCGGCCGGACGATGATGTTCGTGGCTACGAGCGCCCACTTCCAGGCGCTTCAGGGCATCCGCGAGTACGTCGAGCAGCATATGGCCGAATGGCAGCCGACGGGCTGGTTCGGCTGGACGCCCGCCAAGCACACGATCTACCTCTGGGCCGGCCTTGACATGACCAGCCAGTCCCGCTCGTTCGGCATCTTCTACAAGGGCTGGTTCTACGACTACCGTGAGGACATCCAGGGCAAGTTCAGTGACATCGCCCGCGTCTGCCGCGAGAACGCCGAGAAGATCGGCAACACGCTCGGCTTCAACTCCAAGCGCTACTTCAACGACGGCGTCAACCCGGTGGACGGCAAGAACTGGCGCAACTACATTCCGGACAAGCCGGCATTCGACTCCGAAGTGGTCACCATGGCGGGCGGGCTCGGCGTTACCTTTGCGACTACGGACGACAGCCGCGCCCGCGTCGATACGCCGTTCGACACGATGGACGACGTTAACATCGCGAACCTCGCGCAGCAGGTGAAGCTGCTCCAGTGCCTGCTGTGGCACATCGTGACGGACACCAACGCGCCCGGCGACGTGAACGCGCAGCGGATGCCGATCACCGAGCCGTCCAAGTGGTCGCGCCTCGCGCTTCAGGGCGGCTTCGCCACGGTGCAGGGCCGCGTCCAGATGTACAATCCGAAGAAGTCGTTCATCGCCTACTCGGACCCACGCCTGGCGGATACGCTCGTGGTTGTTCGCAACCGCAATAAGTCGTTCATGGGTGTGCGCGGCAACATGGTGCAGATGGCGCAGTGGACCACGCCGGAGAAGATGCCCACGCTGGCGCATAACCCCGACGGCAGCCTGAAGTACACCGACGCGTCGCAGTCCGCCGCGCTGGATATCCACGGCAAGCCTGTCCCTGCCTCCGACTTCTTTGCGTTCCACGGTATCGCGCCGCTCACTGCCTACGGCAACAACAAGCCGGTTCTGCTCGCGGCCTATCACCTCGATATGCGCGACGAGAAGCCGGACCTTGCGGACAAGTCCGGCAAGACGCTAGTGCCAAACCCGTCGCGCGGCGAGATCGACTATGCGCCGGACCTTGGAGCGCAGGGGGCAAAGTACGTTCCGCTCGACATCATGGTGACCACGTCGGTCAAGGAGACGCCGGTCATCGTCTTTCGGTGTGTCCCGACCGCGATCTACGACCTGGTGGACCAGCAGTCGCTGCGCGCGCTCACCGGCATCGACATCTACGACGGCGAGACCAACGGAGAGCCGCGCACGTACGGCTACGCGATCGACCCGCAGGACCCGTCTCTCGTCGGCTCTTACGTCGAGGACGTCGCCGTCATCTTCTCGCAGCCGGGCTCGCGCCTCAAGATCGCCATGAACAGCGGTCCCGGCTCGACTCGACTGCTGCTCGTCAATTCGGACTATCATTACGACCCCGCCCATCCGCGAAACGAGGGCGGCAAGCCGGAGGGCGAAGGCTATCTGGTCGCGGGCGACCCACGCGACTCGCAGGACGCCGAGCTGATCGGCGATACCAGCGAGCAGGGCGCCTACGATCCGAGTCGTGAGATCGCCAAGTCCGGCGCAATCTACTACACGGCGCTGCACGTCGCGGAGGATATGTGGCGGCTGGACGACTTCCGCATGCGAAGGCTCGCCAAGTACCGCATCCTGGACATGGCGAGCGACGAAGGGATTTCCGGCCTCCACAAGCGCGCCGCGGATTCGATCGAGGCCGCCAAGAAGGACATCACAGCCAAGGATTGGCAGCGCTTCGACTCCGACTCGCGTGCCGCCTGGGGCTTCGAGAGCCGCGCCTACCCGGACGTTCAGCAGATGGCAACCGACGTGGTCCAGGGAGTGCTCTTCTACCTCGCTCTGCTGCTGCCATTCGCCTACTTCATGGAGCGGCTTCTGTTCGGCTTCTATGACCTCAAGCGCCAGCTCCTGGTCGCCGGCATCGTATTTCTGCTGATCTTCATCTGCTTCCGGTTCATCCACCCGGCATTCGACATCACGATGAACCCGATCATCGTCCTGTTGGCGTTTATCATGGGCGCGCTCTCGTTCATCGTCATCGGCCTGATCGCCGGAAAGTTCGAAGAGCAGCTCAAGCAGATGAACCAGACGGTGGGAGGCGTCCACAAGGCAGACATCGGCAGAGTCTCGGTCGCGGTCGCGGCGTTCAACCTGGGCGTATCGAATATGCGGCGGCGGAAGGCGCGTACCTTCCTGACGTGCATCACGCTGATCCTGCTCACGTTCACGGTGCTGTCGTTCACCTCCGTCGTACAGACGATCCGGTTCAACGAGGTGCCCGCGCCGAGCGATCACGGCCCGCGCTACAACGGGATCATGATCCGCACCGCACAGTGGGACCAGCTCCAGGAGCCTGCCTACCGCCTGCTTTCCGACGAGTTCGGCCGCGACCATGCGGTCGCGCCGCGCGCCTGGTTTTTCGGCACGCAGATGGGCGAGCAGTCCTTCCTCACGCTGCACCGCGCCGACAGGCAGTACGAGGCCAAGGCAATGGTCGGGCTGTCGCCGCAGGAGGCGAAGCTGACCCACCCGGATGAGGCGCTCATCACGGACGACAGGGGTAAGACGCTGGGCCGCTGGTTCGAGCCTGGCGATGACCGCGTCGTAATCCTTCCGGATACGATCGCCAATGCGCTGCGTATCGAGCCGGCGGACATCGGGCGCGCGAAAATCATCTACAGCAGCGAGGAGTACACCGTCATCGGCGTGCTCGACTCTCAACGGCTGAAAGAGTTCGCCGACCTCGACAACGAAGTCATCACGCCGGTCGACTTCATTGCGATGAACAAGCTCTCTCGAGGTTCGGGAGGCGGCAAAGGCGGCGGCGAGCAGGGCTTCAAGGAGTACACGCACCTCGAGCCGGACCAGGTCTTCTTCATCCCCTACTCCGCCGCAGTGGACCGGCGCGCCGAGCTGCGCTCCATCGCCATCGACTTCGGCGATCCGAAGCTGGTCCTCAAGCGGCTCGATCCGCTGATGCACCGCCTGGGTCTTAACCTATACGCCGGCCGAATCACCGATCCCAACAATCCGGACCCGCGCAAACGGGGAGTTATCGAGCGCTACTCGTCGATCGCCGCGACCACCGGCCGAGGGATGGAGCTGATCGTCTTCCCGATCATCATCGCCTCCCTGATCGTCCTGAACACGATGCTGGGCTCGGTCTTCGAGCGCGTGAAGGAGATACACATCTTCTCGTCGATCGGCCTGGCGCCGGCGCATATCGGGATGCTGTTCATCGCGGAGGCACTCGTCTATGCGATTCTCGGCTCCGTGTCCGGCTACCTCCTGGGCCAGCTCACGAGCAAGATCCTGGTATGGACGCACTGGCTGCCGGACCTGTACCTGAACTTCTCGAGCGTCAGCGCCGTCCTGACCACCTTGATCGTCGTCGCCGTCGTGCTGCTCTCGACGATATACCCGGCGCGCAAGGCCTCCGAAGTCGCGACCCCCGCTATCGACCGCACCTGGAAAGTGCCGGAGCCGGACGGTGACCACTGGATCGTCCCGCTTCCGTTCGCCGTAACCGGCGCGCAGGCTTCGGGCCTCAGCTCCTTCCTCGGCGAGTGGTTCTCCGCATACGAGGAGTACAGCATCGGCGACTTCGTGACACAAAATGTGGACCAGGAGGAGTTCGACCACGATAACGGTCTGGCGTACCGTGTGAAGTGCATGACCTGGCTCGCGCCGTTCGACCTGGGCGTATCGCAACGCGTCGCGATCGAGACGACGCCCACCGACACGGCCGACGTTTACGACATTCGGCTGGTGATCGACCGCGAGTCGGGCGACATTGCAAACTGGAAGCGTGTTAATCGCCGATTCCTTAACACTCTGCGCAAGCAGTTCCTGATCTGGCGGACGCTAAAACAGGCGGAGCGGGAGCGCTACCTGCTGCAGGAGGACGTGCCCGGCGAGGCCGCGGTCGCCGGTCCGGCGCCACCGGCCACCGCGCCCGCGACGGGCGCATAAACGACGGAGAGGAGGGCCTGCCCATGCCGACGGCACACAGATCCGCCGCAGTACCGCAGGCGAATTTCAGTCTATGCGAAATCGTATGGCGCGATTCCGGCCGAATGGCGGGAGTGCCATGTTTCACGGGAACCCGCGTGTCGATCACGGCGCTTTTCGACTGCCTGGAAGCGGGAGACTCGATCCTTGAATTCACCGAGGACTTTCCGGGCGTTAGCCATGAGCAGATTGTCGGTGCGCTTTACCACGGTAACTCAGCCCTATTGCGCTCGGGCGTCGCGCCGTGAGGGTTGTGCTGGACCACTTCGTACCACGTAGGATCGAGCGGCTGCTTGCACCGCTTCCCATGTTGTTGTCTGCACTGCACACGATTGAGGGCGGAGCGGTCGTACCCGTTGAGGCGTCCGCCGGCAGCGCAGAACCGGAGCGCACGGTAACTTAGGCCGAGCAGGAGCGCTGCCGGCTCCAGGACGAGACGGGCGCATAAGAAGGGGCTGATGGGACGGAGGGACGCGTGTATCCGCAATCGTATAGGATATGCCCGACACGCCAGCGCGCGGCGGATTTGATCGCGCAGCAGTGCGCCGCTTGCGGACACGTGTTCCGCACGGACTTCAACCAGCCGGATCAGACGCAGATCGTCGGGCCGCAAGCGATCGTTCTAGCATTGCGGCGAGGCGCCCGAGCATGAGGCGCCACGCGCCGCTCTTCGTGGTCGCGCTCCTATTTACGCCCGGGTGCGTCCGCGCGGACGCGGCCGGCGAGGCGCTTCTGCAGAAGTGCGTCGACGCGGAGACTAAGCTGAGGTCGCTCCAGGCGAGCTTTTCGGTGCGAGAAGAGGCAGGCGCCGCGGCGCGATCCCTCCGCGGCGTCATGAAGCTGCAGCGGCCGAACCGAGCGCTCATATCGATCGAGGGCGGTCAGCCGGCCGACGCGCGGACACTCGCCTCGGACGGGCGGAGGTTCATCATCTACCATTCCGCGGACAACGAGTTCGAGCGGCAGGCGGCCGACCCGAGCGGCGGCAACGTCGGCCGCGCGGCGAGCCTGGAGGCGACTGTCTTCTTCAATCCGGACGTGCTGAACCAGCTTCGCGCGGCGGGGACGGGCGCCAAGATCGCCGGTGTGAAGACGGTAGGCGGAACGGCGTGTCGCGAGCTTCGAGTCGCGGGCCTTCCGCCGCACACGACGCTGTCGTTCTTTGTCGGGCCGGACAACCTATTGCACGGCATGTCACGTTCGTCCGACTCGCAGATGGGTCTGCAGGTTACGCAAAGCAGTCTGTCAGACCTCAAGCCCAACGCATCGTTCGCGCCGACGCTTTTTGCGTTTGCGCTGCCCAAAGGCGCCAAGCCGTACCAGGAGCGGGAAACGCCCGCGCCCGGACCGACCAGCGGCACGGACTCCAGCGACTCCGGTCTGCTGCCGGTCGGGTCGGCCGCGCCGGATTTCCAGCTTCCGCAGCCTGACGGCGGCAGGCTTACGTTCAGCGCGGTCTACAGGGCGCATCGGGCCACCCTGCTCTGCTTCTGGAACAACGGATTTGCGCCCTGCCGCGAGGAGCTGCCGGACCTGAATAAGCTTCTGGCCGAGATGAAGGACCGCGGACTGGACATGGTCGCGGTCGATAGCGGCGACTCCGCCGCCGTGATCAAGAAGCTATGGAAGGACGCCGGACTGACCATAAAGGCGACGATGACCGGCGATAAGGTCGCGGACAAATACCGCGTCACAGCAGTTCCTACGAACTACCTGATCGGCGCCAACGGTCGTGTCCTGGCGCGCTTCGAAGGCTTCGACGAAACGGCGATACGAGCCGCTATCGAGAAGGCTGGCGTTCGGTAGGCGTTCAGATGTTCAGGCGATCAGGTATTCGGGATGTCCGGCGCCATGCGGCCCTGGGCTCTTGAACTCCCGCGCCGTATTGCGATCGTGACTCGTGGTTCTCGGGAGGCAGCGTGGTTGAAGCAACCGATCTAGAGCAAATCCGGAAACAGGTCGAGGCCGAATCGCAGGAAGAGGGCGGCGAGCAGCAGGAGATTAAGTTCGAAGACGGCTTTAGCTGGAAGTCCGTCATCGGCGCGCTGTTCGTCGGCTTCATAATGCTTCCTGGAGCGCTGTACCTCGGCCTTATGGCCGGCCAGGGGCTTGGACCGGCGGCCGAATGGGTCACGATCGTCCTCTTTGCCGAGATCATGCGCCGATCGTTCCTGCCGATGAAGCGGCAGGAGATCTATATCCTCTACTACGTGGCGGCGTCGCTCACCGGCCTTGCCGCGGACCGTGGAATATCCGGCGGGCCGTTCGGCGACCTCATCTGGAACCAGTTCTTCGTACAGTCGAACCAGGCAAAGGTAGTATCCCGCGAGATACCGCACTGGGTCGTGCCGCCGGCCGGCTCGCACGCGCTGTTGAACCGGACGTTCTTCGACCGGGCATGGCTCGTCCCGATCCTGCTCCTGGTCGTCTACCAGATTCTCGGGCGCCTCAACTGGATGAGCGCCGGCTATTTCCTGTTCCGCGTGACGTCCGACATCGAGCGGCTTCCGTTCCCGATGGCGCCGGTGGCCGCGTCCGGCGCGACGGCGCTCGCGGAGGCCGCGAGCAAGGAGGAGTCGTGGCGCTGGCGCGTCTTCTCCATCGGCTCGATGATCGGGCTGATCTTCGGGTTCTTCTACATCGCCATTCCGATCTTTACGAGCGTCGTGGTCGGCAAGGCCTGGCAGCTCATTCCTATTCCGTTTATCGACCTGACCACAAGCACGGAGACGATCCTGCCAGGCGCCATTACCGGAATATCCGGCGACATCGGCAAGGTCCTGACAGGTTTCGTCATCCCCTACCCGATTGTGGAGGGCGCGCTCTACGGGTCGATCATCTGCCGAGTGGTTGCGGCGCCGGTGCTATACCATATGGGCCTGTTCGGGTCGTCCGAGTCGAGCGGCTGGACGCGCGGCATGGACGCGTTCTACACGAAGCAGGCGACGGATATCAAGTTCTGGATGTCGGTCGGAGTCGGGCTTCAGGTGTCGGTCGCGATTATCGGCTTCTACAGCGTATACCAGGCCTTCTCGCGTCTCCGCTCGCAGGCCCGGAACCGCGGGCTCAACATGACGATCCCGAAGGGCCGCGGCGACCTGCCGATGTGGATACCGGTCCTCACCTGGTTCATCGTCACGAGTGCTTACATCTGCCTGACGGTATTTCTTCTCCGCAGCGACTCGCGGCCCGGTGAGGTACACAACTTTTCGATCGTCCTCCTGGTCTTCTATGGACTGATCTGGTCGCCCATCAATTCCTATGTCTCGGCGCGCATGGTCGGCATCACCGGCACCGGCGTCACGTTCCCGTGGCTGAAGGAGGTCTCGATCATGAAGTCGGGATATCCCTACGTCGACATCTGGTACGCCCCTATCCCGTTGAACGACTTCGGCGCTTTCGCGCAGAAGTTCCGCGAAGTCGAGCTGACCGGCACGAAGTTCTCCAGTGTCGTCAAGGTCGAGGCCTTCATGCTGCCCGTGATGCTGGTCGCCAGCTTCGTCTTCTGGGCCTTCTTCTGGCACACCAGCGAGATCCCGTCCTCCGCGCATCCCTACGCTGCCAAGGTGTGGCCGATCCACGCCACAATGCAGGCCATGTTCAACACGATCAACCGGCGTCAGGGCGGCATACCTTGGGTGCGCGAGGCGATCAGCTTTCCACGCATAGGCGGGGGAGTGGTCGTCGGTTTGGCGCTGTATGGTATATTCGGGGCGCTCAAGATTCCGGAGCTGTTCTACTACGGCTTCATCGGCGGCTCCGGGGCCTGGCCGATGGATACCATTCCGACCTTTATCGGCGCATGGCTGG
>Ga0070735_10004776_pt1 | contig 11341 bp, 12 predicted proteins | sample Coa_R1_FD_66443 | JGI IMG/M metagenome (GOLD analysis project Ga0070735, IMG submission 66443) | Surface soil microbial communities from Centralia Pennsylvania, which are recovering from an underground coalmine fire - Coalmine... | ecosystem: Environmental > Terrestrial > Soil > Unclassified ... | reverse complement strand
GACGCTCTGGATCGTCGGCTTTCTGCTCATCCTGAACATCCTCGGCATCGGACTGACACCGCTCGCCGCCTTCGTGGGCGTGCTCGGTCTCGCCGCCAGCCTGTCGCTGCAATCCGTGCTGCAGAATCTGGTGGCGGGCGTGTACCTTCTGGCCGAGCGCCCGTTTCGCATCGGCGACTTCATCGCGGTGATCGGTCCCGGCGGGGCGAACCACGAGGGGCGCGTGGAGGACATTCAGATGCGGACCACCCACCTCCGGAGCCGCGACGACGAGCTGATTCTTGTTCCGAACTCGGCAATCTTTTCCGGGGTTGTGACGAACCGCACGGCGGTGGGAGGCTTTGTCCAGCACGTGCACGTCACGTTTCCCCGCGATAAGGATCCGGAAGAGGTAAGAGTGACGATCCTTCATCTTCTTGGGAGCCTGCCAACGGTCCTCCCCGCGCCGGCGCCTCGTTTGCGAGTGGACCGGGTGGCGGACGACAAATGGACCGGGGCGCTCTCGATCTGGGCGTCGAGCCACGAGGCGGCCTCGGACGCGGTATGGGCGATAGCCCGCGAATTTCCGGAGGCGGCGGTGGACGACGGGGAAGCGCCGGCGTGACCGAGACGGTCGGCGTCTTCGGCGGCACGTTTGATCCGATCCATGTCGGTCACCTCGCCGCGGTGGACGACGCGGCCTCCCTGCTCGGCCTGAGCCGCGTCCTGTTCGTTCCCAACCATGTTCCACCGCACAAGCGCGACCGGTCGGTGACCTCCCCCGACGAGCGAGCCGAGATGGTGCGGCTCGCCATCGCCGGCAATCCTCGCTTCGAGCTGTCGACGGTCGAGCTGGAACGAGGGGGCGCCTCATTCACACTCGATACGCTGCGGCACCTACGGCGCGAGCTTGTACCTGACGAACGGCTGGTCTTTCTCCTCGGCTGCGACGCGCTGGGCGCGCTTCATACCTGGCATCAGCCGGAGCGGCTGATCCAGGAGTTCGACATGGTGCTGATGGATCGCCCCACCGGGGAGGCCCTGGAGTGGGAGACGGTCGAGTCGCGCTTCCCAGGGATTCGGGCGAGGGTGAGGACGGTGCACGTAGCGCAGCTTGAGATCAGCGGCGATGATATCCGCCGCCGCGTCGCGGATGGCCGGCCAGTGCGCTACCTGGTGACGCCTGCGGTGGCCGAATACATCGTGGAACGCGGCCTGTACCGAGGCCGCCTGGCTGGAGATGACGCGCGCGGCTCTGGATAATGTCCTGAGCGTGTAATTGCCGGCGACGGCAGGAGGTGAGGCATGGAAGAAGAGAATGCGCCTGCAGGAACCTACGACGAGCCCGTGCCGGCCCCCGAAGAGCAGCGGACCGGGGCCCGGCCGCCGGGGTTCACGCATGTGCCCCATCCGCACATCGCGCTGCGAAAGCGCCAGGGACCGGTCAAGGTCGCCGATCAACTGAACCGGCGCGGCTGGATGGCCCGCTTCAATTCGCGCGTGGCGCTGATCATCACCATCGGCGTCGGCTCGATGTGGTGCGCCTACATCTTCGCTCTCATCGCGTTCGTCAGCCTGCCCTCGGCGCTGGCCACCCACGACAAGATCATCATCGTGGGGTGGATCGCGCAGACCTTCCTGCAGCTGGTGCTACTGCCGATCATCATCGTGGGGCAGAACATCCAGGCCGAGGCATCCGACAAGCGCGCCGCCCAGACGTACAACGATGCCGAGGCGGTGCTGCACGAGGCGCTTCAGATCCAGGAGCACCTGGCGGCGCAGGATGCGCATCTGCAGTCGCAGGACGCGCGGCTGGAGGATATCATCGCGGCGCTGACACGCTCCCACCTGTTGGACGGCGGAGCCGCGGCCGCTTCCGCGGAGTAGCGCATCGTACGATCCACCCGTCTCGGGGCGGGCGGGCGCCGGAAGACCCCCGCTGGGCCCCCAGCGTTACAGTGGGTGAGCGGAAGCGTTATTACTCGTGGCGGCCAGGGTGAGAACCGGGCCGCCAACACTATTCACGGGGAGACTGTATGAAGCGCGCCCTTCTCGCTGTCGGTTTCGGCTTCTTGCTGCTGGTTGGAATCTCCGGGCCGGTCCGCGGCCAGAGCGGCCCACCGCCACTGCCTACCTTTGGGCCGATCCCGCCGCCACCACCGCCGCCCGGTGTGGGTACTGCGACTCCCACGCCGACGCCAACCGCCACGCCGACGGCCACGCCGGTCCCGCTTACTCTGACCGTGCATGTCGCGCACGGCACGGTGAAGGCGGGCCAGAAGCAAAAGATCACGGTCGACACGCTGGCCGGAGCATCGGTCCACATCGCCGTCAAGTTTCCCAACGGTCACAAGCTGACAAAGAACGGAACAGCCAACGGCAACGGCGTCTTCAGTTGGTCGTTCAAGCAGCCCTCGGGCACGACGACGTCGAAGAGCCACACCGCGAAGGTGTCGATCAAGGTGTCGCTGGCGAGTCAGACACCGCTTACCAAGAACCGAACGTACCGGATAGGTTGACGCGGAGCCGGGTGCCTCAGGCGGGCGCGAAGCCGGTCAGCTCGGTGTAGCTGAGCCCGGAGACGCGCCTGCCCTGCCAGGTACCGGAGACGGTGCCCGTCCCCTCCCAGTAGCTGCCCCGTGGCTCGTTCGGCACGTAGAGCTCCTGGTCGGGAAGCGCGGGGGTGACATTCAGCACGGCGCGCTGCGTGGGAATCCGGACCGTCCAGCGAGCCGGGTAGACGCCGCGAGTGTGGGGGCTGCGCCAGGCGCCGCTCGCCGCGATCGTCATCCGCCGGTCGGTGAGAGTCGTACCGCCGGGCGTAAGGATGCTGGCCGCGCGCACGCGCTGTCCCGCAGCCCGCACGTCGAAGACGCTCAGCTGAACGCCATTGCTCAGCTGAAGGGCCATCCAGGTCCAGCCGCGCACGCTGGTCCACGACCAATTCCCCCACTGGTGGTCGAGCCAGGACACGCCGGTCACCCGATACGCTTTCTTCCCCACGGTGAGCGAGCCCGTGGTGCGCAGATCCGTGAGTGAGTAGTAGTAGGTGTAGCCGGTGCCGAACGAAAGGTAGCCACGACCACCGACGTACATGGTGGGGCGAAGGGAGTCGAGGGAGAGCTGGATTGCTCCCCCGGGAAGGGAGGCGGCGACCGACATGGTGCGCGGTGATGAACCGCTGAGCCGAGCCTTTCCGACCCGCTCGTCGAGACGCGAGGTCGACAACGAAGCAGAGGTTGGGAAGTAGTAGGTGACGCGCTGGTGGAAGCGGCGGCCGGCCAGATCGGTGATCGCCACGTCAGTCCGGTACAGACTGAGAGGCGTGGAGAATCCCGGCGGCCGGACGTGATTGAACTTGAATATGGTGACTTCGTACCCAAAGGTGTGCGCAGCGGAGCGGAGGTGTCCGACGACGTACCACCATTCGATGGGAGCGCCGTTGTGGCTGGCCGCGTCGGCCGGTAGGTGCACGAGCGGCGTGGCAGGCTGGGAGGCGCGTGCGGGCCGTGCCGGGGCAATTGCCACGCACGCGGCCAGCGCCAGAATTGAGACGAGGAACGTTCGTGGAAGAAGCCGAGACAAACTCTGTATACCTTTCTTTGGGTAGCAATCTGGGTGATAGGGAGGCGAACCTGCGCGCCGCGCTGGCCGGCTTGCGGGCTGCGCTTGAGATCGAGGCAGTGTCATCGCTGTACGAGAGCGACCCGGTGGGGCCCCAGAACCAGTCGCCATTTCTGAATATTGCGGTGCGCGGTAGAACGGAGCTCGAGCCGGCGGATCTGCTCGTACGTGTGAAGGAGCTGGAGGCGGAGATCGGCCGCCGCCCCACCTACCGCTGGGGCCCGAGGGTGATCGACATCGACATCATCCTCTACGGGAATTCTACGTTGCGGACGCCGGATCTGATCATTCCGCACCCCGAGATGGCGAACCGGGCCTTCGTGCTGGTGCCGCTGGCGGAAATTGCCCCAGTGGCGGGCTTTCCTGTACTGGGAGCCTCGATCGCAGAGCTCAGCGAGAAAGTCCCCGGGCGAGAGACGGTGCGGACGGTTGGGCGTGCCCCATGGTAGCCGAGGCCCTGTACGGACAAGCACGGGCGACCGGGAGGGAGCGGCGCGTGGGGGGGGCGTGCACGACCAACCGCTAGAATGCTTACGCGCCGAGAAGCAAGGTGAACTCGTAAGCGGCGCACCGGAGGGAAAATAGTCGCACAGATGGTCTCACAGGGCCTCGTAATACCCCGATTTCCCGCAGATACAAGCCAAAAGATACCTCGCCATGCCCCTATAGCTCAGGTGGACAGAGCAGCGGTTTCCTAAACCGCGTGTCGGCGGTTCGAGTCCGTCTAGGGGCACCAGCGCTTTTCCGCTTGTGAAAGCCAAATATGGCGGCTTGCACGGCCGCGAGCGGTACCGGATGGGCCCGGAAATAGGCCCACCGCTGCGAATCCGGTGCAACGCGCGCAACAAACCGCTGCCTGCGACTGCGTCAGCAGGGTGTCGATTTGCGCTCTTGCTCGGCGAAGCTGGACCCAACGCCTGCCGCCGCAGGTGCGGTATTCTCCGAACGGAAAGGGTGCGCATCACGGCCGTGCACTCGGCGGCAGGCACGTCTCGGAAGGAGTGCGCCGAGTGCTGGAGTACTACGAACAATTTGTCGTCTTACGAATGAATCTGTACGACGTAACCCTTGGCTTCGACGCCGTTGGCGACCGTTCCGTGTCCCGCGTTGGAAGGTCGAGGGCAGCGTGACCTCCCTTGCCGGGGCGACAACAACTGACTCACGCATGGCACTCGACGACAAGGACCGAGCGGTGCGCCGGTTTCACTGCTCGCGGAGACGGGTGCGACCTGTTCGCTCGCAGACCGCTGCCGGCGTCGGCCGAGTGGACGCACCGAGCACCCGGACCGGAAAGCACCTGGCCGGCAGATCCAAATCGCACGTCCACGAAGATGCGCTCCGAGCGGCACGAGCTGCCCAGAAGACACCGGAGGAGCGCCACGCCTCGCGAGAGCGCTTATCACCACGGGCTAAGGTCGAACGCAAGATCAGCGAACTCTGTCGCCGGCATGCGTGGCGTCGTGCACGGTACCGTGGGGAGCAAAAGACGGACCCCCAGGCCGTGTTGACCGCCACGATGGCGAATGCGAAGCGGCTCACGTTTCTGGACAGTACCGATGCAGAGCGCGGTGGCCGGATTCGGGCAGCCTTGGCTGCCTGACGCCAGGTCCCCTTGTCCCGATTAAATCGGCAGCCCCCCCTTTCAGACCTCCTTTGGAGGGCTTGCGGACTGTCAATCCATCGGTAGGGGTGGGGCAACGTGGTTGGGAACACAATGAACCGGCGGGGCGATTGCTCGCCGCGCCGGTTCGCGGGGGTCGAATGGGCTGATCGCAGTTACGGCACCGTGACCTGGTAGCAGTGGCCGTTGTTGTCGTCGACTACCTGCCCAGAACTGCTGGAAGTCATGGTTTCGTACCAGTAGGTCAGGCCTGGGATGATGCCGTTGTTGCCGGCCGTGCCCGGCATGTCGTTGCCCTGGACGGCGATCGTGTGGTTGGTCGTGCCCGCGCCCTGGTCCTGAGTTGCGACCTCGACGGGGCCGCTGCAGCCGGGACCGGAGCCGAAGCAGAGCATTCCCCGGACCGGCTGAGCAGTGGCGAAGGTCATCGTAAAGTAAGTGCGCGGATTGCGCGGCGCCTACCTTCGGTTCGTACCGAGGGATAGTTGCGGAGGCGTTACCGAATTGCTGCGGGCCCGTAATCGCTGGCAGCCGTCTGGGCCCGGCCGGCCACGCCGCTCAGAGCGGGTCGGACCGCATTGCGTCTGGGGTAGCGACGTTAAGCGACACGACCGAGGGCGCTGGCTCGTCGCTCTCCGTGGCCGGCATCGCAGCCGCAGTGCTCTCAGAGTCGATGCCCTGATCGAGCAGGTGGGCCCGTTCCAGCGCCGCGAGGGCCAGCCAGACCGTCGGCTCCCCGCCATTCACCAGGCGGGCAATCTGCTCGACTGTATGAACACCGTTCGCGTGCCGCCAGACGATCGCCGCCGGCCGATTGAGACAATGCGCAGTATGTCTCGCGCGGTCGTATACGACCATCTCCTCTCCTACGTCTTGCGTGACCACGTGCTCGCGGCGCGCAGACGGTACCGTCCGCCCCACTGTATCTCCTTACCACACCATCATACGGCGTCCGGGCAGTGGGTGCCTGGCGACGGGCTGGCCAACTGGTGCACGCCCGCGGTGCGTCCGAACTGACGTTCCTCTAAGATGGAACGGGACGGCTCACTACCTCGGCACGGATCTGCGCGCGCAATGGCTCAGCAGAGGGCGATCCTGTCAGGCGTGTCGAACCCGCGCCGGCGGCCGGCGTGGGTCCGGGGCGGATACCTGCTGTCCGCACCGCACCCGGCACGCAGCCGAGCCACAGCAAGAGGCCCGTAACACGTCCGTAACACTCCCGCAACACCGTGCGCCCATGATGAGATGTGAAGGAGGACTGCGGATGGAGCACCCACGAACGAGGCGGCTGAGCTCGAGGCTGGCGCTGGGCGCCGGACTGGTACTGGCAATGTCATCGGCCGGTCACGGCATGCCCGGCCCGCTCGGCCAGGCCACGGGCCCCGGCAAGGCGCTGGCGGCGGGAAGCGGCTGCCAGCTCTCGGCAAATGGGGCGATACAGCACGTCATCTACATCCAGTTCGACAACGTGCACTTCACGCGAGATAACCCGAACGTGCCGTCCGATCTGGAGCAGATGCCGCATTTGCTCAACTTCATCGAGAGCAACGGGACGCTCATCAGCCATGAGCATACCCCGCTGATCTCGCACACGGCGGTGGACATTCTTACATCGATCACCGGGATGTATGGTGACCGACAGGGGGTGCCGATCGGAAACAGTTTCGAGTACTACGCGCCGGACGGAACGACGCACAACAAGAGCTCGTTTGTCTACTGGACCGATCCGGTCTCGAGTACCGATCCAAATTACGAGATGATCTCCCCCGGCGGGGGCAACACGCCCGCCCCGTGGGTGCCGTACACTCGCGCCGGCTGTAACTTCGGCAGCGTCTCCATGGCGAACATGGCATTCGAGAACACCACCGGCGACGTCAACACCGTGTTCGGACCGAGCTCACCGCAGGCGGCGGAAGCGAAGTCCAATCCCGACCAGGCAGTGGCCGACTTCGAAGGGATTGCCGTTCACTGCGCGCAGGGTGACTCCCTGTGCTCGGCGGCCAACGGCGGCGCTCCGGATGCGCTTCCCTCCGAGCCAGGCGGATACACCGGATACAGTGCACTGTTCGGCGCGAAGTACGTCGCCCCGGCCATCAACTCGGGCCAGCCGATGGTGGATCTCAACGGCAATGTGATCAAAAACGCCGACTCGGGCATTCCCGGTTTCCCCGGGTTCGACCCCACCGCGGCGCAATCGTTGTCCTACGTGGCGGCCATGCAGGAGCACGGCGTCCCGGTCACCTACGCGTACATCGCCGATGCCCATGACAGCCAGACCACCGGCAATGCGATGGGGCCGGGGCAGGCCGAGTACGAGTCGCAGCTCAAGTCGTACGACGCCGCCTTTGGGACGTTCTTCACACGGCTGCAGAACGACGGCATCACCCCGAAGAACACGCTGTTCGTCATCACGGCCGACGAGGGCGACCACTTTGTCGGCGGCGCGCCGGACGCGTCGTGCGACGGCGTCACCACGCCCTGCACCTACAGCAAGATCGGCGAGCTTCAGATCAACCTGCAGGACATCCTGGCACAGCAGGGTGTCACCCCGACGTTCGACTACACCTACGACATGGCGCCCAACGTCTACATTGGCGGGCAGCCGGGGCCAACCGACCCAACCGTGCGGGCCGCAGAGCGGGCGGCCGCCGAGATGACGGCGGCCAATCCGATCACCGGGCGCACCGACCAGCTTGCCCGCTACCTGGCCGATCCGGTCGAGCTGAAGCTGCTTCACATGGTCAACGCCGATCCGGCGCGCACGCCGACTTTCACCATGTTCGCGAATCCCGACTACTGGTTCGCGTCGTACGGCGGCAACTGCAATCCGAACTGCGTGGAAGAAAGTCCGGGCCATGCCTGGAACCATGGCGGCGTCGCCCCGGAGATCAACACGACCTTCCTGGGGCTGGTCGGGCCCGGCGTGCAGAACAAGGGGGTCGACGACGCCACGTGGTCGGATCACACCGACATCCGGCCCACCATGATGGCGCTGCTCGGGCTCAAGGATGACTACACCCATGATGGGCGGGTACTGTACGAGGATCTGACGGCGCAGCCCGCCCAGAGCAGTCTGGTCCTCTCGCTGGCACGCATCTACAAGCAGCTCGAGGCGCCGGTGGGTCAGTTCGGCCTGTCCACGCTGCGGCTTTCCACCACGGCGCTCGCCAGCGGCAGCTCGGCCAATGACTCCACCTACACGTCTCTGGAGAACCAGCTGGCTGCCTGGGGCGCGGAGCGCGACGCGCTGGCGGGACAGATGCAATCGCTGCTCGAGGGCGTCGAGTTCGGCGGGGCCACGCTCGACCCGGCCTCCACGCAAGCCCTCATCAACAGCGGATGGAGCCTGCTCCAGCAGGTTTCGAACGCGGCAGGTCTCACCGGATTCCAGGTGAGCTTCCGCAGCCTGTCACCAGGGCAGGGCTGGGTCGCGTTCGGTCCGAGCTGCAACGCGCTGGTGATGACGGCGACCCAGGATGCCGGCGCCGGGACGATCGAGCACCAGGTGTGGGTGACCGGAAACGATCTGCCGGGAACCGTCGGCAACAACGGCATCACGCCGGGTGCCACCTACTACTACGAGACTGTTACGAGCACCGCCAACGGACTCGAGGTGAACGACAACGGCGGTCACTGTTTCAGCGTTACGGTTCCAGGGCCGTAAGCGCAGACACTACACGGGGGGAGCCGGCGCGCGCCGGCTCCCTTCCTCAATCCGCCCCCCGCCAGTAATCGTGAACCAGGAGCCCCACGGCTACCACCAGAACGACGAGATCCAGTCCGAAGAGGGCCGTGGAGAGGTGCTCGTGATGGCGGACGTGCGGCAGCTCCTGCACGAAGTTCACGAGCAGGAGACCGAAGATGACGATCCACAGAAGGGCGGACATTGGTAGTTCAGCATAAGGGGTGTGGGCGGCGTTGCCGGGAGCGACCGGTTCGGCGCGGGCAGGCTCAGGGGCGGGTGAGCTGCGAGCCCCAGTCCACACGCTCCAGGAAGGCGAGGGCTAGAAGCACCGCGGCGGCAAGCACGAAAGCGACGAGCGCCAGCGGGAGTGCCGACTTCAGACCGGTGCCGTTGAGGTCCACGTAGTTCAACACCGGGAGCGAGTACGGATGATAGGCGAGGATGACCGTCGCGCCGAACTCGCCGAGCGAGCGCATCCAGCCCAGCGTCACACCGGCCAGGATGCCGCCGCGAGCCATCGGCAACGCCACGTGCCAGAAAACCTGCCAGACACCGGCCCCCATGACTGAAGCGGCCTCTTCGTACTCGCGATCGATGTGCTCGAAAGTGGAGCGGGCCGCCACGATCACGAATGGGGCTGAGACAAAGCACTGCGCCAGCACGATCCCGGATGCGGTGTCGACAAGCTCGATCCCATGGGGCGCCAGCAGCTGGCCGACCGTGCCGTACGGTCCGTAAAGGATCAACAGGAGTATGCCGGCGCTTACCGGCGGCAGCACGAGCGGAAGGTAGATGAACACGCTGACAACCGCGCGCCCGGTGAATCTGAAGCGGGCCAGAAGGTAGGCCAGCGGCACACCCAGGGCCGCCACCAGTAGGGTTGAGACGGTAGCGGTAACGATCGAGATGGTCACGGCTGACCGAGTCTGTGGGTCTTGAAGTGTCGACGCGAGGTCGGAGCCGGAGAGGTTGAGGACGAGCCCGACCAGTGGCAGCGCGAGGAAACAGAAGATCAGCCCGCCCAGGACCAGCAGCGGCCCCGCGCTCGGATCGAGATGTCGCGGGCGCCTCATCTACAGTTGGAGTGCGGAGTTCTCGTCATCCGACTTCGCGGCACTCGAATCGTCGCGACGAGAGTACTCATGACGTGAGTATATCCCCAAATCCGAGGCCCGGACGTGCGAGCCGCGAACGCGGCGCCGCCGAGCCAGCGCGCTACGCCCTTCTCGGGCTGCTACTCGAGCGTCCGGCCCACGGGTACGAGCTGGCCCGCCGCTTCGACGCGGGCTCCGCACTTGGCGACATCATTCACCTCAGCGCCAGCCACCTGTACGCGCTGCTCTCACTGCTGGAACGCGACGGTCTGATCGCGGGGGAGGAGCAGCAGGCCGGCGCGCGACCGCTGCGTCGCGTCTTCGCGCTCACCGGCGCCGGTCGCGACGTCGTCCTGCACTGGTTGGACGAGCCGGTGGCACACCCGCGAGACACCAGAATCGAGCTTCCCTTGAAGCTCTACATCGCTCGCTCCTTCGAGCCGGCTCGCGCGCGCCGATTACTCGAGCGCCAGCGTTCGACCTTCGAGGCGTACATCGAGCGCCTGGCGAGCACGCCGCTGACCGCGCAGTCGCCGGAGGATACCGCATTCATGGAGCTGATGAGAGAAGCGAGGATTGGGCGTGCCCGTGCCGTGCTGACCTGGCTCGATCGTGTCCAGCACACCCTTGAGGGTCTATGAATCTCCGCCGGCGCGGGTTGTAAAGTGCGCGAATGCGCGTGTTGCGGGTCGCTCGCTGCCCGCGAGTGAGCTGGCATGGCCGCATACCCAGTCATCGGATGGAGCCGGTCCGGGCTCGGATCCACATCGTCACCGTTGTTTGACGTTTACCGGCAAATGGGGTAAGTTTGGCCGAATTTCCACACAGATGGGCCGCGACGAATCTGGCCGCCAGGGACGGCGCGTTCGCGGGCGTGAGCTTCAGCACGGCGGACACCACGGGTGTGTGGTTCGAGGGAACCGGACATCTTGCCGCGGCACTTCAGGCGCGCAAGTACTCCGGCGACCTCTCCCTCGCCGCGACGTACCTTCAAGACATCCAGCTTGCGCAGAGCTCGGCTCCCAATGCCGACGGCAACGGTATCGTGGCCGCGTCGCACGACGGGTAGCAGACAGGAGACGGCGATGCATACTACGCGGCGCTTCATACCGGGGCAACCGGCTGGTATTGCATGGCGGCGCAGCGCGATAATCCGTTCCGTCCCTGACAGTTGGCGGGAGGAGTGAGCCCGGCGCGAGCCCGGTGCCCGTGCCCGGATGTACGCCACCCGACCCGGGTTGTCTCCCACTGTTGTCGCTCAGCGATTCTGACCGGTAAGCGCTCAGCGACTCTGTCACTTCGGGGTAGTGTAGCGCTGTCGCCAGGGATGGTCAGGTG
>Ga0070735_10004775_pt1 | contig 11342 bp, 7 predicted proteins | sample Coa_R1_FD_66443 | JGI IMG/M metagenome (GOLD analysis project Ga0070735, IMG submission 66443) | Surface soil microbial communities from Centralia Pennsylvania, which are recovering from an underground coalmine fire - Coalmine... | ecosystem: Environmental > Terrestrial > Soil > Unclassified ... | reverse complement strand
CCTAGCTCCAGGGTGCCGTCGATCAACTCGGACGGGATCCGGCTCGACAAGCTCCGGCGCACTTGCACCTTTACTTTGGGATAAAGCCGGCGATACTGCTCGATGTGCCCGATCAGATAAAGAGTAGTGGATTCGTTGGCGCCAACAATCAGGCGGCCGGCGGAATTGTCGCGGAGCTCGGCTAGGGCGTTTTCGAGCTCGCCCTCCAAATTCTCGAACCGCTTGGCGTAGTCGAATACGATACGTCCCGCATCAGTGAGCAGCAGTTCTTTCGCAGAGCGATCAATCAGCTTCTCCTGTAGATCGTTCTCCAGCCGCTGAACGGCCAGCGAAACCGCGGGCTGAGTGCGGAGCAGTTTTTCAGCCGCGCGCGAGAAACTTTTCTCGTTCGCGACCATAAAAAAGACCTTAATCGGATAGAGCTCCATAAATTATATTTATACCATCCTTTTGACTTATGCTGCTACAGAAAATTATAAATTTGCCAAATCGAGCCGGTGCTATCCATAATAGACTTCAAGGGGTATTGCTTACCGGCATTGCCCCTTGAACGGAGACGGAAATGAATAACCGCGTTTACATCTTCGATACCACCCTGAGGGATGGCGAGCAGTCGCCCGGGTGCAGCATGACCGTGCCAGAGAAGCTCCGGATGGCCGCGCAACTCGCCGAACTCGGTGTCGATATCCTGGAAGCTGGATTCCCAATCGCCTCGGATGGCGATTTTGAGGCTGTGGACGCGATTAGCCGCGAGTTTCCGTGGGTCCAGGTGGCCGCACTTGCGCGGTCCTGTACGATGGATGTGGAGAGGGCTGCGGCATCCTTACAACACGCCAAGCGGCCCCGCATTCACACATTTATCGCCACCAGCGATATTCATCTTAAATTTAAACTGAAGAAGACCCAGCAAGAGGTTCTGGATGAGGCAGTTGCTGCGGTCGAATTGGCCCGGCATTACGTCGATGATGTCGAGTTCTCGGCCGAAGATGCCACGCGCACAGAACCGGGTTTTCTGGAACAGATCTCCCGTGCTGTCATCGCGGCTGGAGCGCGGACCGTGAATCTGCCGGACACCGTGGGCTATTCAGTGCCGGAAGAATATGGGTTGCTGATTTCCCGAATGGTGAAGGCCCTGGGCGATACAGCAGTAGTCAGCGTCCATTGCCATGACGATCTGGGGCTGGCAGGGGCGAACTCGTTGGCCGCAATACAGGCTGGCGCCAGACAAATCGAGTGTACGGTGAATGGAATCGGCGAGCGCGCGGGAAACTGCTCTCTGGAAGAAGTAGTTATGGCGATGAAGACTCGGAGCGACCGGTTTCCCTATCAGACCAAGATTGTTACTGAACAACTTTACCCCGCAAGCCAGTTGCTTAGCCAGTTGATTACGTTTGGGCCGCAACCGAATAAAGCCATTGTGGGTGAGAATGCCTTTGCCCACGAAGCAGGCATCCACCAGGATGGATATTTGAAGGAACGATCCACGTATGAGATCATCGACCCGAAATCGGTCGGCGTACCGGAGACGCGTCTGGTGCTGGGTAAACACAGCGGGCGGCACGCCCTGAAGGACCGGATCGATCATCTGGGCTTCCAGCTTTCGAGAGACGAACTGGACGAAGTCTATCTCCGCTTCACCGCAATGGCAGACCGGAAAAAAGGCGTGCGCAACGATGAGATCATCAGCCTGGTAAAAGAGATCGCAGCCGCGGCACAGACGGCGGCCAACGATTAGCAAGTGGTGCGCTGTTCCCTTACGCGCTACATGCTACCAGCCACTTGCAAAACGAATAATGAACCTACACATCCTGATTCTGCCCGGAGATGGCATCGGCGAAGAAGTCACGCGCGAAGCCGTCCGGGTTCTGCAAGCCGTCGGAAATAAATTCGGCCATCAGTTGAAATTGACCGAGGGTTTGCTGGGCGGCATTGCCATTCACAAAACGGGCACACCGCTTCCGGAAGAAACGTTGAAATTAGCAGGGGAGGCTGATGCGACGCTAATGGGCGCGGTCGGCTTGCCGGAGTTCGACAATCTGCCGCCGGAGAAGCGGCCGGAAAAAGGTCTGCTCGGGATAAGGAAAGCTCTCGGCGTTTTTGCCAATCTGCGGCCGGTGCGGGCCTACGCTTCGCTCATCGATTCTTCGCCCCTGAAGAACCATTTGGTGGAAGGAACGGACATGATTATCGTCCGGGAGCTGACCGGCGGATTGTATTACGGCACACCGCGCGGGATTTCGGGAGCCGGAGCCGGCGAGCGTGCGGTGAACACCATGACGTACACGCGCCCCGAAATAGAGCGCGTCAGCCGTATGGCTTTTCACCTCGCGCGTGGGCGCCGGAAAAAGGTCACCAGCGTCGATAAATCGAACGTGCTTGAAAACTCGCAGCTCTGGCGGAAGGTCGTGATGGAAGTAGCGGCGGAATTTCCGGATGTGACGCTCGACCATCTTTTGGTGGATAACTGCGCCATGCAGCTCGTTTTGAACCCCAAGCGGTTCGACGTGATCGTAACGGAGAACATGTTCGGAGATATTCTGAGTGATGAGGGGGCAGTGCTTGCCGGCTCCATCGGCATGCTGCCATCCGCCTCGATCGGCGATAAAAAGCCGTCTGGAGTGTGGGTGGGATTGTACGAGCCCGTACATGGTTCGGCGCCCGATATTGCGGGACAGAACAAGGCGAATCCGTTGGGGGCGATCGGGTCGGTCGCGGCGCTGCTGGAGTACAGCTTTGGGCTGACGAAGGAAGCGGCCACAGTCAACCAGGCGATGGAAGCAGTGCTGAATAGCGGCAGGGTTACTGCCGACCTGAGGCCGAAGGGAGCGCCGGCTACGACGGAAGATGTTGGGCGCGCGGTTTGCGCGGCGCTCTAAAAGTGCGGGAATTTTTTATGACACCACGAACTATTATCGAGAAGGTCTGGGACAACCATATCGTTGCCGAGAAGCCGGGCGTTCCCTCCCTACTCTACATTGACCTGCATCTGGTCCATGAAGTGACCTCTCCGCAGGCGTTTGAGGGCCTGCGCCAGCGAGGTCTCAAAGTACGCCGCCCCGACCTCACCCTCGCCACCACCGATCATTCCACGCCGACGACCCCGCGTTCGCTGCCCATCCTCGATAAAGTCGCCGCGGCGCAGGTTGAGCGGCTGGAGGCCAACTGCCGCGAATTTGGTATTTCGTGTTTCGGTTTCCATAGCGACAAGCAAGGTATTGTTCATGTGATTGGTCCTGAACAAGGCCTGACGCAGCCAGGAATGACCGTGGTCTGCGGCGATAGCCACACCGCGACGCATGGCGCATTCGGCGCACTCGCCTTTGGTATCGGCACCAGCGAAGTTGAACATGTGCTGGCCACGCAATGCCTGCTGCAGCGTAAATCGAAAACGTATCGGGTGCAGGTGGATGGTACGCTGCACAGCGGCGTGGCCGCCAAAGATATCATTTTGGCGCTGATTTCTCGGATCGGCATCGGCGGGGGCACAGGCTGCGTTTTCGAGTATTCTGGATCGGCAATTCGCGCGCTTTCGATGGAAGAGCGCATGACGGTGTGCAATATGTCGATTGAAGGCGGAGCGCGGGCCGGCATGATCGCGCCGGATGACACTACTTACCAATACATCGCCGGCCGGCCGTTTGCTCCCAAGGGAGCCGAGTGGGAGGGTGCGCTCGTTCGATGGCGGCAACTTCCCACCGACGAGGGCGCCACCTACGACAAGCAGATCACGATTGACGCTTCTTCTCTAGAGCCGATGATCACGTTCGGCACGAACCCTGGCATGGGCATTGCCATTACCTCGCCTGTCCCCGATCCGTCATCAGTTCCGGATCCGCTAGAGCGCGAAACGCTGGCCAAGGCGCTTCGCTACATGGATCTACAGCCTGGAAAATCGCTGCTGGGACATCCGGTGAACGTGGTGTTTATCGGGAGTTGCACGAACTCGCGCATGAGCGATCTGCGCAACGCGGCGGCAATATTTAAAGGGCGCAAAGTGAACCCGCATGTGCGTGTGATGGTGGTTCCCGGATCGCAGCAGATCAAACTTCAGGCCCAGGCGGAAGGCCTGGATAAGATATTCAAGGATGCGGGAGCCGACTGGCGGGAAGCCGGCTGCTCCATGTGCATTGCCATGAATGGTGACCAGCTCCAGCCGGGTGAGTACAGCGTATCCACTTCCAATCGCAACTTTGAGGGACGCCAGGGGAAGGGTGGGCGCACGTTTCTGGCCAGCCCGCTGACTGCGGCCGCCACCGCGATTACCGGTGTGGTTACGGATGTGAGGACCCTGTTATGAATAAGTTCACGCACTTCGAAAGCCGCTACATTATTCTGCCGATCGACAATGTGGATACGGACCAGATCATTCCCGCGCGGTTTCTGAAGACAATTTCCAAAGATGGTCTTGGGGACCAGCTCTTTTATGACTGGCGCTACGATGCCTCGGGCAAGCCGAAGCCGGATTTCGTCCTGAACACGCCAGAAGCCAAGAAAGCGCAGATTCTTGTGACGGGTGATAACTTCGGCTGCGGCAGTTCGCGCGAGCACGCGCCTTGGGCTCTGACGCAATATGGTTTCCGTGCGGTAATTAGCACTTCATTCGCCGATATCTTCAAACAGAATTCATTGAAGAATTCGCTGCTGCCGATTGTGGTTCCTCATCAAGTGCACGCGTGGCTGTTGGCAAATCCGGCTGCTGTGCTGAAAGTCGACCTCGTTACCCAAAAGCTGACGCCGCCGGATGGGCGGGCGGTGGAGTTCCCCATCGACAGCTTCTCGAAGCATTGCCTTCTGGAAGGCGTGGACGAGCTCGGCTATATTTTGCAGCAGAACGCGGCTATCGCGGCGTTCGAAGCGAAGCGTGCCGGCTCAATTAATACTTTGGCTAGAAACTGAATCGCGCCTGCAATTCCACCACTCGTCCGCCAAGAGCGCCGGAAGATTCTCCGAGAAACGGCTGATCGGTATGTGTCGCGCTGCTGCCGAAGCTCAAGGGCACTAGGTTAAGTTGATTGAAGATATTGAAGAAGTTCGCGCGCAAGTTCAGGTTTGACGACTCGCCAAAAAAGAACGGTAGACGTATGTTCTTTGAGAAGCTGAGATCCGTCTGGAAGAAATGCGGTCCGCGCCAGGAGTTGCGGCCGATGCCGGGCGGTCCGCTATCCTTGGTGTCGAAGTAGGCGCTTCCACCGAGTGGGAAGTTGCTGCCCGTCATGAAGGCGCTGTTCGATTCGCTGTGCCCGGCGCCTCCATAATACGCCGTGGGCCTGGTTGGCGAGAGAGTGGGCCCACCCGGCGTTTGAACAGACTGCCCGGTTACCGGTGTCCATGGAAACCCGGTGTGCCACGTGATAATTGGCGCAAGCTCCCACCCACCCACCACGTTTTTCCAGAAGCCGTGTTGTTTCATTACGGATGGAAGATCCCACACAGTTGAAAATGAAGCGATCTGGGTTACGTCGAAATCTGACGGGCCCCATTCTGTGTGGTTGTTCTGAGGATAGGTCTGGTTGGTAACGAAGCCGGGTCCCTCATAGGAGGTGTTGTCGAGGCTCTTTGCCCACCGATAGTTGAAGACGAATTGCAACCCCCTGTCGAACTGCCGGCGTAGAGTCGCAATTCCGGCGTTATAGTTGGCATTGTCGTCGGGTTGCGGAAAATAGACGGCGCTGAATGCCGCTTTGCCGTTCAGGTTGTTGTTATTTGGATAGAGGTAATTTTCGTTTACCAGCCGGATCAGGTGATGGCCGGTGCTGCCTGAGTAACCGAGATCGAGCGCCATTTTCCACGGAAGCCTGTATTCAACCTCCATCGAATAGACGTAGACTATCGGTGTCGGCATATAGGACTGCGCTCCCCAAATCTCAACTGCACCGGCGTTCGGAGAGCCTGTCACCGGATTGATGCCTTGTGCCAGCCCAGGATTAATCGGGAAACTGAACGGCGAGTTGCTGGACCCCAGGGAGTATAAAATCTGCCCGCCCACAAACGGATTCGTTTGGCTGCCGCAGCAAATGGCGTAGCGCGCAAAATTGGGCGGGTTCGCCTCCGTGTTGGTGAAGAGCACCTCGGGGATGCGGTTGTAGAAAATGCCGAAGCCACCGCGTATGACGAAGTTGCTGGTAGTAGACCGCGGTGACCAGGCAAACCCCAGCCGCGGTCCGAAATTCGTATAGTCGGGGTTGTAGAGCTGGCTAACGGTCTGGACTTTGGAGTTGGACAATCCGTTCGATCCGAAAATCAGGTTGCTGAGCACCCCGTTCTTATCGCTAGGCGGGCTGAAAAACTCCCATCGGAGCCCGAGATTAATTGTCAGGTTCGGCCTTATCTTCCAATCGTCTTGAACAAACACTCCGTAATAAGGAGTACGGAAATAACGCTGCGAATTGGGTGGGCCACCCGTGAGTGGATTGGCATCGATGCCCTCGTAAATCGGGGCGCTGTTGGCAAGATCGAAAAGGCCGTTGAAGGTATAGTCAGGCCGGGCTCCGCCTTCCAGATTATTGTTGTCCTGCTCCCGCCGCACTTCCACGCCGAATTTCAGCCCGTGGTTGCCGGCCATTTTGTTGAGAATATCCCGGAATTCATACGTGTTCTCCGCGAATACGCCTGGCACCGATTCACTTTGGGCCGCTCCGAATTCAAGACGGCTGATCGGGTAGCCTTGCACCTCGAGCCTGGGGATACCCCAATTCACCACTCCGCTATTGGAGCTGATTTGGTTAGCCGCGAAGCGCGTCAAATTAGCGCGCCCTTCGTTGATCATCGTTGGCGTGAAGGTGTGAGTATACGTCGCCGTAACCGCCGTATTCAACGGCGCGAAGTTCACGTCGGCCATGGGACGGCTCCCGGTGGTGGTGTCCGCGCCAAAGTTGTACAGATGCGTGAAATACATGCTCACCGCAACCGAGTCCCTCACGGTCGGATCATAATCGACACGGCCGTTATATTGATTCCCTTCCACCTGGTTCGGGTTAGAGATTTGCGCATATTCAAGATCGGGGATGCCGTCCAGCCCACCTCCGGTGAGCTGGCCGTATTGTCCGGTTTCGCCTGCTAAAGATCCGATGTCCAATCCACCTTGCACTTGCTGGCACGTTCCGGCGGCAAATCCGGAAGGACACGGCGCGTTCAGCACTTTGACCACCCTAGGCGCAATGCCTGGAGATTGAAATATCTTGGCAGTGATACTGTCGGGACGCAAACTGATTACCGACTGCCGGTATTGCGGCGTCTCGACCCACGCCTCGTACGCGCCATTCGCATGCTGCCGCAAGCCTTCGTAGGAAAAGAACCAGAATAGTTTGTCCTTAATCACAGGTCCACCCACGCTAGCGCCGAATTGCCGGTATAGATTGTTGTCGCGCACCGGTAGGGCGCCGGCGGGCCCACCCCACTTGTTATAAGCATTCAGGCTGGGCGAATCGTACTTGAAAAATCCGCTGCCATGAAACTGATCGGTGCCATTCTGCGAGATCACCGAGATCTGTGCTCCGGAATTGCGGCCCCACTCCGCCGAGTACGCGTCCGTGAGGATCACGACTTGTTTCACAGATTCCTGATTCGGTGTCACTACGGCTGCCCCGCCCCATCCCAAACTGTTCACGCTCACGCCGTCTATGAGGTAGTCATTGGCTGACAAGCGCTGCCCATTGGCTGAAACGGCTAGCTGATTTTCAGTTTGGAAAATCGAGGTGTTGGCCCCACCCGGCCCCGTTGTGTTCGGGAGCGCCACCTCGTTACCGGAGCCATCGCGCGCCATATCGCTGGTAACATTTGGCGAGAGGCGAATCAGTTCATATGGATCGCGCCCGAACTGAGGTAGGCTCTGTACTTCACGCGTGGTAACTTCACGGCCGATTTGTGCGTTCTCGGTCTGGAGCAGCGGAGCGGTCTCTCCCGTCACCGTCACAGTCTGGGAGACCTCACCTGGACTGAGGGTTAAATTAACGCCCTGTGTTTGTTCAGCATTTACTACAACGTTCTGCAGTACCTGCCGGCTGAAATTCTTCGCGGAACCCGCCAGCGAATACGTTCCAGGCGCCAAGCCCGTAAAACGATAAAAGCCCTCTGCCGTAGTGGTTGTGGTTTGCTTTCTGTGGGTCTCATTATTAGTGAGCGTGACCGTCGCATTTGGAATCAGAGCGCCAGTGGTATCGCTCACAGTTCCCTGAAGATTCGCTCCGAATTGTGCCAACAAAACAGCGGGAACCAGCGCGAGGAAGGCTACAATTATTACGAATCGAGTCGAGATTTCGCGGGACATATTCGGTAACCAACCTGGGATTAAGACTCCAGCAGGTTGCTCACGTTACAAGGGCAAATCTGTACTCGCGCCTGGATCGGGGCCAGAACCTCGCGCTCCCAGGTACTCGCCCTGGTAACTCTACCGGGAGCGCCACCGGTCCCCGCGAATCTTTGGGGCCGCGATAGCATGGATACACTGGAATTCTTATGAACCGTAGAACGTTCCTTTCCTATGCCGCCGCCACCGGCGCGTCCGCCTTCGCGTCGCGCAAGCGGATCGCGATCATTGCTACTGTGTATCGCCCCAATTCGCACGCGGACGTGATTGCGGGCCGGTTGATTGCCGGTTATGAATACTATGGCAAGTACCGCAAGCCTCTGGTGGACGTCGTCTCGATGTATACGGATCAGGTCCCGAAAAACGACATGAGCCGTGGACTCGCCGCACAATACGGATTTCGCATCTATCCGACCATTCGGGAGGCGCTTACGCTGGGCGGCAAATCACTTGCAGTCGATGGAGTTGTCTTCATTGGTGAACACGGTGATTATCCGTACAACTCCAAAGGCCAGCACCTTTATCCCCGCTACGAGCTATATAAGCAGATCGTGGACGTCTTCCGGGAATCGGGCCGGGTGGCGCCAGTGTACTGCGACAAACACTTTTCTTACGACTGGAAAAAGGCCAAGTGGATGTACGATCAATCGCGGGAATTGAACTTTCCACTGATGGCCGGATCGTCGGTTCCGCTGGCTTGGCGCAGGCCGCCGCTGGAACTGGAAATGGGGACGCCGGTGGAACACGCCGTCTCGCTCGGCTATGGCGAGAAAGAAGCGTACGGGTTTCATGCGCTTGAGACACTCCAATGCATGGTGGAAAGGCGAAAAGGCTATGAGACCGGCATCGCAGCGGTGCAGTGCCTCGATGGCGATGCGGGGTGGAAGTGGAGCGACGAAAATGCATGGGGCAAGCAATTGATGGAGCAGGCACTGGCACGATGCGACACGCGCCGCCCGGGCATGCCTGAGCAGAATGTGAAGTCGCCATCGGTTTTTGTTCTGGAATACGCGAGCGGACTGAAGACGGCTACCTACATGCTGGATGGCGAAATTCAAAGTTTCGCATTCGCCGCGAGCATTCGGGGCCGAGCGCAGCCAGTCAGCACGCTGATGTGGCTTCAGCCGAAGCGATATTTTGGTCACTTTAGCGGTCTGGTCTACTACATTGAGCAGATGATCATCACTGGGCGGTCGCGCTATCCAGTGGAGCGGACGCTGCTGACTACGGGCGCGCTTGCAGCTCTTTTCGACTCCAGCTTTGCGAAAGGCAAGCGAATCGAAACGCCGTATTTGAATATTTCTTACAAGCCCACGAAGGAGTCGCTCTACAATCGGGGCCCGGTGCCAAAGGAAACAAACTGAAGAAGCCGCCTTCGCCCGGCGACTTGTTAGCATAGGATCTGCGACACAAAATCGCCGGAGGCCCGCCGCATAAAAGCCGCCGCATGAAAGCCGCTCGATGAAAGCTTTGGTCAAGAGCCGCCGCGAACCTGGCTTGTGGCTTGAGGATATCCGCGAACCCACCATCGGCATTAACGATGTTCTGATTCGCGTCCAGCGCTCTGGTATTTGCGGCACCGACGTGCATATCCACAAATGGGACGAGTGGGCCCAGCGCACCATCCCGGTGCCCTTGGTGATCGGACATGAATTTGTCGGTGAGGTGGTAGAGGTCGGGTCGAATGTGATCGATTTTCATCCGGGTGAAACGGTCAGCGGCGAAGGACATGTCACTTGCGGGCATTGCCGCAACTGCCTGGCCGGCCGCCGTCATCTGTGCGCCCACACGCTGGGCGTGGGCGTGAATCGTCCGGGCGCGTTCGCCGAATATATCGCATTGCCGATGGCCAACATTTGGCGCCACAGTCCGAAGGTACCGCTCGAAGTCGCAGCTATTTTCGATCCCTTCGGCAATGCCGTGCACACGGCGCTTTCGTTTCCTGTACTCGGCGAGGACATTCTTGTTACCGGCGCTGGCCCCATCGGCATTATGGCCGCCGCAGTCGCCAAGCACGCCGGAGCACGTCATGTGGTGATCACCGACGTTAACCCCTATCGTCTGGAACTCGCCCGCCGACTGGGCGTCACCTTGGCCATCGATCCGGGGGAGACTAGCATTGCCGAAACTCAGAAGCTACTGGGCATGAATGAAGGTTATGATGTCGGTCTGGAGATGTCGGGTAGTCCTTCGGCTTTTCGCGAAATGCTGGCCAACCTGAGCCACGGCGCCAAAATTGCGATGCTCGGTATCCCAACGGGCGAAATCGCTATCGATTGGACTCAAGTTGTCTTCAATATGCTGACGATTAAGGGAATCTACGGGCGTGAAATGTACGAGACGTGGTACAAGATGACCGTGATGCTGGAATCGGGGCTCGACATCTCACCCGTGATCACGCACCGCTTCTCATACCGCGATTTTCAGAAAGGCTTCGATACGATGATGTCCGGGTGCTCGGGGAAAGTCATTCTCGATTGGACAATCTGAGCCACGGAATAAAATTACGCTTTACTTCGAACCACGGCCACAGTAGGCCAATCAATAAAAGGACTACTGAAAAGGCGCTAATGATGCATCCGTATGTGAGTGAACTCGGCCAAAAGGCCATGACAATCCGATTGTCACCGCTATCCAACAAAACACCGCGAAATGCGCCGTTGGTCATATAAAACGACTCGGCCTTTCCGTTAACTGTGAGCCTCCAACCGGGATATAGAACCTCTGAGCTTGCCAGGAAGGCCCGGCCGCTTGTTATCACACGTAATTCGACTCGATTCGCGGAGTACGATTCGACATGGACATTGCCGCTGGCGAGAGGCCCCTTTATGGGGAGATGTCTGGTCTCGACGATCGCCTCTCGAGCGGGATCGAAATCTGCATGGGCTAAATATGCAGCAGCTTCAGTGGGATTGTGGACAAGGCGTAACCGGCTCACTAGAAAAAAGCGCGGCAGCACACCCGGGATTCGATAAAAGCGCACGCCGGCAGTTTCAAGGGCCACCGGCAGTTGCCCCAATCCTGGAACATCGGCGGG
>Ga0070735_10004774_pt1 | contig 11343 bp, 8 predicted proteins | sample Coa_R1_FD_66443 | JGI IMG/M metagenome (GOLD analysis project Ga0070735, IMG submission 66443) | Surface soil microbial communities from Centralia Pennsylvania, which are recovering from an underground coalmine fire - Coalmine... | ecosystem: Environmental > Terrestrial > Soil > Unclassified ... | reverse complement strand
CAATTGTCCGCCGAGCAGCATGGCGCTGATCAGACGGCCGCGCTGGGCGATAAGTTTGTTCACTCTGACCGCGCGCAGGTCGCCCGATGTTTCGAGCGCCATCATGCGCATGCGCGAGGCTGCGGTCAGCGCCGTTTCGGCGCCGGAGAAAAAGGCCGACGCGACCAAGCTCGCCAGGACGATCAGCGCCGCGAATTCGATGCTCATGGCCCCCTCGATTGTTGTTCTTCGGTATATAGCCGCTCAAGCGCGCGGAATATCTTCACTCAGAAAGGCGTGGACGTCAGCCTCGCTGACGTCCTTGGCGATGAAACTTTCGCCAATGCCGCGCGCAAGGATGAAAGTCAGCCGGCCGCGTTCGACTTTCTTGTCCTGCCGCATGGCGGAAAGGATGGCGTCGGGCGTCGGCTCCAGGCCGGGAATGTCGCCGATCTCGGTCGGCAGACCGACGGCGCGAAGATGATTTTCGATGCGGACCGTGTCCTGGCCCGAGCAAAGGCCGAGTTTGCGCGAGAAACGAAACGCGCAGCCCATGCCGATCGCCACCGCCTCGCCGTGAATGAGCCGCTCGCCGTCATATTGGACGAGGCGTTCGAAGGCGTGGCCGAATGTATGGCCGAGATTGAGCAAGGCGCGCTCGCCTTGCTCGGTCTCGTCGGCGGCGACGACAGCGGCCTTGGCCGCGCAACTCGTCGCGATCGCGTTGAGGCGCGCCGCCCCGCCGGCGAAGACGTCGCGCCAGGCCCCCTCGAGCCAATCGAAGAAAGGGCGATCATTGATGAGGCCGTATTTGATCGTCTCGGCATAACCGGCGCGAAATTCGCGCGCGTTCAGCGTGTCGAGAACGCCCGTGTCGGCGAGCACAAGCGAAGGCTGGTGAAAAGCGCCGATCAGATTCTTGCCATGGACCGAGTTGATCGCTGTCTTGCCGCCGACCGAGGAATCGACTTGCGCTAACAGGGTCGTCGGAATTTGTACGAGGCGGACGCCGCGGCGAACAGCCGCCGCGCAAAATCCGGCGAGATCGCCGATCACGCCGCCGCCGAAGGCGATCACCGCGTCGCGTCTCTCAATGTGAGCGGCGATGATCGCATCGCACACGCGCTCGAACTGCCGGTACGATTTCGAGCTCTCGCCCGGCGGGACGACAATATTCGTCGCGCGCAGGCCGGCTGCGGCGAGGCTTTTTGTCAGCGCATCGAGATGGAGCCCGGCGACGGTCTCGTCGGTCACCACGGCGCAATGGGCGCCAGGGGCGAGGTGCGCGATATGCGCGCCGGCCTCGCCGATCAGGCCTTCGCCGATGAGGATCTTATAGGCGCGCGAGCCGAGGGCGACCTCGACTTCGCGCCGCTCGCGGGAAGAGGCCGCTTCCGGCGCGGTCGGGATCGCCAGCCTGGCCTTGTCCTCCTCGCGGGGGCGTTGCGCGACTCGCCGGGTCAAGGCCGCAACGATGGCGTCGACGACGCTCTCATGCGGCCCATCACGCGATTCGATTGTGAGGTCGGCGAGGCCATAGACGGGCGAGCGCTCGGCCAGAAGCTTGCGCACTGTCTCCTCGGGATTGGCGGTCTGCAGCAAGGGGCGATTGGCGCGCTTGCGCACCCGGCGCATGAGCACATCGAAATCAGGCTTCAGCCAGACCGAGACGCCGCTTTCGGCGATGCGCTGCCGGGTGCTGTCGTTCATGAAGGCGCCGCCGCCGGTCGCCAGCACTTTCTGGCCGTCGGCCATCAGCCGCGCGAGGACTTTACGCTCGCCGTCGCGAAAATAAGCCTCGCCGAAACGCGCGAAGATTTCCGGCACGGTCATTTGCGCGCCGGCTTCGATCTCGGCGTCCGCGTCGACGAAAGGCAGGCCCAATTTGGCCGCCAGGCGCCGGCCGACCGATGTCTTGCCGGCGCCCATCATGCCGACGAGCACGATCGACCGCCCGCCCAAGGCGGCGACCAGGCGGTCGCGGTCAAGCGGCGCCAATTGCGTCATCCCAGCACCCAAATCCCCAAACACCCGCCCGGCGCGCCTCTCCCCGAAGACCGTCAGGCCGAATTTGCGGAGGTCCATACAACGTTATCAGGGGGATTGCGATGGGCGCCAAACACGCGTCGAGCGATAGGCGTGCGATCGCCAAGCCCCCGGACGCGGCGCTGTTGGCATGGATAGCCCGACACGCCTAGCCGCTTTTTGCCGCTGCTAAAGCAAACAAGGCGAGGGCGACGGCCGAGCGATGATTTGTGATGGCCACCCGACGCTATGGAGCACTGTATCTCGGCGTGACCAATGATCTCGGTCGCAGGGCGTGGGAGCATGAGAACGAAGTCTACAGAGGATTTTCCGCAAAACATAACGTCGATCGCCGAACGGTGCTCTCCTCTCGAAGCCAGCGCCGCCCCCAAATCCCATCTTGCGCTCGGTTGAAGCTTTTGCGACGCTGAGGTGACTTGTGCGGGCCTCGCCGCCGGCGGGCGGTCTGGTCCTCGCCAAAAAATCGAGGAGGACGTCATGGTCGGCCTGAATGGCTCCAGCGAAAGACGAATTGCGGGGCCGCGGCTCATCGCCGTCGTCGGCCCCTTCCAGGGCGGCAAGACGACGCTGCTCGAGGCGATTTTGGCGCGCGGCGGCGCCTCGGCGCGGCAGGGTTCGGTGCGCGACGGGACCAGCCTCGGCGATTCCAGCCCTGAGGCTCGCGCCCATGCGATGAGCGTCGAGCCGAACGCCGCGCATGTCGACTATATGGGCGACCGGATGACCTTCATCGATTGCCCGGGCTCGGTCGAATTCATTCACGACATGCGCAACGTCCTGCCGGTCTGCGACGCGGCGGTCGTGGTTTGCGAAGCGGACGCACGCAAGGCGCCCTCGTTGCAGGTGGTGCTGCGCGAACTCGAGGAGCTCGGCGTGCCGCGCATCCTCTTTCTCAACAAGATCGACCTCGCCGGCGCGAGCGTGCGCGAGACGCTGGAGATGCTGCAGCCGACGTCACGGACGCCGTTGCTGCTGCGCCAGATCCCGATCTGGGAGAATGGCGTCGCTTCGGGTTTCATCGATCTCGCCTTGGAGCGCGCCTTCGTCTATCGCGAACATGCGCCTTCAACCGTGATCGAAATGCCCGATGGGCACGTACCGGACGAGAAGGAGGCGCGTTACTCGATGCTCGAGCGCCTCGCCGATTACGACGACGCGCTGATGGAGGAATTGATTTCGGAGATCGAGCCGCCGCGCGATCGCGTCTTCGAAGATCTCGCCAAGGAATTGCGCGGCGGGCATGTCGTGCCGCTGCTGATGGGCTCGGCCGATCGGGGCAATGGCGTCACGCGCTTGCTGAAAGCTTTGCGCCATGAAGCGCCGGGCGTCGCCCAGACGCGCGAACGGCTCGGCGTCGACGCGCAAGGGCCGGCGCTCGCCCATGTCGCGCGTACTATTCATACCGCCCATGGCGGCAAGCTCTCGCTCGCGCGCGTGCTGCGCGGCGCTTTTCCGGACGGCGCGACGGTGACGTCATCGGGCGGCGGCGAGGACCGCATCGCCGGCTTGTCGCGGCTCATCGGCGCTTCGAGCGCGAAAATACCGCGCGCCGAGGAAGGCGATACGGTCGCCTTCGCAAGGCTGGAGCATATCGGGACGGGCGAGACGTTCACCGACGCGAAAAAGGCGCCGAAACGCATCGTCGAAATACGAGCGCCTGCGCCGACCCAGGTCATCGCGCTGCATGTGAAGGACCGCAAGGACGATGTTCGTCTCGCCGCAGGGCTGGCGAAATTGGCCGAGGAAGATCCTGCGCTCGTCTATCGCCACGACCAGGAAGCCGGCGAACTGAAGCTCTATGGTCAGGGCGAAATGCATCTGCGCGTGACGATCGAGCGTCTGTCGGCGCGCTTCGGCGTAACGGTCGAAAGTTCGAAACCGTCGATCGCCTATCGTGAGACGATTCGCGACGCGGTATCGGCGCGCGGGCGGCATAAGAAGCAATCGGGCGGCCACGGCCAATTCGGCGACGTTGCGATCGAAGTCAGGCCGCGTTCGCGCGGCGAAGGCTTCGCTTTCGAAGAGCGTGTTCACGGCGGCTCGGTGCCGCGGCAATATTTCTCGTCGGTGGAGGCCGGCTCGCGCGATGCGATGGCGCGCGGGCCGCTCGGTTTTCCGGTGGTCGATGTCGCCGTCACCTTGACCGATGGTTCGTACCACACGGTCGATTCCTCCGATATGGCGTTTCGCGCGGCCGCGAAGATCGCCTTGGGCGAAGCCTTGCCCAAGGCGCGGCCGGTTCTGCTCGAGCCGATCCTGGCGGTCTCTATCTTCGTGCCCTCGGACGCGATGGCGCGGGCGAGCGCTTTGGTCAGCGCGCGCCGGGGGCAAATCCTCGGCTTTGACCCGCGGCCGGGCTGGGACGGCTGGGACGTATTGCGCGCGCAAATCCCCGAGGCGGAGATCGGCGATCTGATCGTGGAATTGCGCTCGGCCACTGCTGGCGTCGGCGCTTTCGAGACGAAATTCGACCATCTCGCCGAAATGTCCGGCCGGCCCGCCGAAATGGTGATCGCCGCGCGTCAGAAAGCCGCAGCCCAGGGATAAAAAGAGCCCCGCGCCAATGCCGCGATTGCGGCGTTGGCGCGACTATACAGAGGCGCGCTCTTCGCCTATTCACTTGTTCGGTGAGACTTAAGCGTCGCCGGCGCGGAGACGACCTTCATGGCTGACTTTCCCTTTGATTCTCAGCGGCCTTACCCGACCAATCGCCTGATCACGGTTTTCGGCGGGTCAGGGTTCATCGGCCGCCATGTGGTGCGCGCCCTCGTCAAGCGCGGCTGGCGCGTGCGGGTCGCGGTGCGCCGGCCCGATCTCGGGTTTTTCCTGCAGCCGATCGGCACGGTGGGCCAGATCGCGGCGGTGCAGGCTAACCTTCGCTATCCCGACTCCGTCGCCGCCGCGCTGACCGGAGCGGAGGCGGCGATCAATGTCGTCGGCATCAGCGCCCAACGAGGCGCCCAGACTTTCGACGCTGTGCATGTCGAGGGCGCGCGGACGATCGCGAAAGCGACGAAAGCGCGCGCGATCCCGCTGATTCATGTTTCGGGGATTGGCGCCGACGCTTCATCCGCCTCGCCCTATATCGCGAGCAAAGGGCTCGCCGAACAGGCGATCCGCGCAGCGGCGCCGGAGGCCGTGATCCTGCGTCCCTCGGTCGTCTTTGGACCCGAGGACCAGTTCTTCAATCGGTTCGGGTTGCTCTCGCGCTATTCGCTCGCTTTGCCGCTGTTCGGCGGCGGCGCGACAAAAATGCAGCCGGTCTATGTCGGCGATGTCGCCCAGGCGGCGGCCAACGCTATCGACGGCCAGGCCAAATCCGAGGCGACCTATGAGCTCGGCGGTCCCGATCAGATGACGCTCAGGCAAGTGGTCGAATTCGTCTGCCGCGTAACGGAGCGGCGCCGCCTGCTCTTCAATGTGCCCTTCGGCGTCGCTTCGATGATGGCGGGGGTGACGGAATTTGCGAGCAAGATTTCCTTCGGTGCTTTCCCGGCGGCGCTGACGACGACGCGGGACGAAATCGCGCTGCTCAAAAACGACAATGTCGTCTCGGCCGAGGCGACGGCCGCGGGGCTGACCTTGGCGGGATTGGGCGTGACGCCGCAAAGCGCCGAGGCGATCGCCCCGGCTTATCTCTACCGGTATCGCAAGACGGGGCAGTTCGAGAGCAGCCGGTTCGCGTAGGGGTGGCGTACTTTTTGATGCCGCTGCGTACCTTATCGTTTCAGCATCGAGACCATTGCTGGTACAAGCGACAACATCGCTGCGCGCGACTCCCCGCATCCATCACGACTTCGTCGTGACACGTTCCTCAGCAAAGAGGGAGGAAGGGCGCTGCCCTAACCGCTCGTGCGATCAACCCTTCTCGCCCGCCAGCCGCTTATGCAACCGCGTCATGAAGGCCGTCGCAAACAGCGGCGCGCAGAGGTTCAGGACGGGGACCGCGACGAAACAGGCGATCACCAATCCCGCGATAAAGACCTGCAGGCCGAAGTGCCGGCGCATCGCTTGCGCTTCCTCGAAAGATCGATAGCGCATCGCCGCGAGTTCAAAATATTCGCGCCCGAGGAGATAGCCGTTGGCGGCGAGGAAGGCGACGATATTGACGCCAGGCGCAAGCAAAAGGATCAGCGCGATCACGTTCACGACGAGCGAGAGACCGGCGTAGCGTAAGCCGAAGAGCATGGCCGGCATGAAAGGTACCGGCCGACCGAGCGGTCCCGCCGGATTGATCTCTTGTTCGACGATCAGCGCGATATCGTCGAGAAAAAAGCCGGCGGTCAGCGAGGTGATCGGCGCGATCAGGAAGGCGAGGCCGACGAAAAGCCCAAGACCGGCAAGAATGGCGATCGTCGTCGCCAGCCAGGGCGGCCCGAAGCCAACGAAGGACAAGACCAGCTTGTCGAGCAAGAACCACAGGATGACCAGCAGGCCGAGCGTCAGCGCAAGCGACTTCAGCAAAGTCGCCCGAAAGGGGCGCGTGAAAATCTGCGCGAGCGCGGCGAGCGCGTCTTCGATCATGAAGCCAGGGTGGTGGTCGAAGATGGCGAAGCGACGGCAAGCGGCGCCTTAGTCCGTCGTGTGCGCCAGACAAAGGCGGAACTGACCGCATAATTCCAGACGACGCCGACCAGGGCGCCGGCGAGCCCGGCGACCCACCAGACTTCTTCTCTATTATAGACCCACGACGCGATGTTGATATTGGCGACCGCGCCGACGGAGCAAACGAGTGCAAAGAGCAAAAGGCCAAGCAGCATCCGCCAATTGCGATAACGGTTCTCGCGGTAAGTCACTTCGTTATTGATCAGAAAGTTGCTGGTCATCGCCGCGAGAGTGGCGAAGAGTTGTTCGGCGCCGAAACTCGACGCGCCATAGGCGTTGACCAATATTTTCAGCACGCCCAGATGGACGATCAAACCAAAAGCCCCAACCGCGGCGAAGAGCGCAAACCGGATCGGTAGGATGCCCGCCGTGGCGTGATGTGCGATCAAGCCCAGGAAATCGAGACCGACGATGGCGGATAGTTTGGATTCGCCGGCCTGACGCTTGCGAAATACGTACGTCGTCTCAACGACTTTTATTCCCACCGGCGCGCAGAGAAGAATATCGGCCAAAATCTTGAACCCGTCCGGGGAAAGCCGCGGCGCGATGGCGGACACAATGGAGCGGCGGACCATAAAGAAGCCGCTCATCGGATCGCGCACCGAGAGGCCGGACATGCGCTTGAAGAGTTCGGCGCCGACGTTGCTGAGCCTTTGGCGCGTCGGCGAAAGGCCGCGCTCGGCTTTCTCGTCCGAAATGCGCGTGCCTATGGCGAGATCGGCGCCGTCGGCAAGGGCGTGGTACATACGCGGCAGAATGCTCTCGTCGTGTTGCAAATCGGCGTCGATCACCGCGACGAAATCGGCGCTAGAGGAAAGAATGCCTTCGATCACCGCGCCGGCGAGGCCGAGGCGGTTGACCCGGCGCAGGCAGCGTATATGCCGGTCGGCCGTGGCGAGCGCGAAAGCGACATCGGACGTGCCGTCGGGCGAATCATCATCGACGACGATCAATTCCCAGTCGAGCCCGTCGAGAGCCTTCTTCAAACGCTCAAAAAGCACTGGAACATTGGCCGCCTCGCGATAGGTCGGCGCAATGACGGAAAGCGCTGGGGTCGCATGATGGCTCATAAAGCGGCTCGAGACTACGGCGACGCGCGCCGCGGATAAGGCAAAGGATAGGCACGCAATAAGCGCCGCGCGGGAATAAGCGCCAGTTTGATCTCATCGCGGCCATCGCGGCCGAGAGTGACGGATTGAGTATCGCCCAGGGTTGCAAAATAAGGCGTTAACGCCGCGATCGTTTCGGCGAGCCGCTTTTGCGAGACGATGATCACGGCGTCCTTGCCGACGAAAGCCGCGGGATCGGCGAGAAAGGCGAAGCCGCGCGGGTCGTCGGAAAAGACCGTCACGGGCCGCTCCGGCCCCAGAGCTTGTGCGATTTTGCCTGCTTCGGTCCATTTTGTGGCGACGATGAAGGCCTCGCCATGGTCGCGCAGCACAGGCGACTCACGAACTTTCGACCAGCTCAGGCTTTCGAGCGTGGGGTCCGCGCCATCGCCGAGACGCGGGAAGAACGCAATGAGAAAGCCGGTTCGCGCCTGGGCGATGGCGAGGGCCGCGATAAGGGCGAGCGCCGCCGTGGCGGCGATCGCAAAGGGGCGCCGCCATTGCGGGCCCGATGCGCTTTCGCTGACCCAGGCGCCAAGCAGCGGATAAACGAAGAGCCAGCCCGGCATCGGCCAATGCGGCAGGCCGCGGGCGCCCCACAGCGGGGTCACGGTGAAGAGTACGATTGGCGGCAAGGCGAGACAAAGAAGCAAGAGGCGCCGCCCGTCGTCTTTACCTCGCGCGATGGTACGAAAAGCCGCGAAGAGGCCGGCGGCGAGAGAAATGAAAATCCACGGCGAAAGAAGCGCGATTTCGCTCAAAAGCATGGCGCCGACTTGCGCCGGCCGCCAATGCGGCGAAGGCGCGCCGCGCGCGCTTTGAAACAGAAACGAGACCCAGTCGTTTTCCGCGTTCCAAATCACGACCGGTGCGACGAGCATCAGCGCGAGCAGCGCCGCGCCATAGGGCGCGGGATGGAAAAACCATCGACGTTGGTTGGGCGAGAGCACGAGATACAAAAGGAGGCCGAGGGGAAAAAAGACAGCGTTGTATTTCGAGAGGCCGGCCAAGCCGATGAAGAGTCCGGCGAGGAGCCAAAGCGGCCAGACGCGCGGGGCGGGCGCGAAGAGTAGTTTCGTCAACGCATAGGCGGATGCAGCGAGCGCGAAGGCGAGCGTACCATCCGGCACGATCCATCCGCCTGCCGAAGCGAAGAAGAACGGCGTGGCATTCAGCGCGAAGGTCGCCCAAAGCCCGGCGACCGCGCCGAAGAGATCGCGGGTAAGCGCGAAGACGAGCCATCCCGTCGCCGCGAAAAGCGCGATGAAGGGCAGGCGGACGGCGGCATTCTCGCCAAAAGCCAAAGCCGCAAAATGGGCGATCCATTGATGCAGCGGCGGATGGTCGAAATAGGACCAGTTCAGGCGCCGCGCGAGCGTCAATGTGTAGGCTTCGTCGATCCCGAAATCGAGCAGCAGGGCGAAGACAATCCTCGCCGCCGCAAAGCCGAGGATGACCGCCAGAGCCAGGGCGCTTTCGCGGGAGAGGCGCATCGCGCCCGCCGACGCCGCCGGGGCGGCGTCGCCAGCGGCTACTTTCACGCCTGGCGAATGCGACAAATTCCAGGTCCGAATCAGCCCGGCGGATGACCCGCGAAGCTCGGATGAAATGGAGTCCGGGCCGCGCCCTGTCAATTGACGAGGCCGGCGCGCCTAAGGGCCAGTCTAAAGAACCTTTTATCCGGTCGGCGCGTTTTGAGCGGTGAGAATTTATGCCACCCGGAGGTTCGATATGCTGCCTCTCATTGTTTTCGCCATGGTTTCGGCGAGCGTGCCCAATCTCGATATTGCGGCGGGCTGCAAACCAGAGGCCCAAATCGAGGGCCAGATCGTCGATCTCAAAGCCTGTATGGACGACGAGCGGGCGACCAAGGACAAGCTGCTGAAGGAATGGTCGAGCTATTCAGCGGCGGCCCGAAATACCTGCGCGACCGATCAGGCCAGCCTGGTGAACAGCTATGTCGAGCTCCTCGCCTGCATTGAAATGCAGACCTGGAAGGCCGATCCGGCGGTCATGAATCCCTCCGGACCGCCAGGAGCGGCCGCGGCCGGCGGCCCGGTTGGATCGCCGCCGACGCCGACTCAACTGGGCGGAGGCTCGCTCGCCTCCCATCCCCTCGGCGGCAGGCCGGGCGGGCACATGCCTTAGGCCGATCGCCGGCCAAGGGCGCGTTCGCTTTCGACGCCAGGAATGAATTGGTCGAAGGCCGCCCAGAACAGGTCGCGATAGCGATCACGCTCCATCAAAATTTCGTGCTGGGCGCCGTCAACGACGATGAGCCGGCCGGTTCTCATCTTGGCGGCGAAACGCTCGGCCGAACGCGTATCGACGACGCGATCGGCGCCGGCGGCGATGATCAGCGTCGGCGTCGTGATCTCTCGCGCAAAATCCGGATCCTCAAATTCGCTCATCACGCGGAAAGCGGCGTTGATCCAGCCAATGGTCGGCCAGCCGAGCGCGACATCCGGCGCGGTGATAATCATGCCGGCCGTGCGGGCGTAGCGGGCGCGATCCGAGGTCAGAACATTCCCCTCAAAAGGTAGGATCGAGGGGCTGGCCGAACCGCCGCCCGGCGCGAACAGGCCGCCGAGGCCGAGCGTATCTAGCGTTTCGGCGAGCCCACGCGCCAGCCAGGGATGGCTGAGGCCAGCGAGACGGATCATCGGCGCGGTGAGAACGAGGCGTTCGAACGGGCAGCGCCCGGCCCGCGCGATCGACAGCATGATCGCGGCGCCCATCGAATGAGCGAGACCGAACCAGGGCTGCGGACAGGAGGGGCCGAGAACGTCGTCGACGAGGCCGCTGAGATCGCGCTCATAAAGCGAGAAATCGTCGACATGGCCCTTGCGCCGGTTCCTCAACTGCCGCGTCGAGCCGCCTTGGCCGCGCCAGTCGATCGTGGCGACGGCAAAACCGCGCGCCAGCAATTCGCCGATCACTTCGTAGTATTTTTCAATGAATTCGGCCCGGCCATGCAGGATCGCCACGGTGCCGCGTTTGGCCGTCGGCGGAACCCACCGCGCCGCGCGGAGCGGCGCGCCGTCGATGCCACGCGCGGTCGAAAGGATCGCGCCGGGCGGGACGGGGTTTTCGGGCGTGGCGGCGAGTCGCATGCAGAGGGCCTTGCGGAGAGGTTGTGGCATGGCGGGAAGGGGAGGGCAATGTGACTATCGAGCGCGCCGCGCGGGCGATCAGGACCGCGGCGGCAGCCTCGCCGCACGTCGAGAAGAACGCCCGTACCATCCTGCGTGACATCGTCGAGCGAGACCTGCGCAGGGGAGGGCCGGCGAAACGTGGAGCTTTTATTTCCGTGCTCCGATCCTGCGCTCAAGCCCTTCGTACAGCGCGTTGCGCGCGCTGAAGACATGCTCCAAAGCGCTGACGCTGACGCGTTCGGCGCCTTGGGCGAGGAGCCACGCGGCGAGTGCGGCGACGTTTTGTTTCGGCGCATGAAAGGTGAGCCGGCCGTGGGCGTCGGGCTCTTCGCCGAAAGCGGTTTGCGCGTCGAACATGGCGGCGGCGGATTCGAGGACGCCTTTGGCGTCGCCGGGGAGGCGGGCGCGTAGTTCGCGCGAGGCGAGCGCTTCTTGCGCGGCAGCGATGC
>Ga0070735_10004773_pt1 | contig 11343 bp, 4 predicted proteins | sample Coa_R1_FD_66443 | JGI IMG/M metagenome (GOLD analysis project Ga0070735, IMG submission 66443) | Surface soil microbial communities from Centralia Pennsylvania, which are recovering from an underground coalmine fire - Coalmine... | ecosystem: Environmental > Terrestrial > Soil > Unclassified ... | reverse complement strand
GTTGGCATTATCAAGCAGCCACACATCGTTCAGGCATGCCGTAGTGCTGGTCGCGCCGCCGAAGACGATCATCCGGTTGCTCACGCTGTCATAGACGGAGCTCTGGCCGAAGCGCGCGGCAGGGGGCGTCCCGGTAGGAAAGAGCTGCGTCCACACATAAGGAGCTTTGGCCACCAACTGCCCGGCAGCCACGATCTTCGGCGAGGCCCACACGTCCCCCAAAGGAACTCCCGCTGTCTGCTCCCCTCCAAACACGACCAGTTGATCCGTCGAGATGTCATAAATGCCGCTCGTGTGATATCTCGCCGCGGGGCCGTCCTGAGTCCACGTTTGCCCTTGAGCAAACGCAGCCGCCAACATTACCAGCGCAGGAAGAAGTGAAAATCGAATTCTCCGGATGCTCATTATTTTCCCCCCTTGCCAGTCGTCAACCCGTTGGCCTCGGTCAGAATCAGAACGTGGTCGTCAGTGAAACTCTGTGGGATCTGGCTGTCTCCGCCAAAAATCACCATGTCGTCTGAAACCGGATCGTAAATCGCGACATGACTCTTTCGATATGGTCCTGCAGCCGTGAAAGGCAGTGAGAGCCAGCTCGGAGTTCCGCCGATCCCGTTCGCGAAGGTCAGAATCCAGCCGTCATTCAGAACCGTTCCACGATTGTTGCTGCCGCCGAAAATGGTCATGCGATTGTTCGTGGCATCGTAAATGGCGCTCTGCCCCATCCGCGCCGCTGGAGCCGTTCCCGTCGGCGAAAGCTGCGTCCACGTCGGAGTTCCCGTCACACCATTGGCGTTCGTAAGCGTCCACACATCGCCGAAAACGTTCGTGGTCGACGTTCCTCCTCCGAAGACCGTCATAACATTGTTCACGGAGTCATAGATCGCCGTTGCCTGGCTGCGTGCACTCGGTCCGGTCCCGACCGGTGTCACTTGGCTCCATGTAGGATTCCCGGTCGTTCCATCGGCATTGCTCAGGATCCACAGATCGTTGTAGTAGGTTCCTGTGCAGTTATTTCCGCCAAAAACAATCATCTTGTTCGTATTCGGATCGTAGACCGCCGCGTGCCCTTCACGAACCGGAGGCAGCGTTCCAGTAGCCGAAGATTGCTTCCAGGTAGGCGACCCGCCTTTAGAGTTGAGGTGTGAAACGGTCCATAGATCGTTGACGCAGGGCCCCGGGAATCCCTCCCCGCCACCGAAAATGATTTCCACGTTCGACGTTGGGTTATAAACGGCACTGTGGCCAAACCGCACGTTCGGCCCTTTCCCAGTCATAGACAATCGTATCCACTGCAGATTCTCGGTTGTCGCCGGAGAACTCGGGATCACATTCTGAACGACCCATGTGTCATTGAAATCCACGGCATTAGGTGCATGCTGGCCGCCGAAGACGAACATCTGATTTGTCGCCGGGTCATACACGGCCGACGGCTGGCTTCGCGTACCCGGACCGTAGCGGTTCCACTTCTGAGTCTGACCCAACAACGGGCTCACTGCGACTCCGCCGATCAACAGGCAGAGCGCAACCACACGACTGACCTTGCGACGATTCATCATGACCGCTCCAGTTGAAGTTAGAAGCAGCAACCGCAGTTTGGCTAGAATGCGCGCTTGGGGCCGCGAGGGGAGCGGAAGCAGAGCACCGCACTGCGTTCCGGCATTATCAAAGGGCACTTCAGCCCCGTCAAGATGATGAAACTTGCACACATCCCGCGCAGAGACAGCCGCCTCGTCCGGCCCAAGTTCGCGATCCGAAACTAGAGACTCCATGCAAAATCCTTCATCTTGACGCCCTTTTCAAAGCCATCGAAACTTACCACTACGATTTAGCTGTTGTCCCTCCCCGTTAGCTTGCAATCTTTCGAGCTTTACTTTGAACCGTAGCGAAACGTGTCTGTGTACGAATTCCGGCATTTCCAGGTTCGACCGATCCATCCCCTTTGGAACTGCCATGAAAGTTGGGACTCATGAGGCAGGACCTTTGTTTTGAGACCAGGGCAAATGGATCTCGGATTTCGCAGATCTCCGCTCGTTTGCGGTCGTTGAGCATCATCGGCCTCGCTGTGACGTTATTTGGCGTTTTTCCGGTTCGAGCCAACGATCAGGCCGCCGCTCCTCAATCCCGCTCCACCGCTCGCAATCAACTCGTGAGTCAGGCCAAGGTCCTCGAACTCATGGGACAGCTTCCGCTGAGCTTCGAGCCCAACAACGGCCAAGTCGACGGCCGCGTCAAATTCCTTTCCCGTGGCCCCGGATACAACGTCTTCCTCACTGACTCTGGAGCTGTACTGTCGATCAAGAACCCGGCCCCCAAGGCCCGAGCTTCCGCTGTGCCGCTAAGAGCTCATCCCGAGCCGGCGATCTCTAAGTCCGTCCTGCGGATGCAATTGCTCGGCGCGAATTCAAATGCAGGGGTCTCAGGGCTCGACCGCCAGCCCGGAACCACGAACTATTTCGTCGGAAAAGATCCGCGCAACTGGCGTACGAACATTACCAATTACGCCCGCGTCCGCTACGAAAATGTTTATCCCGGAGTGGATCTCGTCTACTACGGGAACCAGGGCCGCCTCGAATATGACTTCGTGGTCCAGCCCGGAAGCGACCCGCATGCCATCCGCCTGAACTTCGGAAGCAATTCCGCCGTCCGTTTGGACAACAGCACTGGCGACCTGGTCATCTGCACTTCTGGAAGCGATGTTCGTTTTCACAAGCCCGTCGCGTATCAGGCTGCCGCTGAACAGAATGCAGGCAGCAAGCATTTCCTTAACTCGCGGTTCGTCCTCGAAGCGAACAACGTCGTTGCATTTCAGATCGATTCTTACGACCGCACGCAGCCGCTCGTGATCGATCCCGTTCTCAGCTACTCGACCTATCTCGGCGGCACTTCGAACGACTACGCGACCGCAATTGCCGTCGACTCCAGCGGCAGTACCTACATCACCGGATACACCACCTCCTCAAATTTCCCAGTAACTCCGGGCGCTTACCAAACCACGTGTAGTGGCGGAACCTGCAGTTCCACAAATATTGACGCGTTCGTCACCAAGCTGAATGCGACCGGAACCGCTCTTGAGTACTCGACCTACCTCGGCGGAAGCGGCAAGGACTACGGATACGGCATCGCCCTCGACGCAAGTGGAGATGCATTCATCGTGGGGACAACCACGTCTTCGAATTTTCCCGTCACCACTGGAGCCTTCCAAAGAACTTGCGGAGGCAACAGCTGTGCCTCCGGCGACGGCTTCGTCACTGAGTTGAATTCGAGCGGCTCAGGCCTCGTCTACTCCACCTACATCGGCGGCTCCGGAGTGAACCAGGCAAACGCAATCGCGCTCGACAGTTCAGGCAATGCCTACATTACGGGCTACACCAAGTCATCGAGTTTCCCGATTACTGCGGGAGTATTCCAGCCCAAGTGCTCGTCGTGCAGCGCAGGCACCGTGGACTCGTACGTGACTGAACTGAACTCGAGCGGTTCGGCGCTGGTCTATTCGAGCTATCTCGGAGGCAACAACGGCGACACCGGTTATGCCATCGCGGTGGACGCTGCCGGAAATGCCTACGTCACCGGATACACCTACTCGACAAATTTCCCGACCACCACTGGAGCCTTCCAGCGAACTTCAGGCGCGAAGAGCGTTGCCTTCGTCACTAAGGTGAATGCCACTGGAACGGCAATGTCTTATTCCACGTATCTCGGCGGCACCGGAACCAGCACGAATGCCTGTGCGGCTTGCGCCACCGGCATCGCGGTCGATCCCGCGGGTGAAGCCTTCGTCGTCGGTCTCACTTGGGAAACGAATTTCCCCACCACTGCTGGCGCGTACCAAACTACATTCGCCGGCGGATTCCACGACGCCTTCGTCACAAAAATGAATGCGTCAGGCAGCGGAGTTGTTTACTCGACCTATATCGGCGGCACCGGAGATGACGGCGCTACCTCGGTCACCATCGACAGCGCTGGCACTGCCTATATCAAGGGCAACACCTTCTCCACCAATTTTCCCGCCACTCCCGGATCCTTCCAGCACACGCTCTCCGGGAGCAACAACTCCGACGCCTTCGTCGCCGTGTTGAACCCTGCCGGATCAGCTCTCGACTACTCCACTTACATCGGTGGTTCCGCCAACGAATATGGCAGCGCCACCGCGATGATTGCCATCGATAGCCAAATTCCACCGAACATCTACATCACCGGTTACAGCGACTCCACCAATTTTCCTGTCACCCCCGGCGCCTACCAGACCAAGCTGGCCGGCCAGAATGATGGATTCGTCGCGAAGTTCGCGCCCAGTCCAAACGTGGGATTGTCGCCGGCGCTGAATTTTGGAAACCAGAACGACGGAACCACGAGCGCTCCCCAGACAATCACCGTCACGAATACCGGCAACACGAACCTGAACATTTCCTCGGTTGCGATCTCCGGAACAAACCAGAGCGACTTTAAGGAAACCAACACCTGCACCACGGCCGCAATTGTGCCGCAGTCGACCTGCGCGATTACCGTTACCTTCTCGCCGACAATTAGCGGAACTGAGAACGCAACCGTAACCCTGGCCGACGATGCGCCCGACAGCCCAGAATCAACATCACTGACTGGAATCGGCGTCGGATCTGGTCCCGCCGTCACCATCTCGCCAACGAGCTTGACCTTCGCGACTCAACTGGTCAACACGACCAGCGCGCCTCAGACCGTCACGCTGACAAACGTCGGCAACGGCCCGCTTTCTATCACCAGCATCATCGCCGCTGGAAACTTCGCGGAGACGAACAACTGCGGAACCACAGTCGCGGCCGGAGCAAGCTGTACGATCAGCGTTACGTTCACGCCCACAACGGTGAACACTCGCACAGGCTCGATCACTGTCACCGACAACGCTCCCGGAAGCCCGCAGGTTGTATCGTTGACCGGCACCGGAACATACGTTACCTATACGCCGGCCAGCCTGAGCTTCGGCACAGTTTCAGTCGGGCAGTCGAGCGCGCCCCAAACCATCACGCTTACAAATCATGCCGGCAGCTCGATGAAGATCGGGAGCATCACCACGACGGGCGTCGACAACGCTGACTTCATCCAGACCAACACCTGCGGTTCGAGCCTCGCAAAAATGTCGAGTTGCACAATTACCGTGACCTTCAAACCGTTGATTACAGGTTCGCTGACTGCCAACGTCACCATTTCCGATTTCATGGGCGGCAACGCGAGCCAGGTTATTCCGCTCAGCGGAACAGGACAGTAGAGTCGCAGCATTCAACAAAGGGGAGACCAGCGCCGGTATGCAGAGCCTCAGATCGTTGTTTCGGTTTGCAGTTGCAGCAGGAGTCGGTGTTCTGTTTCTCAGCGGCGCATTCGCGCAGGTAACGCTCTCTCCCACGAGCCTCAGCTTCGCCAATCAGGCGGTCGGAACCACCAGCGCCGCCAAGAATGTGACTCTCAGCAACACGGCCTCAACTTCGCTATCGATTACCAGCATCACGATCAGCGGCCCATTTGCGCAGACGAATACCTGCGGCAGCTCGGTGAAGGCGAAAGGCAAATGCACGATCTCCGTCACCTTTAGCCCAACCACGACAGGCAAAGCCACGGGCACGCTCACCGTCACTGACAGCGCCAGCAATAGTCCGCAAACGACCGCGCTCAGTGGAACCGGCCAGAGCGGAGTCACCGTCTCGCCCACGAATATAACGTTCCCGTCACAGAACGTCGGCACGACCAGTGCTCCGATGACATCCACGTTGGCGAACTATCAGTCCACAACACTGACCATTTCGAGCGTCACGGTCACCGGCGACTTCGCCCAGACGAACACCTGCGGAACTTCGGTCGCTGCTTCCAGCAAGTGCACTTTCAGTATCACGTTCACCCCGACCGCCACAGGCACTCGCACCGGCGTGGTCACCATCACCGACAGCGCCGCCAAGAGTCCGCAGAAAATTAATCTGACCGGAACCGGACAATCCGGCTCGACGCTGACCTCGATCACACTATCTCCTGGATCCGGTCTCGTTTCTGCAGGCGGAACGTTACAGCTCACCGCTACCGGAAACTACAGCGACGGTTCCACACAGAACCTCACAAATAGCGCGACCTGGACCACGTCTAACGCGAACGCCGCCACCGTGAACGCCGGGCTCGTCAGTGGGATCGGTTCTGGCGCAGCTCAGATCACTGCCACCTACACCGGAGTCTCCAGTTCCGCCGCTCCCATTAACGTCGGGACTTCCTCCGACTATTTTGTGGCGACCAATGGCAACGATTCCTGGTCCGGCACGCTGCCTGCACCTAACGCCAACAACACCGACGGCCCCTTCGCCACAATCGCGAAAGCTCAAACGGCAGTGCAGGCGCTTGTCTCTGGAGCCAATGGCCGCACGACTCCGGTCACCGTTCAAATTCGCGGCGGCAATTACTACCAGCAGGCGCTGACCTTCACTTCGGCCGACTCTGGTACATCCACGCTCGGAGTTCTCTGGGAGAACTATCCCAACGAGACGCCGATTCTCAGCGGCGGCATGGTAGTGACCGGCTGGATCAACACCAGCGGCAGCACGTACCAGACCACGCTGCCGGCAAGCACCAAGTACTTCGAGAATATTTATTACAACGGTGTGCGGCGTTTGCGTCCGCGAGTCGGTGGCGGCGTCGGCACTTATCTCCGCATCGTCGCGCCGGTGTATGCCAGTTCCTCGAGCACAAACTGCAACGTTTACGTCTCGGGCAGCGGCTACGAATGCTTCGACCGCTTCGTCTTTAATCCCGGAGACCTCAGCTCCAGCTGGACCAATCTCAATCCTCCCTATCCGACTGGTGATATCGAACTGCTCGACTTTGAGTACTGGACTGTACCCAAAATGCGGATCAAGTCCATCGACACCGCCAGCAACATCGTCTACCTGACCGGGCCCACGAAGGAAGTCGCGGGTGTTCACGGATTCCTGAAGAATCACCGCTACGTTGTCGAAAATGTGAAAGACCTGCTGAATCAGCCCGGGCAGTGGTTCCTCGACACCTCCGTCTCGCCCTATGTCCTGACCTATATCGCTAACACGGGCGAATATCCGCCGACCGACACGATCGTCGTGCCGCAGTCGTCGCAGGTCATGACCGCGACCGGGCTCTCCTACGTCACGTTCCAGGGCCTGCAGTTCGAGCACGACAACTTCACCATTCCGTCCGGCGGATACGCTTCGTCCCAGCAGGAGCCGGCTCTGACCGGCGCCGTCAGTTGCTATAACTGCCAGTACGTCACGTTCAACTCCGACATCATCACCATGACCGGCGGCTCCGGTATCGAGTTCTACACGACCACCAACACTGCCGTGAGCGCGTACAACACCTTCGAGAACGGAGCTCTCTACGACATCGGCGGCATGGGAATCCGGGTCGGAATGCCCCCGGGCTCAAGCGACACCGACGCCAGCGTTCCGCACTTCACGACGATCCAGAACACATTGATTGAAGGCTACGGCCGCGTGATTCCCAGCGCCGTCGGAATTGTGCAAGGAAGCGGACACGACAATCTCTACACGCACAACGACATCTACGACGGCTATCACAGCGGCATCGAGGTTTGCCTCGCGCCTTCCTGCGCTCCCGGAACGAAGAACTCCAGCGGCACCTTCAACAACACCGCTTCGTTCAACCACGTCTTCGATCTGTATCAGGGCGTGACGGACGACGGCGGCGCGATCTATTTCGCCACCGGCGGCCAGACATTCATTGCGACCGGCAACCAGGTTCTGAACAACAAGATTCACGATCTCAATGACGCCTCGACCATCGACAAAGACGGCTACGGCGGATACGGCATCAACATCGACGGCAACACCGGAGCGATCACCGTCGAAAACAACCTTGTGTATCGCGTCTCGGGCATGGGCATCAACATGACCCACGGGCCGCAGATGCCCAATTTCCCGAACAACATCTCGAACAATATCTTTGCCTACGCTCGCAAGGGACTGGTCGCGAACGGCAATCCGTACTGGACGAGCACCTGCCCGTCGGGTCCGATCACGATCTTCAACAGCACCAGCAACCTGTTCTACTTCGACCGCAATGCCAGTGTCGGCTTTTACCTGCAGCAGGGATGCGATTATGCCTGCGGAAACCCGCTGCCGACGCTGCATGACTGGCAGAGCAACCTCTATTGGAGAACCGACGGGGCGTTCAACACCGATCCGGATGCGTTCCATGATCAGGTCGCGGCGCACTCGCCGGGCGTCTGCGGCACGTCGAGCAACTGGACCTACTACAACTTCTCCGGCTGGCAGGGACTGGGAGAAGATCTCGCCAGCACCGCATCGACGAATCCGGGGTTCAACAATCCGGCGTATCCGACCGACGATTACTCGTTGCCGAACGGCTCTCCGGGTTACGGATTCGTCGTGTTCGATCCGTCGCAGGCGGGCCGGAACAATCCGATCATCAAGGCAACCGATCCGATCGACATCCCGGCCACGTTCTCAACCAGCTACTTCAACCCGGCGACGGACTTCTGAGCCTGGGTGGAGTTCGCGTCGGGAGCTAAGCGATTGAGAAATTGGGTAATTGAGTAATTGTGTAATTGAAAATCCCTGGATCGAGCAGGTTTTCAAATTACCCAATTTCTCAATCACTCAATCGCTCAATTACCCAATTCCTCAATTCCTACGGGATCGCTCCCGTCTCCAGCAAAATCGGCTTTGCCCCGATCTGCACGGTGGTTGCGCCGTTCAGAGGGGTGGGCGGATCGCCCGCGATATCGAGATACTCGGTGTAGCCGCCTGCCGGAATGGTGAACGTTGTTGTCGGACAACTTGAAGTTGTGCAATCCTGACCGGCATCCCAGACGGCGAGCGCGGCGTATCCTCCAGGCCGCGTGAAGCCGCAGGTCCACACGGTGCCGGACGCGCTGCACGCCTTGCTGACGGTTGCGCCTACGAGCCAAGTATTCACCTGCTGATAGGCCGTTGCTGCAGGCGTGGTCTGGCCCGTGGTGTCGTTGTAGAGGCTCGAATCGGTCTTGCTGTCCCAGGCAAACCAGTAGACGCGGCTGATGTTTGCCGATGCCTGCAACATCAGATATCGGGGCAAGAATGCCGCCTGACGATCTGGGTCGGTGAATCCCTCGATCGGAGCTTCGCTCCAGCCGGCCTCGGTGTCAAACATCGCTTTCATCGATCCTCCGGTCTTAGAACTGCCCGGAAAATTGTTCAGCGTCTGGCTCATGTCCGTGATGACGGTGTTCACGTTCTCAGCTACCGGGCAGGGAAGCGGGCTGCCACCGCCGTTGTTGCCTTTCGTGCCGGTGCCGACGTATCCGTGGAAACCAATCTCGTCAGAAAAGGTGCCACCCGCGTGGCCCGCTACGGAAGTGGAAAAATAATTCGTCAGGCTGGTGGCAACTTCGCCCAGCATGTTACCCGCTGCCGCTCCAACTGGAGACGGACTGACAATCTTCGCTGTTGGATCGAGGTTGGTTCCCTGGGTGAAGGTGCTGTTTGGGTTACACGACAGCCCGCTTGGCGGACCTTCGACGACGCAACGCGCGTCCTGCTCCATGCGCACGAGCTGGGCGGTCGTTCCGAATTGCGGATTCCAGTAGACGTTGGAGTTCCACTCGTTCCAGATCTCGTAGTAGGAGATTCCGGGAAGGCCGGCGCTCTTGTTGGTTGCACTGTGCTGCGCGATGGCGGTGACCCATGCGATCCAGGTGGCGTCTGTTCCGCTACCGTCAGAATTGAGGTCTGCAGGGGGATCGCATGATCCTGGGCCAGTGGAACAAGTGCTGTCGTTCGGTTGCGAAGAGGCCCACTGCGGGGTGCGCGCGAGGGTGTAAAGAATGTCGACGCCATGGGGCTGTGCTTCGCCCATCCACTGATCGAACAGGCTCCAGTCATAGGTGTTCTGCGACGTATTGATCTGGGCCCACGACACGCCCGCGGCCCAAAGCCGCTGGGCTCCGAAATTGAAGAAGGGCCAGGGCGCGTTCGGGCTGTTCAGATGCATGCCAAAATACTTCTGGCTGATCTGCGCAGTGGCGCCGACGCTGGTGGTGGAGCCTCCCGCAGTCGGAGTGTTGAAGATGCAGGGAGGAGCGTTCTGGCCACCGCCGCCTCCGCCACCACCACCGCCGCCTCCGCCGCCGGTGTTGGAGGGTGCGCCACCGCCGCATGCGGTAGTTTCGGTCAGGGTCGCAAATATCAGCAACAGGAACAACAACAGGCCGAAAGGCAGCCTGACAACAGGGTGGGGGTTCTTCATTTTTTTCGGGGCCCTCGGGACTTCATGCAAAACTGGAGCGTATAAACCCAAAAATGTAGAGCGAGTTGCGCATTAAATGGGCCCGGGAGCGCGTAATGTTACCGGGCCGGACGCGATGAATGAATGGCTTTTATACCACGGGCCTAGTCCCGGTGAAGGGGAGGGTGCCTCGGCGTCTTGCGAGCCGAATTATCTTTCGCCCTTTCGGGGCTTGGTCGTTCTGATTGGGTAATTTTGTAATTGGGTAATTGAAAACCCTTTCACCTCGCCGCGTGTTTCGGGCCTGGGATTTTTCTTTCGCACCTCGTGGCTTTTTCTTTCTCTCGCTTTTACCCGGCGCTTGCGCGCTGGGTGGCGGGCTTGCGCTCCTTCGGAGCTTGGGCTGGGGTGGCGCTGGCTGCTGGTTTGCGTGGCGGGATCGGTGGGGCTTCCGTCCTGCCGGCCGGGGCGGTTGGCTTGTGGGTTGTGGCGGATTCGTTTGCGGAGGGTTGCGGCTTGAAGTCGTGTTTCGGAAGTGGCGACGTGGACGCGGTTGTTTCTTTCGCCGCGCTGCTCCCCTTCGCGTTGCTCAGGGTCGAAGTCGGTTGGCCAGACGCTCTGCCTGTCGCTACGTTCGTCGTAGTTGCTGCGGATGGCGCTGCTGTCGCGGTTTTCGCTGCTGCCTGTGCGGCTTTGGCGGCTTGTTCTTTTCTGTAGTCTTCCCACATCTGGACTTTGAGGGCCTTGATCTCTTCCGCCGTGTACTTCTTTGGCTCTGGCGGGCGCTCTGGTTCCGGGTAGTTGGGGACTTCGCGGACCATGTTGCTTTTCTCAAGACCGAATTTGACGCGATGGGCGTTTTTTACGGCGATGTGGAGGGCGCGCAAGATTAATGTCGCGCGCTTGAGGTCGATGGTGTTGCGCATCAGGGCGTTGATGACTTCCATCAGCGCGGCCTGGATCGACTCTTCGTCCTCGATTAAGGCGACGGGGTGGAGGCGGGCTTGCGCCGGCATGCGGACGCCGCGATGCATGCGCTGGTGGAAGTAGCAGAAACTCTCTCCGTAGAGAGCGGGGGAGCCGCAGCGGACTCCGGTGACTTTGATATGAGTGCAGGTT
>Ga0070735_10004772_pt1 | contig 11344 bp, 8 predicted proteins | sample Coa_R1_FD_66443 | JGI IMG/M metagenome (GOLD analysis project Ga0070735, IMG submission 66443) | Surface soil microbial communities from Centralia Pennsylvania, which are recovering from an underground coalmine fire - Coalmine... | ecosystem: Environmental > Terrestrial > Soil > Unclassified ... | reverse complement strand
CAGCATACCTTCCACTCTGACGCAACAGTTCACGGCTAAAGTCACCAACACCACGAATCTCGCGGTCAAATGGTCGGTTACGCGCGGATCAATTTCGAGCGCGGGCCTGTTCACCGCACCCACGGTGAGTGCCAATACCACAGTCTCCGTGACGGCTACGAGCGTGGCCGATCCAACGGTCTCGGCGACCGCGACGGTGACGGTTGGGCCTCCAGTAAGCGTTTCGATCAGCCCAACCTCTGCAACCATGAATGCGTCGAAACAGCAGGTGTTCCAGGCAACCATCAGCAACACATCAAAGACTGCAGTGACCTGGACGGCCACGCAGGGGACGATTTCAGGCGGCTATTTTACGGCGCCGAATGTGACGACAAACACGAATGTGCGCGTTACCGCAACCAGCGTTGCCGACCCCACCAAGTCCGCAACCGCAACGGTCACCGTGATGCCTCCGCTCAGCGTTTCGGTCACTCCCGGTACCGCAACCGTGACTTCGTCCACCACTCAGCAGTTCACCGGAGTTGCGGATAACTCGACCAATCCCGCAGTTACATGGACGACGACCCTGGGCACCATTTCCAGCAACGGGCTATTTAAGGCACCGTCCGTGTATGTACAAACCTGGGCCACGGTAACGGCAACCAGCGTGGAGGACCCAAAGAAGGCGGCGCATTCGAAAGTGACGATTGTGCCTCCAACATCAGCCCCGCTCGCCATCTCCACTTCGGCGTTGCCGATCACGCCCGCGGGGTCAGCTTTCTCTTTCGCTCTAACCGCCACGGGCGGATTTACTCCCTATACCTGGACTCTGATCTCGGGCCCGCTTCCGGCGGGAATAACTCTCGGCTCCAACGGAATTCTTTCTGGAACATCCACGCAAGTCGGGACATTTCCCCTGACCATAAAAGTGAGCGATGCGGGCAACCATCGTAATCAGCAGAGTTTCAAGTTTACGGTCAGCGGTTCGGCCAAGGGCCAGATCATTCCCCTGACGTTCTTTGGCCTGCACATCGATTACGTCAATTCACCGTGGCCAAACATCTCCTTCGGGGCTCAGCGCTTCTGGGACAGCGACACGGCATGGGCGCAGATCAACACGGCGCCCGGCGTTTTCGATTGGACCACGACCGACGGGCGAATTGCGACGGCACTGGCCAACCATGTCGATATCCTGTTCGATTTGGCGCGCACTCCACCCTGGGCGCAGTGCGGAGGAACCAATAAAGCCTGCAGTACGGGCGCTGGAGACTCGGCATGCACCTTTAATAATCCCGGCCAGGGAGGGCCCGGTCAGTGCTTCCCACCCGCCGATCTCAACATCGATGGCACCGGCACGGATCAGCACTATATCGATTGGGTGACCGCGCTGGCTACCAGATACCAGGGCGAGATCAAATATTACGAGATCTGGAACGAGCCTACGGCGCCTCACATGTGGCAGGGCGCCACCCCCCAGTTGGTGAGAATGGCACAAGATGCGCGCTGCATTATTATCGGAACGGGATGCAGTCCGCTCAGCACTTACACGCAGAAGGCAATCGATCCTTCCGCTAAGATCACCACGCCTGCCTACGTGACCGACACCGGCATTAATGTCGCGACGGCGATGAGCGACTTCCTCAACGCTGGTGGCGGCCAGTACGTGGACGTGATTTCATATCACGGTTATGTGCAATGGCCGCAACCACCGGAGACGGCCGTCACCGATGCCGCTGCCCTGCAGAACGTTCTGGCCGCAGCGAATCAACAGCAAAAACCATTGTTTAGCTCGGAAGGCGGGTTCGGTGCGAAGGTTACCATCACCGATCCCGATCAAGAGGCGGCTTGGATTGCTCGCTTCGAGATGCTGATGCAGTCGATCGGCGTGGTCCGCTCGTACTGGTATGCGTGGGATGGAGCCACAACGCCCTTCTGGTTTGAGACGACTGGCACCAAGATCGGCGGAACGACCTACAACGAAATGACCAACTGGTTGGTGGGAGCGACCTTGAGTTCTCCGTGCACACCAGTTGGAACGGTGTGGCAGTGTGGCTACACCCGTCCGGGCGGATACAAGGCGTTGGCCGTATGGGATACATCGCAGACTTGCAATGCCGGAATTTGCACCACTTCAAGCTTCACCGTTCCGACCGGCTACACTTATTCCCTCGATCTCAAAGGCGTGAAGACCCAGATTACCGGCTCAACCTGTCGAATTGGGAGTAAGCCAGTTCTGTTGGAGAGCCAGTAACCGCACTATCGGCTGCGGATCGTCCCTCAAGTCCGACGCGGTGCCGGCTCGCTGTGCGCGAACCCGCACCGTTCTCGGATTTCGGCATTTTCAAACAGGGATCGGCCCCTGGCTGTTTTGTGGGACCTGAAAGGGTAAGCGCAGCTGGCGGTTGAGCTGACGCAGTGGGCGGAAGGAAACTGGAAGGAAGGACTCTACGCGGGAATCTTTGCAGCCGAATACTCGGGCACTCGAGCCGTACTCTGAAACGGGACTTTGGAGAGAAGCATATTGTTGATCATCAACGCATCGATCCCGGAACAGTGATAACTCCGGATCGCGTCCAGAGGGCTCACCACAAGCGGTTCACCGAAAAGATTAAAAGAAGTATTGATCAGGATAGGCGCTGGGGCGTACAAGCCGAAATGCTTCAGCAAGCCCCATAGCGCAGGATTGGAATGTCTTTCCACTAAATGGAGGCGAACGACATTTCCGGGAAGCATGAAAGCCTCGGGCAAACACTCCACGTCAGCTCTTACTCGAGCCATCGAACTCATGGAACGGCATAGATTTGAGCATTCGAAGTAGCGGGGAGCGTCCTCCTCTGGAATAGAGAGGGCAAAGGGCCGGAACCATTCCCGGTGCTTGATAAAATCGTTTAGATTCTCTTTGACGTAAGGAGCCCAAGGGGAGGCCAGCACACTACGATTCCCAAGGGCCCGAGGGCCGAATTCGGCAGCACCTTGGAACCATCCGACGATCTTGCCAGCCTGCAGAAGTTGTACCATGGCGTCGGATCTGCGCTCCTCTGTCTTGTGCAATGAAGCTCGTGTCTTGCAGCTGTCCAGAGTATCTTTGATTTCCTGGCGACTATAAGATGGCCCGACATACACGCTGCCGCCAGTTTGCGTTTTGCGGGGAGCACCTAGCAACTGATGATGCATGAGCAGAGCGGCACCCACCGAACAACCGGAATTCCCTGGGGCGGCCGGCACAAACACCTGATTCAGTCCCAAGCTCCGCTCGAGCGCGTGGACGAGCATGGTGTTTTGAAACAAACCCCCGCCCAGACAAACTTCGTTGACCCCGTGCTGCTTCCGAAAAGCCTCGACGATGGCGACGACTGTCTCAGTACAGACGTGCTGAACGGTTGCTGCCAGGGCAATCCGCTGCTCGTCGCTCAATTGCGGGTCTTGCTCATTTACTCCGATTCGCTGGTAAAACTTGGATGACAGCACAAAGTGCCCGCCTGCTCCCTGAGCAAGGTAACTGGGGTGAATGCGCGGCAAACCGTCAGCGTCTTTTCGCAGCATGTCGTCAAAGACGTCTCGGTACTCGGGTTTGCCCTGAATACTTAGCCACTGCGTCTTGTGCTCGTCAACATGTGGAATAAATCCGAGGGCCTTGGTAACTTGAGAGTAGAGCCACGCCAGCGAATGCGGGTATGACATGCTGCGGACGGCGCGCAGACGGTTTCCTTCACCCAGCGCGACCAGGGCAGATCTGCCGTCCCCATCTTCGTCCATGGTGAGAACCGTGGCGCGTTCGAACGGCGAGAGATAAAATGCGCTGGCGGAGTGACAAAGATGATGGTCGAACGGAACGAGCTTCGCACGTTGGCCTTCACTGGGGTAACGCAGAAGTCGGAAATAGCCCAGGTCACGAGCCAGTCGCCCGATCTCGCCAACCTGACAATAAGCAGCCGCTATCGGCGATGCCGGAAAGATTCTCGCCCCGGCCACAGATCGGCGCAGCCACCCTTGAAGCGGACGGCTGGACACAGCCACGTAGTCGACATCCCGCCAACTCAGCCCAGCACTTCGCAGACAGAATTGTATGGCCGCGTCGGGTACGCCGCTGGTCTTCTTGGAACGAGCCAGTTTACTTTCTTCGAAGGCGGCGCGGACTACACCGTCCTCCAGCAGCGCGGCTGAACTGTCGTGCGTAAACGAAGATAAACCGAGGATGCGCATCTGAGTGGCCACTATTTCAGTTCGTGTGCTTCCAGCGTTGGCAACGTCTCTCCGCCAGGAGAGGATGGTGCCCGTTCCGATTTTTCCGAGGCCGCATTCTGATAACGCCGGCTCTTGAACGACCGGTATTTCTCAAGCCAACTGGTCGGAGCGTAGCAATACACGAAGGCGGTGAATCCGTCCAATATCCGCAGGCCACGAAACAGCGCGTTATCCGCGAATCTCTGCGCAGGGCCAGGAAATCGCGAGACCGGTTGCTCTGTTTCTGGATATCGCGGCCATGTATTGCCGCTCTGTTTTTTCCAGTAGGCAACGTAGCCTTCAATTTTCCGCTTTAAACTTTGCGGCAGGACTTCCTCGTGCTTCTTGGAGGACAGAATCTTTTCCCGCTTGACCAGCTCGTGGTGGGAACCCTCATAAATTGCGGAGCGGTCGGAGCCCTCCAAAGAGCACATCCTGGTGTCGAAAGGAATCTGTAGAAAGCTGCAAACTCCAGTCATCACCTTCGTCGAGTCGCGAACCAGTTCTTCATATTGAACCTGGTGGACCGGAATGTTCTGGCTCACCAGTGCATCGCACTCGAGCTTGAGTTTGTGATAGCCGACGACAGCTCTGTGCGCAATTCCGGGTTTGGAAAAGAACGAAGATCCCTTGCTCGCCCGAACAATACTTCGGCAAATGTCATTCAGGTCTCGCCAGATGACGATGAAACGAGCGCCGGGAAATTCCTTCGCCAAAATCTGCAGTGAATCAAAGTAATTGGGCGACTTCTCGCCCATGAGCACGCCTGGACCGGCGTACTCCTTCCATACCGCCATTGCGCCGGAGGCAAGATCGGGAACATAGGATGGAACCTTGTCGACTGGGATGCGATGGCGAGAGAGAGCGGAATTCCAGAACTCCCACCTTGTCAGCCAGTCTCGCTTGCTGCCTTTACGGGAAAACAAGGGCCGCAACAGCGGGAGATCACCCTCATAGAGAAGAGCAATTTGCGGGTGCTGATTCAGCAGAGTGTAGAACAGCGAGGTTCCGGACCGCCAAATCCCTACGACAAATAGAGGTCCGGAACCCGCATCACTCTTTGAGAGTTCGCTTTGTTCACTACTTGGCATCGACCATGACCGGCGTGGCCTGCTGAACTTGCGACGCGATCCACGGATAAGTGTTAGACAAACCCTGCTCCAGGCGGATGGATGGCTCCCAACCGAGAACCTCACGCAGCCGTGTATTATCGCTGTTCCGGCCACGGACTCCCTGCGGCCCAGTGAGGTTGTGACGTTTCTTGATCTGCTTGCCTGCCACCCGGGCAACCAAGTCCACTAACTCGTTGATGGTGACCAGTTCATCTGTCCCCAGATTCAGCGGTTCGCGGTACCCGGAAGCCATCAGGCGAATCAATCCTTCCACGCAGTCGTCCACATGCATGAACGAGCGGGTCTGCTCGCCGTCTCCCCACACTTCGATTTCATCTCCGCTTTCGGCCAAGGCGACCTTGCGGCTGATAGCTGCTGGCGCTTTCTCTTTTCCGCCTTCGTAGGTGCCCAGTGGACCGTACACGTTATGAAAGCGGACGATCGACGTCTCGAGTCCGTGGTCTTTGTAGTAGTAACGGCAGAGTTCCTCAGCAAAAAGTTTTTCCCAGCCGTAGCCAGGTTCGGGGTCGGCGGGGTAGGCATCCTCCTCCCGCAGCGGCTTCACATCGGGATCTTTCTGCTTGGCTTGGTTGTAGACGCATGCCGAGGAAGAAAAGAGGAAACGCTTTACGCCATTTTGCCGGCTGGCTTCGAGCATATTGGCGTTAATGAGAATGTTATTGCGGCTGATGTCGGCATGGAACGCGGTGATGTATCCAATGCCACCCATGTCGGCTGCGAGATTGTAGACCTCATCGATACCCTCGCGAGTCGCCATCTCGCAATTCTCGATCTTCCGCAGATCCAAAATCTCGAACTCGTCCGCCGCACTAGATTCATATTCCGGATATTTGATATCCGCGCCCCGCACCCAGTGTCCATCGGCCTTCAATCTCTTCACCAGGTGATGCCCGATGAAACCTCCCGCACCGGTTACCAAAATCCGCTTCTGGCTGCTCATAACCCGTATTCTCCTGACTGGTTTTTTAGACGTTCTGGATCAACTGCATCCAGTGTTGCGAACACTTGCGATCACTCTGGAACCTGGGCCGAACCCGCTACTGGTCTCCTGAAAATCCAGGGAACCAGATGCTCGAGACATACTGCCCAAACAAAGCTTGACCCTCCAAGGATGTACCGGCGCCACAGCCGACGCGGTTCAACCCCAAGACGGAAGAGCCACTCGAGGCCATTCTCCTGCATCCACCTCGGTGCCCGCTTAAGGCGTCCCGTGTTCATGTCGAAAGCGGCGCCCACGCCCAACATGACCGGCACCTGGATTTTGTCCCGGTATTCGTACATCCACTTTTCCTGCTTCGGAGTGCTGAGGCCGACCCAGAGGATATCGGGGGCGGCCGCCCGGATCATGGCCAGAACGTCCTCCTCTTCTGCTTGCGTGAGCGGACGGAAGGGCGGGCAATAAGTGCCAGCGATTCGGATGCCGTAACGCTCTTGCTCCGATTTTGCCAGCAGTTCAGCCACGCCCGGCACGCCGCCATAGAAAAAGTGACTGTACTTCGAACCGGTTTCCCGGCAAATTGCTTCCATCACCTCTGCCCCCGGAGTGCGGCGCTTCACTTCACTGTGTCCCTGCAAGCGTCCGAGCCAAACCAGAGGCATGCCATCGGGAATTACCAGCCCCGCCTCACCGAGGATCTCGCGAAAACGGGTATCTTCCCGAGCTACGGAAATTCCGTGCATCCCGGTTACCGCGATGTACTGCGTGGCCGCACGCTCGCGCACCCACTTCTCTACCACTCCAATGATGTCGGGTATTTGCACCGCATCCACCCGAACCCCGAGCACTTGAAAGCTAGGGACACTTGCCGCGGAGTCCCCGGTTCTAGTTTGCTTGCTCGTCATCATCTCGTCGTTTTTCATTTTCGTCACAAATGGAAGCGGCGCTTTGGGGGGTTAGACAGGTGCCTTGTCGATAATGAAGTCTTCCAGAATCAAGGAATCCATCCCGCTATTGGAGAAGGTGCTGAACGCATTGGCTGGAGTATTCACGATCGGCTCACCCTTCAAGTTGAATGAAGTGTTGAGCACGATAGGAACACCGGTTGCCTGGCCGAAGCGCTCGATCAACGAGTAGTAGCGCGGACTGTGCTCACGGAAGACAGTCTGCAATCGTCCGGTTCCATCGACGTGCGTGATGGCAGGCAGAGTTGCCTTCTGTTCTTTCTTCACCGGCACTACATACAACATGTACCGCGCCGGATCCTTTTGGGCTGCACCCGGCAACTCAAAATACTTTTCCGCGGACTCGGCCAGAACCGAAGGTGCAAAAGGACGGTAAGGCTCGCGGAACTTGATCTTGGCATTTACGATATCCTTCATTTCAGGATTACGCGGATCGCCCAGGATCGATCGGCTCCCCAGAGCTCTGGGGCCCCACTCGAACCGCCCTTGCGCCCAACCGATTACCTTACCCTGCGTCAAGCGTTCTACTACTTGATCGAGCAATTCATCCTGGTTGCCGAAGTACGAATGTGGAATGTTGTTCTGCCGGAGGAAATCGCCGATTTCACCCTCGGAGTTCGACCGTCCCCAATAGGCGTGCTGCATGGTGAAGTTGCGCGGCTTGCCGAGTAAAGAATTGTGTACCCACAGCGCCGCTCCCAAGGCTCCGCCGCCATCGCCGGCCGCAGGCTGTATGTACAACTCTTCAAATGGAGTTTCGTTCAAGATGCGAGTATTGGCCACGCTGTTCAGCGCCACACCACCTGCCATGCACAGTCGTTTCAGGCCGGTTGTCCGGTGCAGATTTCGGGCCATACCCAGCATCAGTTCTTCCGTCACCTTTTGAATGCTGGCGGCGATATCGGCATAGTGCTGATTCTGGTCGGACAGCTCCTTCATGTTCGCCGGAGGAGTTCCAAAATACCGGGGAAAACCTGTCCCCTCCGTGAAAAACAGCATCTTGGGTGGACGCGGCTCTCCAAAAAGCGCGGCGAACTTTCGGTTGTATGTCTTCTCCGTGGAGTGATGGAAGCTGAAGTAGTCCATATCCAGCGCGAAGGATCCGTCCTGGTTCTGATGAACTACCTTCCACACTTTGTCGACGTAGCGAGGCTGGCCATACGAAGCCATGCCCATCACCTTGTATTCGCCTTCGTTCACCTCAAATCCGAGAAAGGCAGTGAATGCGCTGTACAACAAGCCCAGCGAATGAGGAAAGTCCATCTGTTTCTGGATCTTGATTTCATTTCCGCGACCAACGCCGTAGGTTGCCGTCACCCACTCTCCGACGCCGTCCACGGTGAGGATCGCCGCCTCGTCGAAGGGCGAGCAAAAATACGCGCTGGCGGCATGAGAAAGGTGATGTTCGCTGAATAAGATCTTGTCCTTGCTGACTCCCAACTCCGACTGCAGCGTTGACGCCACCCACAGCTTGTCAACGATCCACGTCACCATGGATTCGCGAAAGACCTTCCACGATTGCGGGTAAGTCTGCAGGACCGACATCAAGATGCGGTCGAGTTTGCGGAACGGCTTCTCGAAAAACACCACGTAGTCGAGATCGGAGCCTTGGATGCCAGCCTGTTCAAGGCAGAACTGGATGGCCCGCTTCGGGAAATTGAAGTCGTGTTTGATCCGCGAAAAGCGCTCTTCTTCCGCGGCGGCCACTAGTTGGCCGTCCCGCAGCAAAACCGCCGCCGCGTCGTGGTAATAGCAAGATATTCCTAGAATGTACACTGAGTTTATTGCCTTCTGGCCCACTGCAGATCGGTGGGCTCGTCGGGATGGTCAAGCCATTGAGTTGGCCGCTGCTTGATGCGCAACGGATCCGTAAACAAACGCGCAGCCACTCCAAAGGGAAGGACTAGCACCGCGTAGAAAATTGTCAGTAGGACTCTGGCTTGGAAGTTGCCGATCTTGTGCGCGACAACTTTCCAGCCCTCCCACAGACGCTTTAACATCTTCAACATGTTTTCTCCTAAAACAACGTGTAGATGAACGGAGCTATGGCCGAACTCTGGGCCACTACGATGAGCGCTCCCAACAGGAAAAGGCTGAGAATTACGGGCAGAAGCCACCAACGCTTGTTGCCCACGAAGAAAGAAAGCAGTTCGCCTGCAATCCCGAAACGTCGAACAGTAGTTTGTACGAATTTCATCGCTTATCCTTCCAGTTCGCCTACCCGTCGATCGACGGGAAAGCATTTTAGTGCACCGTTGTTGCTTGAGCTTGGCTTCCGGCCAGTGGCGGAAGCATTCCGTGCTCTTGCAGCTTTTCAAAAATTCCCTGCGCGGCGACCGCATGACCCAACGCGCTGTAGTGCGGGTTGCAGGTGTACGAAAAATGGGGCCACTGCAGATGATGCTCGTCGCGGTAGTTCTGCATGTAGGACGTTAGAAAGTCGTATGTGATTCCGTTCTTAACAAAGATGTCTTGCAGTCGCTGCCGCGCGCTCGGTGGATCGAACTCCGCTGGCAGCTTCTTACCAATCTGCTTTTCCAGTCGCGGCCGCCAGTCGGGATCTACTTCCCAGAAATCAGCCCAGGTCAACACCATGAATTTAGCGCCATCTCCCTCAACGGTATTCTTGGTCATGCCCATCACTTTGTCTGTAACCTGCCAAGCGTTGCTCCAGTCGGGACTCAGAGGATTGCCGTACGATCCATAGAACACCGGGATTCCATCCCATTTTGTGGGCGCGTAATCGATACTGAACCAGATCCGCTCCAGATAATAGAGGAGCACCGAGTGGTTCTCGAACCAGGTGCGAGGTCCGTTGAGCCAACGCTTCTGTACCGGCCGAAATACCAGGCTTCCATCGGCACCCAGGTCGTAATAAGGTGCGTACCAGGTTTGAATTCCGTACACTTCCGGCTGAATGACGGAAGAGTTATTCATGATGTCGTTTGAAGTGAAGGTCAGGAGCACCAGGTCAGGATGGAATTGCCGCACCTTTTCCTGGTACATCAAAAGCTCCTGGGTTGTGCCGATTCCCTCGACTCCGAAATTCAGCACCTCTGCGTTGTATCCTTTCGCCCGCAGAATCTTCTCGAGCTGGATGTTCATCACTTCGTCCGGCTGCACATGAACCCCTTCCACAACGGAGTCTCCTAGCAGGGCAATCCGGAACTCTCCGGGAGGCTTGGCCAATGTCCTGGGCCGATCTCTCATGCCAAAGCTGTTCGTTTCCACCAAGCCCTGAAAGCAACCCTTGTTGTGCTGAACCTTCCTGTTGGGAATTAGGGCCACTCCGATATTCGGGTCATACTGGCGGAAGGGGGAACTCCTAAACTTCCCCATCGGTAGCACACGTAAAAATATTTCGCCCAGGCAGGCCAGAAAAAACATTAAGAATAACCAGCTGATCAAGGCGAAGACGATTTTCTTCTTCCAGGAAATAACTGGAGCCTGAACAGCAGGTTCTACCTGAAGCATGATTTCGTACAATTCCTTTTTATTTTATGAAGGATACGGCTCCGCCCGCCGGTCCCATTCTTCTAATTCCGCAAAGCCTGGCGATGTTCCGGTAGTTGGCGTTGGGGGGTCTTGTCAGAAAAATCGGCCTATTCCTCAACCTGAGGAGGCCTCGCGCAACTACCAGATAAACAATGACTTAGTTAGAGGGGGAACAGGATTACTTCAGCAATGTTGTCACTATCGCAGCCACCGCAAAAATTGTCAAGAAGCCGTTTTACTCTATTACCGACGGGTAAAGCGTGCAGTTTTCAACCCCAGGATGCTGAAAGGGCGGCCGGCCGCAAGGCCGCCCTCTCTGAAATCTGCCTACAGACAGCCCGTTCTCGGCCTACGTAATGGTAACCGTTAGCGTTGTAGAGTATTGCAACTGTCCGCCCCCTTGGACGAACACTCCCGTTACGGTCACGGTATAGGTGCCCGGCGCAGTTGTGCTAGCGGCGGTGAGCGTGAGCAACGAAGTTTGCGCAGTACCCGTACCATCCAGGTTAACCGAGGCCGGCGCAAACTGAGCGGTCAAGCCACTTGGCAAACCGCTAGCGTTCAGTGTGATTGAACCATTAAAGTTGCCGAATGGCGTGACCGTCACCGTG
>Ga0070735_10004769_pt1 | contig 11349 bp, 9 predicted proteins | sample Coa_R1_FD_66443 | JGI IMG/M metagenome (GOLD analysis project Ga0070735, IMG submission 66443) | Surface soil microbial communities from Centralia Pennsylvania, which are recovering from an underground coalmine fire - Coalmine... | ecosystem: Environmental > Terrestrial > Soil > Unclassified ... | reverse complement strand
GGGCAGCAGAAGCTCAAGGCGGCGCGCGTGCTGTGCATCGGTACCGGCGGCCTGGGATCTCCGATGGCGCTGTATCTTGCCGCGGCGGGCGTGGGCACGCTGGGGCTGGTCGATTTCGATGTGGTGGACTATACCAACCTGCAGCGGCAGATCATTCACTCGACTGCGGACGTCGGGCGCAAAAAGCTGGATTCGGCGGCGGATAAGCTGAAGGGGATCAATCCATTTCTGAATCTGCAGACGTTCGACACGAAGCTGACGAGCGACAACGCTCTGGAACTGTTTCGCCAGTTCGACATCATTGCCGACGGCACCGACAACTTTCCGACGCGCTACCTGGTAAACGATGCCTGCGTGCTGACCGGCAAGCCGAATGTCTACGGATCGATTTTCCGCTTCGAAGGGCAGGCCAGCGTGTTCGCCACCGAGCAAGGCCCGTGCTATCGCTGCCTGTATCCTGAGCCGCCACCGCCGGGACTGGTTCCGTCGTGCGCCGAAGGTGGCGTGCTGGGAATTTTGCCTGGGCTGGTGGGCGTGATGCAGGCAACGGAAGTGATCAAGCTGATCCTGGGCATCGGGGAGCCGCTGATTGGCCGCCTCCTGCTGGTGGATGCGCTGGGCATGAAGTTCCGAGAACTCAAGCTGCGCAAGAATCCGGATTGCCCGGTGTGCGGTACCCATCCCACGGTCACCAAGCTGATAGACTACAACGAGTTTTGCGGCATTCGCGGGGAGGAAAAGCCGGTGTCCAACGGAGTTCCCGAGATTCAGGTGGAAGAGTTGAAGCGGCGTCTGGATGCAAAAGACGATCTTTTCGTGTTGGATGTGCGCGAGCCGCACGAATACCAGATCTGCAACCTCGGCGGATACCTGATCCCCCTGAACGACTTGCCGAAGCGCGTCAACGAACTGGATTCGAGCCGCGAAATCGTGGTGCATTGCAAGATGGGCGGGCGCAGCGCGAAGGCGGTCGCGTTTCTGCAGCAGTCGGGATTCAAGAAGGTGCTGAACCTGGCAGGAGGGATCACGGCATGGTCGGATCGCGTGGATCCGAAGGTGCCCAAGTACTGAAGCAGTTGCCAGGGGTCGGTTGTCAGTTGCCAGTTTCTGGGAGGGAGCGCCGAGGCGCTCCCTTTTCTTGTGCGTAGGATCATTGCTGCATCGCGATTGCGAGAGGATAATATCGGGTTCCCAGGCCCCTTTGATCGGTCGTTTCTAGCACATTTTGCTAACTTCGTGGAGGCGTATGAAAAACTTGCTCGCGGTCATCCTCTGCTTTGCGATCCCTCTGAGTGTTCTCGCTGCTGACAACTCGTACAAAGTCACGTATGACGGAGGATCGGTGCCCGACACAAAAGCCGGATCCGGCATGAAGTTGTTTATTGAACCGAATCAAGTCCGGCTCGTAAGAGACAAAGCCGATGTCATAACGATCCCCGCAGCTTCTATTACGGAGATCAGTTACGGCCAAGATGTGCATCGAAGAGTTGGGGCAGCGATTGGGCTTGCGGTGGTCTCCTTAGGAATTGGCGCTCTGATGGCACTTACAAAGTCGAAGAAGCACTATGTGGGTTTGACGTGGGCAGATGGCGACAAGAAGGGCGGTTTTGCCATGCAATGCGACAAGAATGATTACAGGGGAGTTCTAGCGGGACTCGAAGGCATTACTGGCAAAAAGGCTGTGGACTCCGACGCTATGAGCGTGAAGAATTAAAGCCCTGTAACGGTGAACAACTGAAAAGCAAGGTAAGCATGCCGGTTGGGCTCCTCTTGGCATACGTGTTCTTCCCGAGGAACCCCAGTCCGTTCGCGCCGACTTGTCCTTTTGGACATGCCCAGTGTGATCCTGGCCCTTGCATTTTCGCCTGAAGTGCGCATAATAAGCAGTTTTCCTTCCCCCCGGGAGGTTTCATGCCGTATTTCATCCGCGCTCGGCGCTGCAGCGCATTCGTGTCTCTGGCCGGTTCCCTGGCGTCTTTCTTCATTTTTCTCAGCGGGTTTGCCAACTGCGTCGAAAACGCCCCGACTGCTCCGAACTCTGATTCTACCTACCAGGCCCTTCGCAACCTGACTCTCAGCGGCGAAAGCGTCAGCGTGAATAATCTTGACTTGAAGCGCGATGCCGGCACGCTTCATCTGCGCTCCGGAAGTATCTGCTTTGTGGCTCCCGTCGCCGGGAAGGTAACCGGTGCAGTGTTTGTGGGAGACGGAAATTTCGTTCTGGATCCGCCGGACTCTGAAAAAAAGATGCTGAAGCTGCTGACCAAGGAGAACGAATTCAGCGAGAACTTCAGCCAGATGGTGCTGCGGTTTACGGATTCCACCTACGATGACCTAAAAAAAGGCGGCAGCGGGGGCGCTTCGAATTGCGATGCGGGCCCGCTGAAAGACAGCCAGCATACGACACGGCACAAGCTGAAAACCAATTTCGAATCTCGCATTCTGGAAGATGTCTTGAGTCCAGAGCCTGGTGGACTGTTTATCGCTTTCATTCACGGCAAACGCTACAACGGGCAGGAACTGTTTTCCATCGATCCGCATGAGGGGCACGATCAGGTCAATTTCATGACCTATGACGAGAACAAGTTTGGCGAGTGGGCCGCGTTCCCTCTGGCAGGCGAGCACAGGGCTGGTTCGATGGGACGTCCCATCGCCATTCATCACCAGCAACTCGACACTACCTTGGGGAAGAACGCGAACCTGAGTGGCAAGGCAAAGACGGAATTTACGGCGCAACTGAACGGGCTGCGGGTGGTGCCGCTGGATTTGTTCCACACCCTGCGGGTGAAGAGCGTGAAAACCGAGGACGGGCAGTCTCTGCCTTTTATTCAGGAGGAGAAGAATGAGGATGCGGACTTCGCGGTGATTCTTCCGAAAGCGTTGTCGGCCGGAGAGCACTTCACGGTGATCACCGAGTACGAGGGCAAAGAAGCCGTCACGAACGAGGGCGGCGGCAATTATTTTCCGGTAGCGCGGTCCGACTGGTATCCCAATAATCCGGGAAGCAGCTTCGGAGAATATGCGAGTTATGACATGACGTTCCGCATTCCCAAAGGGATGCAGATTGCGGCGACCGGGATACGGCTGAGCGACAGCAACGAGGGCGGCGAGAACGTGACCGTTTGGAAGAGTGAAGCTCCGCAAACCGTGGCGGGCTTCAGCTTTGGCCGCTTCAAGATGGAAGAAGCGAAGCTCGATAAGCCGCAGTATCTGATTCAGTCGTTTGCCAACCAGGAGTCGCCCGACTGGGTGAATTCTCTGCAACAAGCGGCGAGTGGAGATGAATTACCCTCGATGGGATCGCACACGTCCGGGATGGCGGTGGGCTCGATGGGTACCACTGGCCTGAACAAGAAGGCGCTGGCGGAGGGCCAGCTTGCGGTGCAACTCTACACCGACTACTTTGGGCCGTCATTGTTCCAGCATATGCAACTCACGCAGCAAACTGCGTGCAATTTTGGGCAATCGTGGCCGGAACTGGTCTGGATTCCGCTCTGCTATTACTTCGATACCACGGTCCGCCACCAGCTGGGCATGGACTGGGGCGACCGCGGGTACTGGAAAGTAGTGACGCCGCATGAAGTGGCGCACCAGTGGTGGGGACACACGGTGGGCTTCAGTTCATACCGCGATCAGTGGATGAGCGAGGGCTTTGCCGACATGTCAGCCTCGCTTTTTTTGACGCTGATCGAAAAGAATCCGAAGAAATTTATTACGTTTTGGAACGACGAGCGGGAACTTCTGCTGGAGCGGGACGCGCAGGGATTCCGCGCGATTGATGCTGGACCGCTCACCATGGGTTATCGAACCAGCAACTCGCGGACTGGATTCGACACCACACGGCGGCTGATTTATCCCAAGGGCGCCTATGTGCTGCACATGGTTCGCATGATGATGCACGACCGGCAGACCGGCGATCAGCACTTCAAAGAAACCATGCAGGACTTCGTCAAGACTTACGCGGGCAAAGCGGCCACGACGGAGGACTTCAAGGCGATGCTGGAAAAGCACATGACCCGCGAGATGGATCTTGAAGGCAATCAGAAGATGGACTGGTTTTTTAACCCATATGTGTATGGCACGCAGCTGCCAAACTACAAGCTGGATTCATCGTTCGATACTGGGCCGGATGGGGACGCGGTGCTCAGCTTCAAGCTGACGCAGTCCAATGTGGACGATAAGTTCCGCATGCTGGTGCCGCTGTATTTGGAGTTGGCTGACGGCAGTATTGCTTTCCTGGGAAGAGCGCGAATCAGCGGGAACACGTCGATTGAACAAAAAGTCCCTCTGAAAGGGCTGAAGACAAAGCCAAGACGCGCGATGGTGAATTATTACGACGACGTTCTGGCGACGGCTAACTGAGGTTTGCAGAACCGAAAGGGGAGCAGCGGTGCTCCCCTTTTCCTTACTCGACGCCTCTTGCCTTATTTGCTGGATCCCGGCTGCATGCCATCGCTGGATTCGCCGCCGAGTTCCAGTCCATACTTTTTGCCTTCGAAACGAGCTCCAGCCAGCGTGCTGGTACCGTCCGAATTGACCCGCATCACCGCGGCATTGTTCTGTGGGGCCGAACGCAGTTCCACGATCTTTGCCGGAACCTTGGCCACAACATTCTTCCCCTTGACGATGCTGACTTCCACGTTGGGACCGGTACCATCCCACTGCAGCTTGTACTCACCGGCGTTCAGCGTGGTTCCGTTTACGGTCGCGGGGTGGGTTAACGTCAGGCTTGCCTTTTCGGCGGCGAATGCGCTGGAAGCCAGCAGCAAAGCCAGAGCCATGATCAGGGATTTCGAAATTGTCGCGAACTTCATGCCTGCTCCTTTTGTCCCGAGTTACGTCGGGATACGGTTGGGGCGGCCCGGTTCACGACCAGCGCGAGAAAACACTTGTGTTTCCCCACGAATCGCCTACAATGCTGCCGCCGGGGTCAAGCGAACAAAGCCACGAGCTTGCGCTTCCGCTATGGGGGTTCTTTCACCTGGGCCGCCAAACCGAGCGTGAAAGAATCCCCAGACCCCGCTAAACTTTCTCACCGCCAAAGTCACCTCTGCTCTGGCATCTCCCTGTAACTTCCGGTACGTAATCTTTTCGTCCGAAGTTTCATCTGCGACTGGACAGGGACGTTACTGCATTGGACGAGATGGCCCATCGCACGGTAGCAAGAAATCGCGCTAATTCGTTCAATCGCATAGGACATCCCTACGATGTTTTGTGACACCGCATAAATGTGGAACAACAGGTGCGCTTTCTGTTACACCTAGCTGCTTGACTGCGCAGACCATCGTCTTTCTTTTTCTTGCAGGAGCGCTCGGAGGAGCGTTGAACTCGGTGGCCGGAGGCGGCAGTTTCATTGCGTTTCCGGCGCTGCTGTTTACTGGCGTGCCTCCGATTCCCGCCAATGCCACTAACACGATCGCATTGTGGACCGCCGCCGCGGCCAGCGGCGGTGCCTATCGCAAGCGCCTGGATGTCCCCCGGCGCGTGATGATTCCGCTACTAAGCGCAAGCCTGATCGGGGGGCTCGTGGGCGCTTTCCTGTTGTTGAAGACTCCCGCCCACACGTTTATGCGGGTCTTGCCTTGGCTCACTTTAGGAGCAACTTTGCTGTTTGCATTCGGAAAAAGGCTGGCCGGCGGGCGCCGGTCGGTGATGGAGCACCAGTCAAGTGGTGCTGCACTGGCCGGCGCGACCGCGTTTCAGTTCAGTGTTGCGGTCTATGGAGGCTACTTCGGCGGCGGCATGGGCATCGTGATGCTAGCAATGCTCGCGGCTTTGGGCATGACCGACATTCACGCGATGAATGCGTTGAAGGCTGTGATGGGTTTCGTGATCAACGGGGTTGCGGTGGTCACGTTCATTGTGGCGGGCGCGGTGTATTGGAAGCACGGGATCATCATGATCCTCGGAGGAATTGTGGGAGGATACCTGGGCGCGCATTATGCAATGAAGATGCCGCAGACCTGGATTCGCTGGTTCGTCGTGCTCGTGGGCACAGGCATGACAGTTTACTTCTTCTGGATATCCTATTGACTCGCCGCCAAAGTTACCGCTTCGGTCCCTCGCGACGGCTGCTTTGAGACCTATAGATACGAAAGGTCGCAAGTTGTGGAACGCCCTTCGCCGTCGGGAGGTGCAGCGATGATTACGGCTCACAAAGCAAAGTCCCGGAACGAACCGGGACTTTGCTGACTTTCATCGGGGTCAAACGAATTTACGATGCGCGACGCTGACGGTTCATGTCCTCGTCCTCTTCGTTCTGTCCCTGTCCACCCTTCTTCTGCTGTCCTTGCTGTCCTTGCTGTCCGCTCTGCTGTCCGCCTTGACCAGTCTGACCGGTTTGGCCCTGCTGACCGGACTGTCCGCTACGCTGACCGGATTGTCCGCTCTGTTGTCCTTGCTGGCGATTCTTTTCCATATCGTCTGCCATCAATAGTCCTCCCTTGAATGCGCATCTAGGCGCACTCGGTGTGTTAAGAACTGCTACAACTTAGTTGCGGTATGACCAATGAAGGTTGGGAATTGAACGCCTGAAGCGCCAGCTTGCGCGAAGAATAGAGGAATAACGGCAGAGAATGCTGCTTCTGTTAAGGAGCATCCGAGATCTGAATCGAGGGCGTGGGCTGCGGTGGCGCAGTCTTGAGGCGCTCCAGTTCAGTTTCTGTTTTCTCCCACGCACCAGGTTTTTTCTTGGTGGCGAGGGGCGCGTTGGGATCACTGTAGAACGCAAGAATGTTCTGGCGCAATTCCGGAGGCGCCTGAATAAAGTTGTCCTTCGCCAGGTCGTCGAGCAGATGCGCGTAGGTGCTGTCGGTGAGAGCGTACTCGCCGGCATGAGTCATTCGCCCGGTATCGAAATCGGTATTGGCCAAACGCAGTTTCTGTTTCGACGCTTCGGAGAGCAGGCTGCGGTAATTGTCTAGGCTGCGATTGACGCTGGCGATGTAGAGATCCTCCGTTTGACGCGTCGGGATTTTGAAATCCAAAGCCTTGAATGGACCTACCTTCGGCACAAATTTCAGAAAGAACGCGAGCACCCGCGTGCCAAACGTTGGCCGGCGGTATCCCTCGCCCCATTCGCGGTTGTAACTGGCGCGCGAAAGGTAGTAACGAAATTTTCTGGAGTTGAAGTTCGGGGTTTCCGCGACCAGTTCCTTCTTGCGCGCGATCAATGTCACGCGGGTCATTTCCGGAACGATCTTGCTGATCGCTCGCCGGAAGGTTCCAATCGCAAGATCTTCCTTAGGCAGAACCTGACTCAGCGGAATACCGTACGTGTCCTGGAAAGCCCGTTCCAGCACGGGTTTTGCCACCTCAAATCCGATGAAGTCATGATAGCGGTCGGAAGTGTAGCGATTCTTGGCGACCTGCACCATGTCAAAGCCGAACTCGGTGCGGATGTGCGCCTTGGGGTCATCTTCATACGTGACTGCGTCCCCGAATTTTTTGCGAAGCTTGGGAAACTGGAGTGCGACCGCCTGATTGACGGTGGGGTGGCCCAAATTGTCGGAGGAGTAGTGAGCCAGAGCCCCGAGCGCGAATGCGTACTCGTTGAGATCAGTGGCTTCGTTGAGCAGGTTGACAATGAAGTCTCCGCTGCGCACGTAATGGGTGAGATCGCTGAAATATTTGTTGCCGAACGGATAGTAGCCCATGTCCTGGATCAGGCAGCCGCCATAGGCGAAGGCATGAGCTTTCTTGAGTTCGTCGGCCGTTGCATTGGGGAAGCGTTTTTTCAGAAGCGGAAGGATGTCATCCCGCCACAACATATCAACCACTTGTTCGTGGGTGAGTACAGAATAGGCGGCGCATACTTTCGACAGGCCAGCGAATAGGACCATGCCGCACAGCGCGCCAGCAAGAGAGCGGAGAAAAAGTTTTGCCATAAGGAATTGTCGGATTACGTAAACGAACCGGCGAAAACCTCTTCGCCGCCCAGTGTGCCCCTGACAAAAGGCTGCTTGTCTTAGTTGCCGGATGCCGCCTAAGGTTGGCGGGTTTGAGAGTTACACGGTACGCGCTGGCATCAAGTAGTGCAAGTTCAGTAATTTGTGCGATTTTACCCGCTCAAACGTACAGATAGATTCCCCAAGCGCTACAAGATTCGCGTTAATGACTGCCGGAGCCGCTGCCAGTATGGTTATGAACTGTGCCACGGGTATGACAGCTTGGAAGTTTACCCGTAACGAGACAATACGACTTGGAGTGGGAACTTCGAGGCGAGGAGAAGAAAAATGAGCATTTGGACAATACTGTTCGTCATTCTGCTGATTGCATGGATTAGCGGCTTTACGGTGTTTCATGTCGCCGGAGGACTGATCCACCTGCTGCTTGTCTTCGCAGTGATTTCCCTGATCTTGCATTTTGTCTTGGGAAGAAGCGCAGCCTGATGCAGTCCAAACGAAAGAGGGCCTAGACTTTACTCTGCTACGCGGGCGGAACGGGGCGCTAACCGGCGACCGTACCGCCTGTACTTTTTGCTGCTTAATCCGCAGCGGTCTGCGAACGGGCCTTGCCAGATTGGGCCTGTTCCTCGTTTGCCAGGGGCGTAGCAGACTCGACGATCTCGGCCAGTCTGCGAACCTGCAGCATGGCTTCCGAGAGCGTGGTTGAAACCGCGTCGGTGCAGGCAGATCCCACGCGCTCCTGAGCCCTGATCACGCCGCCGGTGAATCCCCATAAACCCACGACGACCGTGACATTCGGGAAGCGGGCACGCAAGCGTTTACAGAACGAGCGGGCTTGCCCCACGGCAAAGGGCGGAAGCGCAGAAATACAGACAATCTGGAACCCACCCTCGCCGACCTGCATGAGCATATCTTCTACAGTGCCAATCGCGAGATAACGCACCCTCGTGTACCCGGCCTGCTCCAGCAATTGCGTAAGCATCATTCCTACCAGTTCATCTGCCTGATCGCGTGCGGGCACACAACCGATGCTGATGCTGCTAACGCGCGAATCGGCGGAGGCAACGCTGGCTGCTGGCGCCTCGCCCTTCGACGTCTCGTGGATGGCGCGATCTCCCAAGTCATCAATCAATTCCCGGGTGCTTTGCGCGATGAAGTCGGCAGAGCGGTCGCCGAGAACGTCGCTGTGACGATCTTCTTCGGCCAGGCGCAGGGCGGGTATCAAAACTGATTCATAGAGATTAGCCAAGCTGTTGTCCTGAAGATAGCTTTCGGCGACATTTCTGGCCTCATCTTCATCCATTGCCACCAGCCGTTGGTAAAAAATTTCTTCGCATCGTAGTGCAGGCGCATCGCCCAGCAAAATTTCCAGAAAGTTCAGTCGAGGGACGTAGCGCCCCATGAGGATGATGCATAAGGTGAGCGGAGTCGATAGGATGAGTCCCACAGGTCCCCACAGACTCGCCCAAAATACAGCCGCCACAAGAATTGCAAAGGGGGAAATACCGGTGTGCTGTCCGTAAATCCAAGGCTCAATGATGTTCGCGACCGTCACTTCGAGTATGGCGAATACTGCGAATGTTAATAAGGTTTGCTTCCAACCGGGAAAGACGGCTAGAGCCATCGTCATCGGTAAGGCGACGGCAATCCACACACCTACGTACGGAACAAAGCGGAGCAGGGCTGCGATTGCGCCCCACAATAATGCGTGAGGCACGCCGATGAAATACAAAGCCACGCCGAACAATGCTCCGTACGAGGCATTTACCAGCAACTGGAAGAATAGATAGCGGCTGAGGCGGTCGCTCGCGTCCTCCAGGGCCTGTGTCATTACATTGAGCTGGCCCTGGCCGCCAAGGCGGATCAGACGGTTGCGGAGGTCCTCGCGGTTAACCAGCATGAAGCCCATAAAAATAATGGTCAGCCCGGCGGTTTCCATCGGGCCGGTGAGCGGTCCCAGCATGCTGCGCAGTTCTTGAACGAAATTGCCCGGAGGAGCCGCTACCTGGACAGGAATGGGGCGGGGAGTATGGCTGTTCTTCGCCGCGTTACTGTCGGGCGCGGCTGCCAACTCTTTGTTCAGCTGTTGCACCGTCGCGGTGGCTTTTATCAGTGGAGCGCTTTTTCGCGAATGCAGAGCCTGGATCTTTTCTTCCAGATTCGATCTGTAGTCCTGAATGTGGGTGGTGATTTCCAGCAACTGGCTCGCGACTCCCCAGCCTACGCTCGCGGTGACCCCCAGGCAAAAGACGAGAACTATCAGGGCCGCGGGCAGGCGTCCGAAGTGGATTCGCTGCAGCCACCCCACGAGCGGCGTAAGCAGGAAACTCAGAACGAGCGCGAGCGCTAAAGGGATGAAGATCTGGCGCCCGAAGTAGAGCATCGCAATCGTCACGCCGACAGCGATGATCAGAGTCGATTTGGAGGAAGCAGTTGGATTCGTGGGATTTGAGGCGTGGATCAATTCCTAACCTCCAGTTCGACCCGCAACTCCGATGACAGGCAGATGTACCGCGTTGCCACGCATGAAACCTGAGGCTGTCAGAAAACCACTGCTATCGAGATGGCCTGCGTTCTACCCCTCTGACGGCGCACTAGCTGGCGGGTCGCAAACGCACATCGGAGGAAGACTCGTGGGCGCTGGCTTCTCCGGTCGAGGCAATGTCCTGTGCCCCAGTGCTTTTCAGAATCTCCTTTGCGCGTTTGGTCCAATCGGAGTTGTCGGAGTGGACCGACAGCAGAATCCCACCATCCTTCACCTGGCCTTCGTAGCGTTTGGCCTCGTATTCGGGGATGCCCATTCCGATGAGAGCTCCGGCGATGCCGCCGACTGCGCCACCAACCCCGGCGCCGGCCAACGCTGCCATGATCGGCCCAGCAGCGATGAACGGTCCGACTCCCGGAGCCGTCAGTGCGCCTATGCCCATGAGCCATCCTAAGGCGCCACCCAGAACTAAACCAGTTCCAGCGCCGGCGGAGGCGCCTTCGGGAGCCTTCGTATTCTTCTCGTGCCCCAGGTCTCTGGTGCCTGCGCTCTCGGGAAACAAGACAGAAATGTCGGTCTTTCGGAATCCAGCCGACTTCAACTCATCGATTCCGATTTCCACGCTGGTCAGCGACGGATATATGCCGAAGACGGCGGTGTTTTTTCCTGCCATGAAGTCTCCTTACAACAAACTCAATTCTCAGGTGCGTTGGTCGAAGATAGTGAGCCGCGGCTCGTCCTGCCCATAAGGTGCGGTCTCTAATTGCGATCCGGATTGTCTGTACGATCGCGGAAGCCGCTCTTATGTCAGCAAAACCTTGGACTTGCAAGGCTATTACAATGGCGTACCCGGACTAGGCGTGCTCCGGTGCGGATACGACTCGATGTCGCCATACTTGCCAGCCAGTGAATTCCAACGGATCCGAAGCATATCTGCCACCATCCGCGAGCCGTCGG
>Ga0070735_10004768_pt1 | contig 11349 bp, 7 predicted proteins | sample Coa_R1_FD_66443 | JGI IMG/M metagenome (GOLD analysis project Ga0070735, IMG submission 66443) | Surface soil microbial communities from Centralia Pennsylvania, which are recovering from an underground coalmine fire - Coalmine... | ecosystem: Environmental > Terrestrial > Soil > Unclassified ... | reverse complement strand
CATCGCGCACGCTGGCCTCACGTAGGTCGCCAACCACGCCGACGATCGTGTACATGGTGTCTGCGTCGTCGGTGAGCGTCGCGCCGATCGGATTCGCGTCGCCGAACAGACTTCGGGCCAGAGTCTGGTTGAGAATCATGACCTTCGCACCCGATGCCGAATCCCGCGCGTCGAATTCGCGGCCGCCCAGCAGCCGAGCGCCGATCGCCTGAAAGTATCCGGCGCCGACCGCGTCGTCTTTGACTTCCAGCGGCAACACGGACGTCCCGCCCGTTCGCGGCACAATTCCCATCGTGCCGTACCCGCCGCTGAACAGGCCGTGAAGGGTCGTGCCTGCGCCGATCACGCCGGGCAGCGCGCGCACGCGCTCGGGCAACGCGAGCGCCAGCGCCGCGGCGCGGGACGGCGTGTAGCCCGCTCTCAGTGTCCGAATCTGCACCATCACGAGTCGATCGCGATCGAAACCCAGATCAGCCGTGAGCAGGCGCTGCATGCTGCGGACCAGCAGGCCCGCGCCGATGAGCAGCACCGTCGACAGCGTGAGCTGCACGACGACGAGTGCCTTGCCTGCGGCGAAGCGCCCGACGCGCGTGCGCGCGCCCAGCAGGCTCCGTCCCTGCGCGCGGAGCACGGTCGCCAGATCGATCCGCGTGGCCCGGAACGCAGGCAGGACGCCGAACAGGATCGCGCAGAGCAGCGTCAGGCCCGCCGCGAACCCGACGACGATGGTCGGGTCGCCCATGTCCAGGGAGATGGGATCGTTCGCGAGGCTCAGGAGCAGATTGCTGCCGGGCGTCGCCGCCAACAGACCGAGTCCGCCGCCGGCGGCCGCCAGCAGCAGCGTTTCCGTGAGCAGCTGGCGCAGCAGTCTGCGCCGTCCCGCGCCCAGCGCCATCCGCACGGACATCTCGCGCGTGCGGGCGACGGCGCGCACCAGCATGAGGTTGGCAACGTTGGCGCAGACGATGAGGACGATCAGCCCGACCGCGCACATGAGCACGATCAGCGGCGCCGCGTAGTCGCGCCGGTAGCGCGAAAACCCACGCGCCCCTGAGCCCACGGCGATCGGGTTGTCGTGGAGATCCGATTCGAACTGGGCGCGGTCCTTGCTCGACAACGGCGCACGAACAGCATCGGCTTCGATCGCCGTGATGGCGGTCCTCGCCTGTGCGAGCGTGACGCCGGGCGCGAGGCGTCCCATCATTCGCAGCCACGACCAGGCGCGATCGTCCAGCATCTTCTGCGTTGGCGACAGCAGCGGCTGCATCGAGATCGGGACCCACATGTCCGTCGCGCCGCCCACGACGTCGCCGAACCCGGGCGGCATGATGCCGACAATCGTCAGCGGCACGTGATTCACGCTGATGGCGCTTCCGATCGCCGCGGGATCGCGGTCGAAACGGTGCCGCCAATAGGTGTCGCTGATGACGGCCACAGGCGCGGTTTCGTCGGATCCGTCTGCACGGCCCCCGAACCTGCGTCCCCTCGAGGCGGGCACCTGCAGGACGTCGAAATAGTTACTGGTGACGAGGTGGACCTCGGCAGGTGCGAGCGTTCCGCCCGTATCGAGGGGCCTCCCGGCGATATCGACGTCGGCGTCGCCGAGACGCCCGGCCGCGTAGATGTCCGCGAGAGCCGCGGTTCGGCTCCGCACCTCCTCATAGAGAGGAAACGACACGAAGTCGGTTTGCGGCGAGCCGTGCCAATTCGAACCGACGGCCGACGGGCTGCCGATGATCAGCAGCTGTTCGGGATGGGGCACGGGAAGCGGACGGAAGAGCAGCGCCTGCAGAACGGTGAAGGTCGCGGTGTTGGCGCCAATGCCAAGGCCCAGCAGCAGCACGATCGTGAGCGTGAACGTCGGCTCCTTGCGGAGCGTCCGACCGGCGTACCGCGCGTCCTGGAGCAGTTGTTCGAGGAAGGCCGTGCCGCGCGCGTCGCGCGCCTGTTCCTTGGTTTGCTCCAGACCGCCGAACGCGACGCGCGCCAGGCGGTCCGCCTCGGCGCGTGACACGCCGCGGCGCCGCGTCAGTTCCTCGGCTTCGCGTTCAAGGTGGAAGCGGAGCTCGGCGTCGAGATCCGCCTCCATCTCCGGCCGGCGGAAGAGCGCGCGCACCCGGTAGCGAACGTCCGTCCACAGTTCGGGGAGCATACTCAATTCAGCTTCAAGACGAGCGCGACGGCCGCGGTGAGGCGCGCCCAGTCATCGGCTTCGGCGGCGAGCCGAGCCTGCCCGGCGCGTGTCAGTTCGTAGTACTTGGCCTTCCGGTTGTTCTCGGACTCGCCCCAAGCGGCACGGATCCATCCCTTCCGTTCGAGCCGATGCAGCGCCGGATAGAGCGACCCCTGCGGAATCTGCAATGTGTCGCGCGAGACCTGCTGAATGCGCTGCGAGATCGCCCAGCCGTGCATCGAGCCGAGCGACAGCGCTTTCAGGATCAGCAGGTCCAGGGTGCCCTGCGGAAGATCGAGCTTCGAATCCGGCATGCCTTCACCTTTCGCTTCTACAAGAGCAAGGATAGCGCACCTGTTGTAGAAGTGCAAGGGGAGCCACGTGCGTGTCCGTGGCCGGCGGTCTTACGCGGGCTCGGAGTGTGCGGGCACCCTCCGCAACGCGATCCGTCGCCACGCCGTGCCGTCCGCGAGCGTCATCGTGCCATTCAGCGAGTCGTCCTTCAGCTCGAAGCGGATGATGGCGCCGTTGGGTAACGAACACTGCAGGATATGCGTGTCCCGTGAAAACGAACACTCGCTCGTTCCCATATTGATTTCGCGCCCGTCAACGATCTTGTTGGCCGTAAGGGTCATCTTCGTCTGCGAGCCGGCGACGGCCACGACCCGATACAGCGAATCTTCATCGTGACAGGCGCTTGCTCTCACCAGGCACGTGGACTGCCCGCGCCACGAACCAACAGGAGTGTCTTGTCGATCGGTCGGTGAGGGGATGGACACGATGCCCACGGCCAGAAGTCCCCAGATCATGCGATACAGCATAGGAGCGACGCCTCCGAGGAAGAAGACACGCGCGCGGCCCTCCGTCCGCCCCCCTTCACGGCTTTGCGATCGGGCCCGGAATCCGCGCCAGGAGATCCCGGAACGCGGTCTTTGTCTGCAGCGCGTCGAAGTCCGGCTCTCTGTTCAGGTAGACGCGATCGCGGTACCCCCGGTCCACTGCGGTCCGGAGCGCAGTGATCGCCTTTTGCTCGAGGTCCTGTCGGACGGCGGGCCGCGTCTCTGGCGTCTCGCGGGCGCTCACCGCAAAGCTTCGCGCCACGTCCACCAGCAGTTCCGCATCCGGCGCCGCCCCGGCCGTCAACCGCGCCGCGACCGCGGCCGCTCTCGCGCTATCGCCAAGCTGCGCCATGGTCAGCATCAACGCCATCGACGCGGGGGCATTGTGAGGGTCGTCGGCGACGAGCTTCTGCTGAATGCGCAAGGCGGCCTCGAAGTACCGACGGGCGCCGGCGTCGTCGTGCTGTCGGACGTGTAACGCACCCAGCGTGTAGAGCGCCGTGCCGAGATTCCGCCGCCATTCCGCGTGCCGCGGGTCGCCTTGCGCCAGCGCCGCGCGTATCGCGCGCGCACGTTCCAAAGAGGGTCCCGCCGCCGTCAGGTTCCCGGTCATCAGCTGAAACGTCCCGAATTCAGCGAGGCCGGAGGCCAGCTCCGACTGGAGGTTCGCGTCGTGCGGCTTGGCGGCCGCCAGCGCCTCCCGCAGCTCGATCATGCGCTGGAACTTGGCTTCCGCCTCTCGCACGTTACCGAGCCGGAACGACGAATCCGCCAGCGCGAGCAGGGAATATCCGAGGTCCTGTTTCGCGGCCGTTGACTCGGGAGCGATCGTCAGGAGCTCTTGGCGGACGTCGTAGGCGGCCTGAAACCCGGCACGCGCCGAGGGCAGATTTCCCAGCCGGAAATGATCCGCCGCGACGCGGGTGTGTGCCTCCGCGAGCTGCCGCAGCAGCACCTCGCGGGCGACCGGAGACCCGGCCGGTTTGGGATGCAGCCGCATGTCTTCGTAGACGCGGACCGCCTCCTCGTTCTCGTGCAGCGCCGCGTTCATGTCGCGGTTGATTGCCTCGAGCAGCATCCCCACCTGCATGTGGACCGTGCCGAGATTCATTCGCGAGGCGTCACTGCCTTCTTTAATCGACACGCGCGCCACGGCGATCTCGAGGGCGCGGCGTGCCATCGCGAGCGCTTTCTCGGTCTGACCGAGCTGACGGTACACGTCGGACAGCGTCGCGTAGAGCGCCAGCGTCGTGGCTTCCTTGCTCGTGGATCCGGTATAGACGGACGCTACGCTGTCGATTCGGCCGAGCGCCATTTTGAGGATCGACGCCTTCACGTCGTCCAGACCCGGCGCTGTCAGGCCCTGGATCTGAACGATGAGGTCCTGAATCGTGTTGAGGGCGAGCGTCGCCTGCCGGGCCGCGAGCTGCGCGTTCTCGTCCGCGAGACTGCGGGCACGCACCGCCGTATCCCGCGCCGCCACGGCCGCGCGTTCGGCCGCGCGCGCGCGGATGGCCTGCCAACCGCTCGTTACGACCCCGCCACACAGCGTGAGGAACACCGCCGCCGCGCCCGCGACCAGCGCCTTGTGGCGTCGCGCAAATTTCCCGATCTGATAGGACACGCTGGGCGGCTGGGCCGCGATGGGCCGGTCGTCGAGATGCCGGCGGATGTCCGCCGCGAGATCCGCCGCCGACGCGTACCGCCTCGTCTTGTCCTTCTCGAGCGCCTTGGCGACGATCGTCTCGATGTCGCCGCGGTAGACGTGGCTCACCTCGCTCAGGCGTCTCGGTTCTGCTTCCCTGATGGTGGTCACCATCTCGGGCAGGCTCTGCGGCAGTTCGTACGGACGCTTGTCCGCCAGCAGTTCGTACAGAATGACGCCCAGGGCGTACACGTCCGTCCGCGTATCGACGGCCGCCGGATCGCCCAGCACCTGTTCCGGACTCATGTAGGCGAACGTGCCTAGCAGCTGTCCCAGGTCCGTCTGCCGACTGACCTGGGCGTCGCTATCGACGATCCGGGCCAGCCCGAAGTCCAGGATCCTCGGCTGGCCGTTCTCGTCCACCAGGATGTTGCCCGGCTTGAGATCGCGGTGAATGATGCCCTGGGCGTGCGCGTGCTCGACGGCGTCGCACAGCAGGATCATGAGCGCGAGCCGCTCGTTCGTCTTCAGCGCCCCGCGGTCCACGTACTCGCGCAGCGACAGGCCGCGAATGAGCTCCATCGCGAAGTACGGCTGCGACCCCGCGCCCATGTCGGCTGTTCCGGCCTCGAAGACCTGCGCGATGCCGGGATGGTGCAGCCGGCCGAGCGCCTGTGCCTCCCGCTCGAACCGGCGGAGCAGTTCGGGGCTGCTCCACGCGCCTTTGATGATCTTCACGGCGACCGCGCGCCGGGGCCGATCTTGCTCCGCCTCGTAGACGACGCCCATGCCGCCCTCGCCGAGCACGCGCAGAATCCGGTACCGGCCGATCGTAGGAGGGAACGGGCGCGATCCGGCCGGGTCGAACGAGGACGCTTCGTTCGCGCCCGTGCGCGTCATTCCGGCGGAGTCGTCCTCGGTAGAGGGTGGACGCGCGTCAGCCGGCATGTCTTCCGCACCTTTCGTTTTGTTTGGCTCTGGACAGAGGAGTGATTATCGTGGTCCAGCCGCCGACGCAACGCAAGTCTGATGCGGCCGCCACAGGTCTCACCCTGCTGGCGGCCGCGCTCGCCAGACCCCGTCACCGCCGGACGTCGACGTGATCGCGCGACGTAGCAGCCGCGTCGGTTTATTCTTTGGCGCCGTGCTTCCGCAGTGTCGCCTGCACCTGCGGATTCCCGTCGGCCATCGCGATGAGCGACATGGGCTCGCCGTTACCCGGCGCATTGATGTCCGCTCCAGCGGCGACGAGTCGATCGACGACGGCGGAGTAGTCGCCGCCGTGCGCCCGGCGGTGGACCGATCCGAACGCCGCCCACCCGAGCGGCGTGCTGCGGTGAACAGGGTCGCGACTCTCGACCGCGACGCGTCCGCGCTTGAGGATCGCGCCTACCAGCTCGACATCGCCCATCCAGCTGGCGGCATGCAGCGCCGTGCCCCCGTCGACGCCACCGGCGGTTTCGTCGAAACCGAGACGGAGCATCAGGTGCGCCGCTTCCCGGCGACCGTGGAAAATGGCGTGCGCCAGACGTGAGTGATCCGCCGGCGTGAGGGAGGCGAGCAGCGACGGATCCTGGTCGATGAACGCCCGCGCGCCGACTTCGTCGCCAGTCAGGACCGTGTTGATGAAGCGCACGCGGGTCGGGCTGCGGTGCACGAGCAGATCGTAGACATCGCGATGCCCGAACTTCAGGGCCACGTCGTGTGGCGACAGCCCGAAGCCGAGGGTCCAGCAGTAGATGTGGAGCGGCGGCACCGGCGCGTAGCCCCGCTCGTTGATGCGGGCGGCGATCGCCTGCGGATCGGCGTCCAGTACGCGCGCCGCCAGGACTGGGTCGCCCAGGCGGGCGGGCATGAAGATGTCGGCGCTGGCGCCGCGCTCGAGCAGCCGGCGGCAGATCTCCGGCCGCGCGGCAAGCGCGTACTGCGCGGCCGTGGACTTGTGGTCGATACAGCGCGCATTCACATCGGCGCCGTAATCCAGGAGCAGGTCGGCGATCGCGACCGTCGCGGCCTCGTGGAGCGGCTGCTGCCCGTCGCCTCCGCGCGCGTGCACGAGCGCGGGATCCGAGGCGAGCAACTCCCGAAGCTCGTCGATCCAGCCGAGTCGTGCCGCCACGTTCGGGGTCAGCGGCACTCCGCGCGCGAGGAGAAACCGCGCGGTATCTTCGGTGGCGTTGTCCAGGACGGTGTACGGTCCGTTCTTCCAGTCGCTTTGGAGGCGGAGATCGGCACCGGCGGCGATCAGCACCTCGAGCATCGGCGCATGTTTCGCGGCGATGTGCGCGGCACGTTGACCGAACGCGAACATCGGCGCGTTGACCTGCGCCTTCACATGCGGTAATTCGACGAGGCGTCTGACGGTGGCGATGTCACCGTGAGACACGGCATCGCGGAACGCCTTGATGTCGCGCTGCCGGAGATGCTCCACGAGCATCGGCCAGGAGGCGAAGCCGGCCTCGCGCGCGATGGCGAGTTGCGCGTCCGCGAGCTGGAGCGGGCGCGTGACACCCGCGTCCGCGCGAGCGGCGTTCAGTCGAGCAAGAGCGGCGGGATCGCCGTTCCGGGCCTCGCGAAGCAGATCCTTCGCCCGCTTGTGCTGTTGCTCGAGGTTGGTGGGAAGACGCGACGGCTGATCGGACACGGACGACCTCCTTCAACACCGCCCCTGTCCGCATCGTGGGGCTGAAGAAAGGTCGCGTGATGACGTGCAACCAGCGACGTAACAGGTGGGCGCTGCCCTTCCCGCGGACTGGAGGCGCCCTGCAGACGCCGACGGGAAGAGTACCGCATAGGGAGGCGGCCACACAATCATTAAGTGCCGCCGCTGACGGCGACGACCGCCACAGCGTCGTGTTGGCTCATGCGGCCATGGGACTGCAAGGCCGGATTCTCGGGAGCTCAGACGGCGCGGCCTTGTTCAGGACGATTCGTCGGCCACCGGCGCCACCTTTACGAAGGCGTCGTACAGACCGCTGCCGCCGCCCCAGTCGGTCGGTTCCTCGGCGGTGAGCACGTTTACGGCGCGCCGGGTGCCGCCGGCATCGATGAATCCGCCGAACGGCATCCAGGCCACGCCCGGTCGAACGCGGTCCGAGAGGGAGCATACGGCTCGCACCTCGCCGCGATCGTTCCACACGCGGACCGCATCGCCGCCCGTCACGCCCCGCGTCCGCGCGTCATCGGGGTGGATCTCGATGAAGAGCTCGCCCGCGCGGCGACGGTGCGGATCCATGTTGCTATAGCCCGAGTTCAGGAAGTGCAGCGCCTTGCCGGTGATCAGCTGCAGGCCATCGCCCACGCCGATGTCGCCCGCCTGCGGGAGCGGATCGTGCCCCTGCTCGAGCAGCGCCGCCGAGTACAGCTCGGCCTTGCCCGATCGCGTCGGGAAGCCGCCGTTCGCAAACGGCCGCCAGTCGTCGGGGCAGTTCAGATGGGCGTAGCCTTCCTCCCAGAGTCGGTCGTAGGTAATGCCCTCGAGCCACGGATGGCCGCTCGCCAGCGCGGCGCGCAGCATCGACTCATCGCTCTCGAAGAGCCAGGGTTCGGTGCGGCCGAGCGCGTGCGCCAGCCGGCGGAACAGTTCCGTGTTCGACACGGACTCGCCGCGCGGCGCGATGGCGGGACGATTCAGCGCCAGATACAGGTGCCCCCAGGCGGGCGACAGGTCCAGGTGCTCGATCTGGCTCGTGGCGGGCAGCACGTAATCGGCATAGAGCGCAGTATCGGTGACAAACAGCTCATGGACCACTGTGAACAGGTCGTCGCGCAGGAGGCCTTCGCGAATCCGGCTCTGGTTCGGCATCGAGACCATCGGGTTCGCGCCGTAGACCATCAGCGAGCGGATCGGCGGATCCAGGTCGCGATCGCAGAGATCCTTGCCGAGGTCGCGCATGTTCAGGACACGGACGCCAGGCGTGTGCACCTCGGGCATCTCCACGCGGTCCGTGTCGAGGGCGGCGAAATGGAGGTCATGGGTCGACCGCGCCACGCCCCCACCGCGATGCGTCCAGGCGCCGCTCAGGACCGCCAGGCACGCCATCGTGCGGAACAGCATGGCGCCGTTGCGATGATGTTCGAGTCCGATCAGCGGCCGGAGGAGCGAGGGCTGTGTCGTCGCGTACTCACGCGCGAAGCGCTCGATGTCTTCGACCGGCAGTCCGACCGTCGCGGACACTCGAGCGGGTGAGTACGCCTTCGCACGGTCCGCGAGCGCGTCATAGCCGATCGCGTGCCGCGAGACGTACTCGTGATCGACGAGGCCGTCGCGAATCATTACGTGCATCATCGCGAGCGCGAGTGCGGCGTCGCTCGCGGGCCTGAGCTGCACGTGCCAATCGACGGCCTCCGCGGTGCGGGTGCGGACGGGATCCACCGCGACGACCTTGGCGCCGCGGCGCTGCGCTTCGCGCACGAGCGGCCAGAAGTGCAGGTTCGTGACGATGGTGTTGGTGCCCCACAGCACGATGTACCGGCTGTGGACGATCGCCTCCGGATCGATGCCCGTGCCGCAGCCGATCGTGGCCGAGAGCCCCGCCTTCGCGACGGCGCCACAAATGTTGCGATCGAGGCCGCTGCAACCCATCGACCCGAAGAGCCGCCTATCGAGCGACGCCTGCTGAATCACTCCCTGGACGCCGGCGGAGCTGTAGGGCAGGATGGCCTCCGCGCCCGACTCCGCGACAATCGCACGCCAGCGAGACGCGATGTCCGCCAGGGCCTCGTCCCAGCTCACCCGCACGAACCGTCCGCCGCCCTTGCGTCCTGCGCGCTTCAGCGGGTGCAGCACGCGATCCGGATGGTAGACGCGCCCGAGATAGTGATTGACCTTGGCGCACAGGGTGCCGCGGGTGAAGGGGTGCGCTGGATCGCCGGACAGCCGTTCTGCCGTTCCGTCCCGCACCTCCACGATCCACGCGCACGTGTCGGGACAGTCGTGGCCGCAGGCGCCGCGGACGCTCGTCGCCGGGATGACGGGGGTGGATAGAGCACTCATTTCGGACGGCGGCCTTCAGGCTGTCAGCAGACGTTACACGAACTCGGACGCGCGACGAAACGGCTTCGCTCGTAGGCGCTATCTCAAGAGGATCGAATGGGCTTGACCCGGGAGTCCACGTCGAAGGTGCGCAGCCTTAACTGCCCGACCGTCGCGAACGCGATGAGCAATCAATCCGCCCGGTTCTTGGTCGCCGGCTGACGACGCCGCGTGAGTGTCCGAAGCACGAACCAGTTGTTGATGTCAGGGAAAAGCGGTGTCGTAGATGACGGCATCGTCGAGAGCCACAGTGCCGGGACGCTTGGATCGGACGATCGGCAGCGACACGGGTACACCGGTCTTTCGAGGCTCGGACTTGAGCACCTCTTTGAGGGCCTTCAGGATCAGGGCACGCGTCGAGCTGCCCTCACGCGCCGCGCGTGACTTCAATTGTCGATAGATGTCATTGGGAATGTCGACGGTGATGCGCATGAATCAGTGTGCCATATTTAAGTCGTCTCCATCGACCGCTGAGTAATGCCCAGCAGCTCCCGAGCCGCAAGAGCGACGGCCTGGGACTGGCGAGACACGCCCAGCTTCGTGACGATGTGGCGCATGTGCCATCGCGCTGTGCTGCGCGATATGCCGTTCTGATCCGCTGTTTCAGTCAGCGACGAGCCGCTCAAGAGCCCGAGCAGAATCGCGGCTTCCGTTTTGGTCAGTCCGTAAGCACTCTTGAGGATTCCCGCGTCGGCTCGCGGCTGAAGGTCTGGCGTCGTCATGAAGACGGCCACGGCGGACTGTTCATGCCAAAACAGGCCGGCGTGTTGCTTGGCCAGACGACAGACAAGCAGTGCTACGGTGCCCGCGGTTCTATCACGCAGCCGCACGACCGACCCGCTGTCCCCTCCGTCGCTGGGCTTCCCCGACGCGGCTTTGACCGCCGACCAAATCCGCGCACTGTCGGGCGTGCGCGCTGCGCATAGCCGGCCGTCGCGCACTCCCACGACAGACACTCTCGCCAGGAGTTTGTCAGCGTATTCGTTGATCAAGAGAACTCGGGAATGCGGATCTACCACGACCAGCGCGGCGCCCAGAAGACCCAGCGCCTCGAGAGCGAACCGACCGCGCATGTCGGCCTGTTCGATCCGTTTGTGAATCTGCAAGGCGCGTTGCACGTGCGGCAGCACGCGGCGCACCGTTTGGAGGACCTCGGGTTCGAATTCGCTGCCTGACGGTGGCCGAAAGGAGGCGAGAAATCCGACCGCGCCGGCTTCGGGTGCGAGCACCGCACCTAACCCGTGGAAGATGCCGATCCGCGATAGGAAGTCGTTGTAGTACTCACTCCGCAAGAACTCGTCGCGCGAGCACGTCATCTCACCGGTCACCACGGCTCCGGGGACGAACAGGCGTCTGCCTGTGTTCTGCCAGAATGTTCTTCGCCACGAAGTGCTGTTCGTACTCGCGTACCGCGCTCGGATCCACTTCAACGAACGCCGCGATCGATGCGCGACGATGCCCCAAATCATCGAGCGTGATGATGGTCGTCGTGCCGGAGACAGCCTGCGCGAATGCGCTCAGGAAGGGGTCCCATCGGCCGTCGAGAGCACTCGCGTAACAGGCTTCGATCAGTTCATCGTACCGCGGGGGCATGGCTCGTGCGCCGAGGGATATTACCCCCAACCATGTCCCGCCGCGTGATTGCTCGAAATCGCCG
>Ga0070735_10004767_pt1 | contig 11350 bp, 7 predicted proteins | sample Coa_R1_FD_66443 | JGI IMG/M metagenome (GOLD analysis project Ga0070735, IMG submission 66443) | Surface soil microbial communities from Centralia Pennsylvania, which are recovering from an underground coalmine fire - Coalmine... | ecosystem: Environmental > Terrestrial > Soil > Unclassified ... | reverse complement strand
ACCGACGGCCAGGACGAAGGCAGCCGGCTGAAGATTCAGGACGCGATTGAGGCGGCGCAGAAGGCTGACGCGATCGTGTATGTGCTGCTTTGCGCCGACCGCGGATTCTATGGCGGTTTCGGCGGCTATTCCGGCGAAGGGGAGATGCGCAAATTGACGGAGCAGACCGGCGGGCGCGTGATCAACGTGGGCAACAAGTTCGATAAGCTGCGGGAGGCGTTCGATCAGATTGCCGCCGAACTGCGCAGCCAGTACAACATCGGATACACCCCCACGAACGCGAAGAAGGACGGTACCTACCGCAAGATCGAGATCAAGGACAAGCAGGGGTATAAGATCCAGGCGCGCTCGGGCTACTACGCCGGGAAGGAAGCAGACTGATTGTCTAGCGCAGCCCGCCTTCCAGTTCGCAGTATTTCTCGCACCGACGCGCATTGAGCACCGCGATGAGTGCGGTGGCGATCGCACTCCCCCTGTTGCGGCCTCAAAGCACCTCCCCGGTCAATAAGTGACGCTGGCGATTGGCCAACAGTCAGCCAGCACCCTCTTCCGTAGTGGTTGACTTCTCCTTGTAACGACTCTGGATTCATGTGTTTAGGGGATGAGCCACTATTTACTTGCCGTGCATTGCCAATCCTGGGAAGGCTGTACTAAAAGTTCCACTGCAATGCAGCTCGTCTAAACAATTGAGGCGTTTTAGGAGGAGTATTCACATGCCTTCCCGCACCTGCGCTTTGTCTCTGGTCAGCCTGCTTGCCCTTCTTGTCCTTCCAGGTTGCAACAACACTTTGAACCCCTTATGTGGCAGTGCGAGGCCCGTCCCGGTGATTGGGTCGCTTTCGCCCGCCGAGGTGACGTTCGCTCAAGTGCAACAAGGAGTAACGGTCACGGTGAATGGCAACCAATTCGTTTCGGCGTCGCAAGTAATGGTGAACACCACTCCGATAGCCGCTACGGTGCTAAGCGCCCAAAAGTTGACGGTAAAACTCTCGGCAGATGTCATCTCGGGACCGGGGACGGTCAAGATCATGGTGCAGACTCCCAGCGGGAACTCGGGAGATCTGGGCTGCACCAGCGGAGGCAACAGCAGCGTGCTCACGTTGACTGTTAACTGAGCTCTGGCTGGGAAGAAGACCACTCTGAGACTGCACTTCCTAGAAGTGTGGCAGTGGCGCTCCGTTTAACGCAGCTGTTATCACCACTCCTGCATATGCTTGATCGACAGCAATAGGAGTCTTTAGCACCAGTGTCCCCAGCCATCCCCGCGGCGCTTCGGGATGCACGCCGGTGAAGATTACAAATCCGTTGCCCGATTGCCCCTCCGTAATGGCAGGAGTGCCGTCGGGAAACTTCGCCACTACCTGGCCCCAGCCTGAAAGCTGCGGTCCATCCTGCCAGTACACATCCAGCGGGCCGCTACTGACAAACGAGAGCTCGACTGGTTCCCGATGAATTCCTTTAAATTCGTCGGCATAGAAGTCGAACGACGCGCCGCCGGTGAGATTCACTCCGTTGTAAACGGAGTAGCCACCAAAGAACGCGCCGGCACAGATTCCCAGATAGTGGACGCCATATTGCTGCACCGCGCCACGCAGGTTGGCAACCGCGTTCGCGGTGAGGCTCTCTCCAATATCAATGGAATTTCCGCCGGGGATGATGATGAGTTTGTATCCTCCCAACTGCGCCTCACTCATAGCGTTCAGTTTGGCCGAGTCGGCAGTGAGGTAACCGACGCCGAGCGTCTTGAGTACCGCTTCCACCGCTGCAACATCCGACGAGGTCCCGGTTCCGTTGAAAAGAAGGACAGGCTCAGCGGCGGGTATGGCGGGGGGCAGCGCGGCAGCAGCCATCTCGGCATTTCGAGATGATCCACATCCGCTGAGCAAAATCGTCCCGGTGAGGAACCCGGCCCACAAGAGCACGCGCGGCAGGCAGTCGAGGAGGGAAAGGCAAGAATGCATAAGAAACCCCTCGAAGTGGCTTCCTCTTTTATCGCCCTGTCTGTGAAGCAAAGTCAAATCGGCCATAACCATCGAAACAGCCTCATTGATCCCGCAATTCCCAGTCGTCTGAGGTGACGGAGCAGCACCGGGACGATCTTCACCTGCCAACAAAGACCCCGGCATCAGATCTCTTTCGGTTCGGGCGGTTCAATTTCAGATGCCAATGACTCCTATGGTGATGTTCACCAAATTGAGAGGATTGCCTACCCGGACGGTGACTTCGATAACTTCCGGGTTGCCGATGACACGGGAACTGCTCTCCCGTCTCGGGTTGGACGCGTCTTCGCTCTACGAGCAACAAATGGCAATCACGGTCGAGTTCCTTGAGACTGCCGCTGGCGTCTCATCTGGAGGTAGATGCTGCGGTGCTTTGCGGCTTTCTCAATGTCATCGCCGCCCGGTTGTGTGTACAAAGCGGCCAGCCAACGATGGGCTGCGGCCAGTCCGGGAAGCATGGTGAGAGAAGTCTCAAAAGCCAGTGCGGCGCGGTCACGATGGCCAAGCCGCGCCAGGGCGACTCCAAGATAGAAGTGGCCCAACGGCAAGAAATGCTGCAGGCCGACCGCCAGCAAAGCCTCTTCGGCTGCCTCTTCGTTCCGGCGTTGCCGAAGACGAACAATCGCAAGTCCCAAATGCGCTTCCGCTCGGTCTCCGTCGATCTGCAGGGCGTTTTGAAATGCGCGCTCGGCATCGATGATCCGTCTTTGACGAAGGTAAGTTTCGCCGATGTGTAAATGGAGATCGGGCAGAAGCGGATCAGACTGTTCGGCCTTGAGGAGGCAAGCAAGTGCCGCTTCCATGTTTCCTTCTTCAAAGTGAATGATCCCCATGAGCAAGTCGGCCCAGGGACGGGGCTTGGGATCTTCCCTGGAAACACTTGCGCCTTCCTTCGCGGGCAATTCGGCGGCGGCTTTCGCATCATCCTTCTTTTCGAGCGCGGAATCGTCCTTTGGCTCAAAAACTAGCAATTGCTCAAGAAGGCTCTTCGCTTCCTTGCGCCGGCCGAGGGCCCAGTAGCACTGCGCGAGATGCTGGACAAACCTGGTTTGGTCGGGCCACTTCTTCGCCAAGTCTTCGAAAATGGGCAGAGCTTCCGTAAAACGCTGGGTATCCAGATAAACGCGAGCCAGGTTGTATTGCTGTTCTCGGACCGCTCCTTCGACTGCCTGAGCCTGGTCCTGGCTCGGTGGCTGAATATAACCCAGCGCCACGAACTGCTGTAGCACAGCTTGGGCTGCCGCCGGGTCCATGCGCAGATCTGCGGGATGCATGCCGCAGTTGCCCGGTTCATCTTCCCAACTGGGTATGCGGGTTATCTGTGGCGGATTTTCAAAGGCCTGAACCAGCACCCGGCCATCCATGTCCTGGCCAATGGGTAATCCGAACAAAGTCAGGATCGTGGGCGTTACGTCGAGCAGGTTAGCTCCGTAGATTCTTTCGTCCTGCTTGATTTGCGCGCCCTTCATGCAAAAGATGCCAAATTGCCGGTGTTGCACCGCAGGACCGGCAGGCTCCTTGGGAATACCCCGCGGACGCAAATGATCGGAATGAAAGCCATGATCAGAGACCAGTAGTACGGTGGCGTCCGGTCCAGCGAGAGTTAATAAGGTCTCCAACATCATGTCGTGAAAACGATAGGCGCCGTTCACCACATCCTTGTAGATCTCGAACTTCTCTTCCGGAATCCCTTCCATTCGGGGAGGATGGAAATGCATGAATCCGTGGCAAAAGTGATCGATACCGTTGTAATAGACAGCCAGGAAGTCCCACGGCTCATTCTGCAGGATCCACGTGGCAGCGTTGTGAATTGAGCAGTTCTCCGCAAGCACCTTGGCAAAGGAATGCAGTCCCTTGTCTTTCTCCTGGTCGATCTCCGCCGCGCGAGGAATCCATGGAAGGATCGCCGCTTCACTTACTTCGGCAGGGTGCATGCGTAATTTGGCAAACGTCTGCCGCAAGCTTTCAGGATGAACCGCACCTGGAGGCAGGGGCCACTCTTTATCCAGCGGCCCGACCGCGTAGGGAAAAAGATCGGAAACCGAGATGCCGTTGATGGGCTCCGCCGGGTGCCCGGCGAACCAACCCAGCACATGAGCCTTGTATCCGCGCTGCGTCAGAATGTTCCAAATCGCTTTGACCTTGCGCGAGGTGCTGGTCGTCGGCCGCACGCCGCCAGTCTGTGGATCAGGCTCCATGAAGCCGAGGATTCCATGCTTATCCGCCCGCTTCCCCGTGGCAATGGAATTCCAAAGCATGGGAGAAAGAATCGGACGCAAAGTCGCGAGGTTTCCTATCACGCCGTGATTGACGAAGTCGTCCAGGGTAGGCATCGCACCCTGGTCCAGGAGAGGATTGATGAGCTTCCAGTCGGCCGCATCCCAGCCGACGAGGAGCACTTTCCTGGCAAGAGGTTTAGCCATGAATTGGCCATCAAGAGCGCAATAGTTGAAACCAGTGTTTACACTCATGCTATGAGAGCGGATGAGTGTAACGGCGATACTACTCCAACCTTCGCCATGGCGGAGTATTGACAGGCAAGACAATCGAGCCCATCGTCAGTGATTTGCCTCACAGCATCCCAATGTCAGAAGTGTAAGCTCATGGAAGATTGCGGCCCATAAGGCAGAGGTGCCCGTTATGTTTGATCAGTGGAGAGTTGCTCGTTTCAAATGGGACCTATCTCAACTTGCCGCCACTTCCATGCTGTGGCCTTTGATTGCGGGGGTAGCGATGTTATGCGGCCCGTGCATGAATGTTGCCCACGGTCAGCAAGCCGGACAAACGGCAGCACCCCAGTCGACTAACAGCACCGAGAGCGAGATATCCACCCGAACTACGGATGAAGCTATCAAGGTACAGGTGAACCTGGTGCTGGTGCGAGCGGTGGTGAAGGATTCCACCGGAAAGATCATTCCCGACCTGAAGCAGCAGGATTTCCAGATCTTCGACAACGGAAAGCTCCAGAAAATCTCCTCGTTTAACGTTGAGACGTCGGAAGAGGGTACGACCAGTGCTACCTCGCCCGGACAGCAAAAGGCAGAGGTATCAACGCCCGAAAAGGAAGTTAAAGCTGACGCGCAACCGGCGGTAGCAAAAGCGACGGTCATGCCCAAACGCTTTGTAGCACTGGTGTTTGATAATTTGCATCTCAAGGTTGCCGATGCCATGGCGGTCCATGCCGCGACGGAGAAGCTGTTCGCCAGCCTTACTCCCACCGACCGCGTGGCGATTTACTCAACCGAAGGAGACGTGCAGCAGGACTTCACCGACGATCCCGCAACCTTGCGCAAGACATTAGCGGGAATTGTACCCCACTCCTCCGTCGACGAAGGGCACCACGAATGTCCTGACATCAGCTACTACCAGGCCGACCTGATCTTGAACAGACACGATCCGACGGCGATCCTTGCGGCGCAAACCGAGGCTGACTATAACCAATGTCATTCCGCTCGGAAGTATGCATACACTCCGTTCAATCTGGAAGGCCCCGCACAACGGATTTTGCAGGAAGGGGACTCACGAACAGAACAAACGTATCGGTACTTGAGCGACATTGTCCGGAAACTGGCAAGCATGCCGGGGCAGAGAGTGCTCGTGTATGTCTCGCCGGGGTTTCTCGTAGGACAGGCGGTCGTCGCGAACAGCTGGGACTGGATCGAAAAGGCAGTTCGGGCGGGAGTCGTGGTAAACACGATCGACGCACGGGGCTTATACACCCCTGACGGATTAGGGGACATCGACGCACCACCAGTCGCGTCACCGCCCGGTGAGGGCGGAGTCTTTGAGGGGGCCGACTACCAGAAAGTCCAAGGGATGTACCGGATGCAGGCACAGTTTGAGTCAGGTCAGGTGCTAGCAGGAATGGCAGCGAGCACCGGTGGAACCTATTTCCACAATCGAAATGATTTAAGTACCGGGCTCGGTCAGGCACTTTCCGCGCCGAACGTCAGCTATATCCTGGGATTCAGGCCCGAAGGCGCAACCGCCGACGGTAAGTTCCATAAGCTGAAAGTGGAACTGAGCAATGGGAAGAAGTATCAGATCGAAGCCAGAAATGGATATTTTGCGCGCAAAAAACTGGCCGACCCGGAGGAAGAGGCAAAGCAAGAAGTACGGGAAGCTCTGTTTTCGGGCGAAGAGATCGACACCATACCGATCCAGCTGAAAACACAATTCCTGAATATGAATGCGACCTCGTCACAATTGACCGTGTACACGCACCTCGACATACAAGGCATTCGATTGCGGAAGGCAGATGGACGAAATCGCAACGATATCGTTTTGGCAACGGGGGTGTTTGACAGAAACGGACAACTGGTAGACGGACAGATGAAAGAGGTCGCGCTGAAGCTGCAGGACTCCACGGTGGAAAGACTGAGACAAAGCGGATTGACCTTCAAAACCGTGTTCCAGGTAAAGGCGGGGAGCTATATCGTGCGGAGCGTCCTGCGCGCCTTAGAGGGAGACCAACTAACAGCGCGGAATTTGACGACGGTGATTCCGTGATAAGAAAATTAAGTGAGAGCAAAAAGGGCATAATCCATCAAAGGTGCATAGGAGGCAGTCCCGTGTGGGGTGCAGCGGTTATCAACGGCTAGGCAGACGCGATAGCACCGATTCGCTTGGCAGCGGCGTTTTGCTCAGATACAGTGATATTCTTCGATTCCTGCCCTGGACTGTAAATGAGAATTGCAGCGTTGTTGCTGATGGCAGTGTTTATCCCCTGTGCCAGCGCACAGAACGCTGAGAACACCCTGAAGCAATGCTCAGTGCAAGGAACCGTGGTCGACGCAAAAACCGGACAACCTTTGAAAGGCGCCGAAGTTTCGCTCCGAACTCTTTCACCCGGCAATCGCGGGGAGTCAACCTCCTCGGTCTCTGACTCGGAGGGCCATTTTGCGTTCGACTCCTTAGTCCCCGGAAGATATCAGCTCAGTGCTTCTCGAAATGGTTATTTGAGTCATAACCGGCGCACGGGCGCCCTGCGAGCCGACCTGGTCTCGTTGTCGCCGGGACAACATGCCGACGACATCATTCTTCGCCTCATCCCGTCTGCCGTCATCTCGGGTCGGGTCACGTCGGAAGGCGACGAACCCATGGCCGGGGTGATGGTCCAAGCGATGAAATACAGCTATCACGAGGACAGGCGTCAGTTGGTCGGCTTCGGCAACGCCTCCACCAACGACCGCGGCGAATACCGCATATGGGGCTTAAACCCCGGAAGATATTACATCCATGCCAGCCCTCCGCCGGGCATGGCGGGGCGAACCAGCGGCCAGGTTTACTTTCCCATCTTCTATCCCGGAGCGAGCGATCCAGCTCGCACTCAAGCCCTCGCACTCGGCCCCGGCGACGAACTTTCCGGAATTGACTTCAATTTTGTGTCAGTGCATTCCGTTCGAGTGAGCGGCCGTGTTTCCATCGCCGGCTCCATACCAGCCAAGGACGCGCAGGTCACGCTGGCAGCAGTCTCCGGCAGTATGACGTTTACGGTCGGCCAAGCTTCTACGAATGCGAAGGGCGCTTTCGAAATTGGTGGAGTTCCTCCAGGATCGTATGTGCTCGTCGCCGAACAATTCGGCAATGGCGAGCCTGGGAAAGTAATGCGGGGACACTCTTCAGTAGAAGTTGGCGAACGGAATCTTAGCGATGTGGAAGTGGTGATTGGCCCCGGGGTGACGGTGACCGGCCACGTCCGAATCGAAGGCAAGGAAAACCCCGGCTTGCCAGAACTAAGTGCCGTCCTGGACCCACAAGATGATTTGTCATCCCTGGGGCTGGCGCCGGACGTCGGCCGGGTGCCTCTATTGCGTGACGGGACATTCACCTTTCTCTACGTGCCCGAAGACGCTTATCACATCAAAGTTCTTCCCCTTCCAGACGGCTACTATTTGAAACCCAGTGGTGAAGACGATGTCTTCACAGTCGGCCGGAACCACGCCCCGGTCGTCGAACTCACTTTGAGCACGGGTGCCGGACGCATCACGGGCACAGTATCGAAGGACAAACAGCCCTTCGCGGGCTCAACAGTTGTCCTGGTCCCTGAGGCGCCGAGGCGAGGGCAAGCCCGCTTTTACCGGCAGGCGCTTAGCGATGCGGGCGGAAGATTTACGATCTCAAGCATTACTCCGGGAGACTACAAGGTGTTTTGTTGGGAGGAGATCGAGCGGGGCATGTACCTCGATCCGGACTTTCTTCGATCCTACGAAGACTCCGGGCAAGCCGTACACGTAGAGGAAGGCGCCAGTCTTACTCTCCAACTGGAATTGATTCCCGCCGACGAATTGCGTTGAGATTCAATCCCGGACTGGACGAAACGCTCAGGGCACGCCACATTCGGAACCGGAGTGTTCGCTCCGGTCGGAACGTTCAACTCTCTTCTCTGGTGGCAGCTAAACCGCCTGTTCTTCGTCCTGCTTTCGCCAGATCGAGAGTCCGGGAGCACCAAGCGCTAACATGCCCAAGCTCGCAGGGACTCTGGGAGCAATAGTCGAAGGATCAGTCAGGCTGGCGCCGCTTGCGGGTCCGGTAGTTGCGCCCGAAACGATCGACTTGTTCGGAACCGTCTCGTATGCGTAAGCCTCGATTGTCGCCGAAAATCGGGTGACGCTGCTCTCCGTTACCGCAATCCTCACCCAGCCGAAATGCACATTGCCGCTGGTGTCAGTAAACTTTACTGGCAGATAAGGATGAGGCGGATGCGATCCCTTCCAGTTGCCATAGGCGTCGGAGCTGCCCCCACAGCCGGTGGCTACGATCCCGGCCATCAAGACAGTGTTTTCGACAAAGTGGCGCCCCGCGCCAATTGTTATGCCCGGGGGCAAAGCTGCGGCAGTCGTGCCGATAAGAGCAACCTCATTGCTGGTTTGCGCCGGCACAACCCGCAAATGTCCGCCAAAAACTCCTCCCAGAGGAGGATGGCCGGGATGGCGACCACTCCCGAAAGTGGTTGCGAAAGTATTGGCGGAGAGCCCAAAATCGGGCACGCCGTCGCCATTGACGTCAAATTGAACCAAGCCGCCGTTGATCGGCACAACAATGTTGGCCCGAGTCGCAATGATCTCAGCCTCTGCGGGGGGAGACATCGCGAGCAGGCTCACGCCAGCCGCGCTCGCCGCGACTGCGTACGCCAATAGATTCCTGTCTAGCTTCGCAGCGAGTCGAGTTGACTCCCGCATCTGGGGTGAATTTTCTTGTTTAGATTCTCGCTGGTCCATAGCGCTCCTCGCTGTCGTACGAATGTTGACCGGGGATAAAACGAGCCCAAGACCTGTGTTGCAGGCGGGAAGTCTGACATTGTTTCATTCGGCTGTCAACGGGAAACCGATGTTTGTGTCATACCACAATAGAAATGTCCCCTCACGGTGAGCACTCGTTCAATATTGTCACGTGGGTGGGTGGCACTGCGCTCGACACAGTCTGGCAAGTTGCGTGAAGAGGCGGACAGATATGTTCTGTGACGCTCGTCCTTATTTCGACGGAATGCCCGCGAAGAATTGCCAAGCCATGTCGGTAAAATCAAGCCCGTCTTTTTGCAGACCTTCTCTATTTCCCTTCGAATCCAGGCTCCCCGCCCACTCATGGCCGAAGTTGGCAATGAAGTCGGCGACTACGGGCACTCCCTTGTTGCAGCCCTGCCAGGAAAACTGCACGCCCCAATTCTTCTTCTCGGCGGTCTGAATTCGACAGCCGTTGAGGTACCCCCAAGTGACCCAATTACCGTGGGGCGTGGTGGCGAAATTGGGGCTGTTGACTTCGAAGCCGGAAAACTGCTCGTCGTTATCGCCGTGAATGTAGAGGATGGGAACGGGGCGAGCGAGCTTTGCCGGCGGATCCATGAGAGGGGTCGCGACGGCAACGATTCCGCTGATTTGATCGGAATGACGTGATGCCAACAACTGGACGGCTCCCGATCCGCTGGAAAATCCGGCGAAAAACACTCGTCTCTTGTCTGCATGTTCGCGGCTAAGTACTTCGTTGAGAACCGCGATCAGGTAGCCGTCGTCATCGACGGGCTGCGCGCCGGGAGGTATTCGATGGGTGCGAGAGCCTTTCATTTCCCAGAACGTGATGTTGTTGTGCCGGTCGCCGGGTTGATCGGTCTGCGTGGGAACAGGTTCAGGGAACACAACGATAAATCCATTCCGATCCGACTCCTTGATCCAGTTGAAGTCTTCCGATGCCGACTTCGCAGTGCTTCCAATGCCTGCGAGCATAAAGACCACAGCGGGATGAGCTGGGAGGTTGGCCGGTCGATGAATGATATAGGGCCGGCTGTAGCCGTTATGCGTGAAGGGCCGGCCCTCGGTTTGCGCGGAGGAATTCTGGGCAACAGCCAGCAGGAGCGCGATGACGAAAAGAAGCGATGCGATTTGTCGGGTTGGTGTGTTTTGTCGAATCATGGAGTGACATGCATCAGCTTACAAAGTCGCGAGCTCAGGTGAAAGCGTTCATTTTGAGGCGGGGAGAATGCCGACGATAACGGACAAGAATGTCAACTGGACTTTGGCTTTGAAACGTTTTAATCTAACCGCGTTTTTGAGCTTGGATCGGCAGTCGCAGCTGTATTCCGACGAAAATTCCGAACCTTGAGGATAACGCGAAAATCGTGACACTCTTACCATTTCGTCGGCGGTTCTTCGGCTGGAGTTTCTTCTCTCTATTATTCCTTGCTGTCAGCGCCGGGGCGCAGACCACGCGCTATCCTCCGGACGGAGATCAAATTCCCGGGCCCGATTGCCTCATTCCGGTGAAAGCTTCCGCTGGACAACAGAAGATATGCACCGCGGAAGATTACAAAGCCTGGCTTGAGGACATCACTCATTGGCGGATGGAAGCACGGGTTCGAGCTGGATACTCCGGGCAAGAATACGACCGGGCCGATCTGAAATGGACGCAGTCGAGTTTCATCCAGCCGCAAATGATGGTCGAGGACCGCTACTTCTACGACCCGCAGGCAGGGCGCTACACCGTCGACAAATATCTTGACGACCTGGATCGCCGTTACGGCGGGATTGATTCGGTGCTCATTTGGCCGGTGTATCCCAACATCGGCATCGATAACCGCAATCAGTACGACATGGTCCGCGCCATGCCGGGCGGAATTGCCGGAGTCAAAGAAATGGTTGCGGATTTTCACCGCCGCGGCGTCAAAGTTTTCTTTCCCTTCATGGCCTGGGACCAGGGCACACGCGACGTCGGCGCGGCAAATTGGGAGGCGACTGCGAAACTCATGGCGGAAATCGGGGCGGATGGAATCAACGGTGACACGCTGCGCGGAATTCCTCGAGCGTTCCGGACGGCTTCTGATGCGCTCGGACATCCGCTGGCGCTTGAGCCCGAGCATG
>Ga0070735_10004765_pt1 | contig 11356 bp, 11 predicted proteins | sample Coa_R1_FD_66443 | JGI IMG/M metagenome (GOLD analysis project Ga0070735, IMG submission 66443) | Surface soil microbial communities from Centralia Pennsylvania, which are recovering from an underground coalmine fire - Coalmine... | ecosystem: Environmental > Terrestrial > Soil > Unclassified ... | reverse complement strand
TCCATCATCAGGCCTTAACACGGAAGAGCGCGGTCATGAGACTTCACCAGTCTGTCCTTTTGCTCTTGCCGAAGCGATGTAACTGTTGGAGAGTGAATAACCTACAAAGCTAGCATTCTAATGCGGCCAGGGCGCGTCGCCAGGCGCCACAAAGAGCCGGACGGGAGGAATGGTTTTTGCCCATTCTCGAGCTGGAGAATATTTCCAAGCATTTCGGGGCGATTCATGCGCTCGACGGCGTTAATTTGACGCTTGATCACGGCGAGGCGCTTGGCCTCATGGGCGACAATGGCGCCGGGAAATCGACGCTTGTCAAAATCATCGCGGGCAACTTCCCGCCGACGGGCGGCGAGATTCGTATCGAAGGCCAGGCGGTCCATTTCGCCAAGCCTGTCGAAGCGCGGCAGAAGGGCGTCGAGGTCGTCTATCAAGATCTCGCGCTGTGCAACAATCTATCGGCGGCCGCCAATGTGTTCTTAGGGCGCGAAGTCAAGAAGGGAATAGGGCCGCTTCGCTGGCTCGATCACGCGACCATGGCGAAACGCGCCGGTCAATTGTTCAGCGAGTTGAAATCCGAGACGCGGCCGCGTGATCTCGTGCGCCAAATGTCGGGCGGCCAGCGACAGGCCGTCGCCATCGCCAGAACGCGGCTTTCGAAGGCGAAGATGGTGCTGATGGACGAGCCGACCGCGGCGATCTCGGTACGCCAGGTCGCCGAAGTGCTCGATCTCATCCGCCGACTGCGCGATTCGGGCATGGCGATCATCCTGATCTCTCACCGAATGCCCGACGTCTTCGCGGTTTGCGACCGCGTGATGGTGATGAGGCGCGGCCGCAAGGTCGCCGACAAAAAGATCAAAGAGTCTTCGCCCGAGGAAGTGACTGGGCTGATCACTGGCGCGATTCAAACGGCATGAGGCGGGAATGACGAGCCAAGCCTCGAAGCCCGGCGACCATGTCTCAATCGAAGCCGTACTCGATCTGCAGGAGCAATCGGCGCTGCAGCGCCTTCTCGGCGCCCAATCGATCTGGGTGACGGCCGCGCTGCTCGTGATTTGCGTCGTCATGGGCTATTTGCAGCCGACGTCCTTCCTGTCGTCGGAGAACTTCTACAACATCACCCGCAATTTCTCCTTCATCGGCATCATGGGCCTCGGCATGACGGCGGTCATCGCCACCGGCGGCATCGATCTCTCGGTCGGCTCGATCATGGGCCTCGTCGCCGTTTCGGCGGGCCTGACGCTGGAGGGGGGCTATCCGTGGTGGCTGGCGGTGTTGATCGGGCTTTTCGCCGGCGGGCTCGTCGGCCTGATCAATGGCGTGTTGATCGCCTATGTCGGCCTGTCGCCCTTCGTGACGACGCTCGGGATGCTATCGATCGCCCGCTCCTGCGCCGTGGTGCTGTCGGGCAATCGCATGCTCTATCAATTCGGGCCGAGCGGCCCGGCGTTCAAGTCGCTCGGCGGGGGCGCTCTCAATATCGGCGGCACATTCCAGCTCTCCTATCCATTGCTGTTCCTGGCCTTCTTCACGGTACTTCTCTCCATCGTCTACAAAATGACGGGATGGGGCCGCCATGTGATGGCGATCGGCGGGAATGAGCAGGCGGCTTTGCTGACCGGCGTTCCTGTCAAGCGGGTCAAGGTGCAGGTTTATGTACTCTCCGGCCTGGCGGCGGCTTTCGCCGCGATCTTGAACGTCGGCTGGTCGGGCTCCGCGATCAATGCGCTCGGACAGTCGTACGAACTTTTGGCGATTTCGGCGGCCGTCATCGGGGGCGCCAATCTGATGGGCGGCGAGGCCAGCGCCTATGGCGCCTTCATCGGCGCGGCGCTCATCTATGTGATCCGCAACGCCCTCCTGATGGCGGGCGTCGATTCCAATTGGCAGGGCACGTTCGTTGGCCTGTTCCTGATTTCCGCGGTCTATCTTGGCAAGATCCGCGGAGCGAAACGCGAGTAGCCCCGTCAAAAGGGCGCCCGTGTACAACAAAGGGAGGAAGTGCGATGATGAAGTTCATATTGGGTGGCGCTGTCGCCGCAGGCGCTCTGTTGGCGACACTATCGGCCGCTTCGGCGGCGGATCCCTATACATTCGCGCTGGTGCCGAAGAACACCAACAATCCGTTCTTCGACCAGGCGCTCGCCGGCTGCAAAAAGGCCGAGAAGGAGCTGAACGGCGCAGTTAAGTGCCTCTATATCGGCCCTGGCGAACATGGCGGCGGCGATGAAGAGGCGCAGATCGTGGCCGACCTCATCACCAAGAAGGTCGACGGCATCGCGGTTTCGCCAGCGAATGCGCCAGCCATGGCTAATGCGCTGCAAGGCGCGGCGGGCGCGAAGATTCCGGTTCTGACTTGGGACTCGGATTTGCTTCCAAAGGACAAGGCCGAGCGTCTCGCCTATGTCGGCACGCATAATTACGACATCGGCGTCAACATCGCCAAGCTGGTCATGCAGATCAAGCCGAAGGGCGGGACCATCTGCATTCAGTCTGGCGGCGCCGCGGCGGCCAATCATAACGAGCGCATGCAGGGCATCCGCGACACGCTCTCCGGTACGAAGAGCGCCGAATCGCCTGGCGCCCGGCTCACCGGCCAGAACGGCTGGAAAGAGGCGGACGGCTGCCCGCTCTATACGGACGACGATTTCGGCCGCGCCGTGCAGCAGATGGAGGACATACTCGGCAAATATCCGAACCTCGACGCTTTCACCCCGACCGGCGGCTTCCCGCAATTCCTGCCGGACGCTTATGAGAAGGTCGCGTCGAAGTTTAAGGACAAGATTGCCTCGGGCGCCTTGGCCCTCGTCGTCGCCGATACGCTGCCGGTGCAGATCGAGCTCATGAAGAAGGGCCTCTCCGCCGGCCAGGTCGGCCAACGGCCGTTCGAAATGGGTTACAAGGCGATGTATTTCCTGAAGGACATCAAGGACGGCAAGGCGGCGCCCAGCGATCCGACCTATACCGGCCTCGACGTCTGCACGCCTAAGACCGCCGACACTTGCATCGGCGGCGGCTCGTAAGGCTTAAGAGCCTCGGTTCGAATTCTAGGGCGGGGCTACGGCCCCGCCTTTTTTATGTGGGGAGATGCGCGATGAGCGCCTCTTCACGCCCTAGAATCGTAAGGCGATGCGGGAGTAGGTGGCGCGGAGCGCCGGATGAGGGTAAGCCGCTGCGCTGGAAAATAGCGAGCGGTCGGTCAGCTCAAATAACGGGTCAAGGAGTTCAGGCGTGGCGCATTCCATTGCGATCATCGGCATCGGCAAGATCACGCAGGACCAGCATCTGCCGGTCATCGCCAAGAATCCCGCCTTCAGACTCGCAGCGACGGTGAGCCAGCGCGGCCTGAAGCAGGAAGGCGTTCCGTCTTTCCGTACGCCCGCCGAACTCTACGCCGCCATGCCCGAGGTCGAAGTCGTCGCCATCTGCACGCCGCCGGGCGTGCGTCACGCGATTGCGCGGGCTGCGCTGGACGCCGGCAAACATGTTCTTTTGGAGAAGCCGCCAGCGCCGACCACGGCGGAGCTCGACGATCTCATCGGCCATGCAGCGCGATGCGGACGCGTGCTCTTCGCCACCTGGCATTCTCAGTACAATGCGGCCGTCGATGCCGCGCGAGACCGTCTCAAGGGCCGCAAGATCCGCTCGCTGGCGATCGAATGGAAAGAGGATGTGCGACGCTGGCATCCCGGCCAGGAATGGATCTGGGACGCCGGCAATTTTGGCGTCTTCGATCCCGGCATCAATGCGCTGTCGATCCTGACTAAGATCGCGCCGGCGCCGTTTTTCGTCAAAAGCGCCGAACTCGCCTATCCCGCCAATCGCGACACGCCGATCGCGGCGTCGCTGGTCTTCTCCAGTCTCGCGTCGGAATCAGAATCGTCGAAGCTCGTCGCTGAATTCGATTGGCGACAGGAGGGCGAGCAAAGCTGGAACATCGATATCGCAACGGACAAGGAGGCGCTGCGCCTGACCCATGGCGGCTCGAAATTCTTCGTCAACGGCGCGCTCGCGCGCGAGGCGCCGATGGAGGAGTACGAGGGGATCTACCAGCATTTCGCCGAATTGCTCGACGCCAAGAAAAGCGCCGTCGATCACGCGCCGCTCCAGCTCGTCGCCGACGCGTTTCTCGTCGGGCGGCGCGTCGAGACGAGTTCGTTTCATTGGTGAGGGAACGACCTCTTGGGGCTGACGAAGCGAGATGGGCCTGCCTGTCATTCTAGCGATCGGTCTTGTCGCAGGGGTTGTCAGCGGCGTCATCGGCACGGGCTCCTCGATTATGCTCGTGCCTGTGCTCGCCTATGTCTACGGCCCGAAGGAAGCCGTTCCGATCATGGCTGTCGCCGCCATCCTGGCGAATATTTCCCGAATCCTGGTTTGGTGGCGGGAGATCGACTGGCCGCCCGTCGTCGCCTATGCAGCGACCGGCGTACCTGCGGCGGCCTTGGGCGCGCGCACGATGCTGATCCTGCCGCCGCGCGCCGTCGATGCATGTATCGGCGTGTTCTTGCTCCTTATGCTTCTTGTGCGCCGCTGGTTGGCGGCGCATTTAGTCAGGCTGCGATTGACCCATATCGCCGTCGCCGGCGCAGCGATCGGCTTCCTCACGGGGATCGTCGCCTCGACAGGTCCGGCGTCCGTACCAGTATTCCTCGGCTATGGCTTGACCAAAGGAGCGTTCATCGGCGCCGAGGCCGCTGCATCGCTCGCTATATACGCGACCAAGACGCTCACTTTCCGAGGGTCGGGAGCGCTGCCGATCGATTACGTCGTCAAGGGACTGATCGTGGGCGCGTCGCTGATGATCGGCTCGTTCGTGGCGAAACCCTTTGTCTTACGTCTCGCGCCCGAGACGTTTCGGCACGTCATGGACGCGCTCTTGCTGGCTTCAGGCGTGAGCCTTCTTTGGGGAGCGGCCCGATAGGGCGGCGGCGCCTCGCGCTCGCGATCCGCCTTCGCTATGATCGGCGGAAGGGGGAACGGGACGCCAGGAGGTCAGTGGTCGAGGTTCGAAACCTTCAAGGCGACAAGGTTGAGCCTCGCGGCGCCTCCTGGGTCTTGATCGAAAAATTCGCTGAGAATTTCACGGTCTGCAGGAAAGCGCAGGGCAGGCGATCGACGCGTCCTTTGCGCCGCGCGGTTTCGACACTGCCGAACAGGCGATCAAGGCCTCGGTCACCTGGGCTGACCTTTTGGGCATTCCGATCATTTACGTGCGCGACCCCGGCGTTCCGCTATAAGCGCGACGGCGCATGGAACCATGCCGCGTCGCATCTGTTTGGGGGGCGGGAGAAACCGAAAGGAGCCCCCAAATGACGATATTCAACAAAATCACCCTCGCCTCGCTGATCGCGGCCGGCGCCCTCGCCGTCTCGGCTAGCGCCGCGTCGGCGCGCATCGTCTGCAACTCGGACGGCGACTGCTGGCATGTCCATTCAGAATTCGGCTATCCGCCGGAAGCCGGTCTTGTCGTCCATCCCGATAATTGGCGTTGGCGCGAGGGCGAGCATTTCGCCTGGCGTGAGCATGAAGGCCACGGCTATTGGCATGGCGGTTCCTGGAAAGAATTCTGATCGGAACGCGGGAGCGCTCGCCCACGAGCGCTCCTTTGCACCCCACTGGGCGTCTAAGTTAGACGCCCAGCCAGCGTTGAACGACGTCCGGCGAACCCTTGATCTCGTGGCTAGGCGCTTCGTGCACAATATGGCCGTTGTTGATGATGTAGGCGCGATGAGCGAGAGTCAGCGCCGCGGCTAAATTCTGCTCGACGACGACAATGGTCTGACCCGCTTCGGCGAGATTGCGGCAGGCGGTCATCAGGTCGCGGACTATGATCGGCGCCAGCCCCTCGAACGGCTCGTCGAGCAGCAGGATCTTCGGATCGCGCATCAGCGCGCGGCCGATCGCGAGCATCTGCTGCTCGCCGCCCGAAAGATCGGTGCCGCGGCTGCGCGCGCGCTCCTTGAGACGCGGAAACATCTCGTAAAGGCGAGAAAGCGGCCAGCGCTTCGGCGCGGTCAGGCCGGCCAATATGAGGTTCTCCTCGACGTTGAGGCTGCCGAAAATCCGTCGCTCCTCCGGCACGAGCTGCATACCGGCTTGGGCGATCGCATGAGAAGGGCGTCCGGCGACCGAAATGCCGTCGAGCCGCACGGCGCCGCTCCTTGGGGTGACCGCTCCGATCAGGCTCTTGAGCGTCGTGCTCTTGCCGGCCCCGTTGCGGCCGAGTAGGGCGACGACCTCGCGCTGCTCGACATGAAGCGCGACGTCAAAAAGAATATGCGAGTCGCCGTAGTAGCTGTTGAGGCCTTCAACCTCGAGGAGGCTCATGCGGCGGCCACTCCCCCGAGATAGGCGTCCTGCACGAAGCTGTTGCGCTGGATTTCCTCCGGCGTTCCTTCGGCGAGAACGCGGCCCTCATGCAGCACAGTGATCCGCTCTGCGAGATTGAAGATCGCATCCATGTCGTGCTCGACGACGATTAGGGTGCGGCCGCGGCGGATGTTCTTGAGAAGCTGCACTGTTTCACGCCGCTCCTGCGGGCTCATGCCGGCGAGCGGTTCGTCGAGCAACAAAACCGTCGGCGACGTCGCCAGCGCCAATCCGATTTCGAGCCGTCGTTTTTCGCCATAGGCGAGTTCCGCGACCGGCGTATCGGCGCGCTTGGCGAGATCAACGAGCCCCATCGTATAGTCGACTTGAGCGGTCAAGTCCGGCAGCGTCGCGGCACGCCGCAAGAAGTCGCTTCGGAAGCGCCCGCGCTTTTCCGCCAGTGCGGCGATGGTGAGATTCTCCCGAACTGTCAGCTTGGTGAAGAGCTGGTTGACTTGATAACTCTTGGTCAGCCCGAGCTGGCATACGTCCGCCACGTCCTTGCCCGTAATGTCTTCGCCGTGAAATAGGACTTGTCCGGCGCTCGGCGCGACCTCGCAAGTCAGCATCTTGAAGAATGTGCTCTTGCCGGCGCCATTCGGGCCGATCACCCCTCTCAGCTCACCGGCGTTCACGGCGAAGGAGACATTGTTGTTCGCGGTCAGGCCGCCATATTGTTTGGTCAGGCCGCGCGCCTCCAACGCTGGGCCGCTATAACCGGCGCCGATTTCCCGCCGTCGTACCGGCGGATTGACGGTCGGCAGCGCGACCACCGTACCAACCGCGGCGCCGGCCCTGTCTCCCCTCGCCGTACCGCGCGTGGCGTAACGCTTCGTCATATCCTGGATTGCGCCGATCACGCCGTGCCGAAGGAAGGTCACGAGCAGGACGAAAATCACCCCGAGGACCAGCTTCCACGTCGCGCCGAGATGGAGAACTGCCTGTAGAAAGTCCCGCAGATAGAGCCAAACCGCTGCGCCGACCAATGGCCCGAGCAGCGTGCCGGGGCCGCCGATCACCGTCTGCATCACGAGCTGGCCGGACGTATCGAAGGTGAAGGCCTCGGGCGGCATATAGCCTTGCAGAACGCCAAGCAGGCCGCCGGCGAATCCCGCATAAGCCGCGGCGATGACGAAGGCCAGCAGCTTATAGCTATGCACTGCATGTCCGAGCGCCTGGGCGCGCAGAGGATTGTCGCGGATCGCGACAAGGATGCGTCCGACCGGCGAATTGACGATCCGGCGTGCGATGACGATGCCAACGAGGTAGCAGAAGGCGATGAATCCGTACATCGACCAACCGTTGATGACATGGATCGTCGTGAACCCGAGATAGATCGTCGGCCCTGGCACGCCCGGCAGGCCGTTCTCGCCGCCGGTCCAGGCGGAAAGCGGCGAATTTTCGATGAAAAAGAAAACCTGTGCGATGGCGACGGTGATCATCGCGAAATAAATGCCGGTACGGCGTAGCGCGATGAGTCCGACAAGCGCGCCGGTCGCCGCCGCGACGACCGTGCCGATCAGCAGCGCCAGGACGACGCTGGAAAAGCCCGTCCGCGTCAAGAGATAGGCGGCGACAAAACCGCCAGTCCCAAAGAAGGCCGATTGGCCAAAGGACAAAAGGCCCGTGTATCCGAATAGAAGATCGAAGCCGATACCGAACAGGCCGAAGGTCAGGATACGGTTCATCGTATCCGGTCCGAAGCCGAGATAGGGCAGAATGAAAGGGGCGACGATGAGGCCGACGGCAGTCAGCACGTCGGGCGTCAAGGTCCGGCGCGACGCAAGGGGGTTTGTCATGGTTCAGGAACGCCCTTGCATGCCGAGAAGGCCGTGCGGACGCAGCACCAGCACCAAAGTCATGACTGCGAATAACATGGCTTGCGAATAGCTTGGATCGACCATCGCGGTAAGGCTGAGAATTTCGCCGGCGATCAGACCGCCGAGGATCGCGCCGGGAAACGATCCGACGCCGCCAATCACGACGACCACGAAAGTCTCGACGAGGATGTCGTCGCCGGCGTCTGGCGTGATCGGCGCGACAGGCGCGTTGACAATCCCTGCAAAACCCGCCGCCATCGCGCCGATGCCGAAGACGATCATGAAGACGCGGTCGATATTGATGCCGAGCATGTCGACCATCGACGCGTCCTCGATGCCGGCGCGCACGATCATGCCGAGACGGGTGCGGTAGAGAACGACATAGAGAATCGCCAGCGCCACCGCCACGATCGCGACTACCGCCAAGCGATAAGTTGGGTAGATCATAAAGCCGAGATGGGTGATCCCGGACGCCCAGTGCGGCGCAGGAACGGTCTGCGACAGGCTGCCGAATCCGAAACGCACCAATTCGACGAAGACGATGCCGAGCCCGAAAGTGACGAGGATCTGATCCTCGGGCGGCCGGCTGTAGAAACGGCTGATCACCAGCCGCTCCATGACGACGCCCACGACAAGAACGAAGAGCGCGCCGGCGAGTACGGCGACGACATAAGAACCGGTGAATTGATACGCTACGAAGCCGGCGTAACCGCCGAGCATGAACATGGCGCCATGCGCGAGATTAAGAACGCCCAGCGTTCCATAGATGATGGTCAGGCCGGAGCTGATCAGCGCGAGCAGCGCGCCCAGCACCAGGCCGTTGAACATCTGCGAAACGAAATTAGACCAACTGAGCACTTACCGACCCCGCGCCCGGATTCGAGGCGCTGAGCTTTACGTATAGCTGCCGAGCTTGCAACCGAAGGCGTCCGGCGCCTGCATCAGACCTTCGCCCGCCACCACTTCGACGACGTCGTAGAAATCATCGGCGCCTTTCATCGAAGCGGGCTTCTTGCCGCGAACGATCACGACCGGCCGTACGAGTTGATGGTCGGCGCCTCGGAACCAAACTTCTCCGACTGTCGATTGAACATGCTGGCCGGCCTCATAGGCCTTGATCACGTCAGGAGGATAGAAGCTCTTGGCTCTCTCGACGGCGTCCGCCCACATGGCGATCTGCATATAGGCGCAGTTCGCGCCCCATTCCGGATTGCTGTTATATTTGGCGCGGAAAGCGTCATTAAACATTTTGGCAAGCGGGAAACGGTCCTCGAGAGTCCACCAATAGTCGGTGGCGGCGAAAACATTCTGCATCGTCTCGGCGCCGACCTCCTTGGCGAGGAACGGCGTGTTGTACGGGACGACCAGCGTCATCTTGTCGAGAATGCCGAAGTCCTTGGCCTGTTTGATCGACAGGATCGCGTCGCGGCCGAAATTGATGTTGATCACGACATCCGCGCCGCTGTTGGCGACATTCAAGAGGTAGCTGCTGAATTCGGTGGTCCCGAGCGGCGAGACCTGGTTGGTCGCCGTCGTCCAGCCGCCTTCCTTGACATATTCCTCCATCGAGGCATGGACGGTGTGGCCGTAGGTATAGTCCGGCGTCAGGTAGGCGACTTTTTTGTCCTTGCCGAGATTCTTGATCAGCACCGGCGCGATCGCCTTGGCCGCCGTCTGGGCGTAGAAACACTCACGGAAAGAGTAACGGACGCAGTCCTTGCCGGTCGTGTCGTTCGAGCCCGAAATACCGGGAAGATAAATGACCTTCTCGCGGTCGGCGGCCTTGTTGTCGGCAACCGCCTCGGCGCTCGACACGGAGCCAGTCAGCAAAACCGCTTTGTTGTCGGTGATGAATTTCGACAGGTTCTGCACGGCCGTGTTGGGCTTGGCCTCGCTGTCGGCGATGCCGTGTTTTACTTCCTTGCCAAGCACGCCTTTCTTGATGTTCGGCGAAATCTTCGACATCAGCTCATTGCCGGCGTTGAGGTGCTCGAGCGCCAGTTCATAGCCCTTGATCAGATCTTCGCCCGCGGCGGCGTAGGTGCCCGTTCGCGGCACACTGATGCCCACGAAGACGGAAGAACCGGACGAACCGTCGGGATAAGAGCCAAGCGCCGGATGATCTTCCGCCCGCGCGCCGCCGATGAAGCCCATCGGCAGGAAGACCCCGCCGGTCAGCCCCGCGCCCGCCCGAAGCAGGCTGCGTCGCGAGAGGTTCCGCATGAGTTCGCTATCTAGGCCCGGCATCAATAATCTCCTCCCTCGGGATTTAATCGGCCGCTGCAACGGCGCGCATATGTCATTAGCTGGCGTCGAGTGTCTTGCGGAACGCCGCAAGCTTGGCCGCCGACCTTTCGCTGTCGGTTACATTTGGTTGCGGGCAACCTAGAAGCGAGATTCGGCGATTGGAATTCGACAATAGTCTGAAACGACTTACACCTCGGTTCTCCTGTGGCGACCGGGGGGCAATCCCACGAGATTCGTCGAGCCGCCGCATTCTTGTATACTCGGCCCGGAGCGTTGGAGCCCATTCGTGAATCGTGCTTCTAAAATCAATATCGCTGCTCTAGCGGTCATCGCCATGGCCGCCGGAAGTCTTGGCGGTTGCGGCCGCGCCGGCCCGCTTGAGCCGCCCCCGGACGCGCAAGCGACCGCCAGACAGGAGTCGAAGGACGCCAATGGCGACCCGACCATTCCGCACGCGCATCCAAGGCCCAAACCGATCGAAGCGCCGAAACAATCCTTCTTTCTCGATCCGTTGCTCTAAAGCGCCGCCATGCATCATTTCTCTTACCGCGACGGCGTCATGTGCGCCGAGGACGTCGATCTGCGCGAAATTGCCCGTGCGGTCGAGACGCCCTTCTATTGCTATTCCAGCGCGACGATCGAGCGGCACTACCGCGTCTTTTCGGCCGCCTTCACAGGCGTCGATGCGCTGATCTGCTACGCCATGAAAGCTAATGCAAACCAGGCGGTGTTGCGGATTCTGGCGCGGCTGGGGGCCGGCATGGACGTCGTCTCGCAAGGCGAATTGCGCCGCGCCCGGGCGGCGGGCGTCCCCGGCGCGAAGATTATTTTTTCCGGCGTCGGCAAGACTCGCGAGGAAATGGCGCTCGGCCTCGATGAGGACATCCTCTGTTTCAATGTCGAATCGGAGCCCGAAC
>Ga0070735_10004764_pt1 | contig 11358 bp, 12 predicted proteins | sample Coa_R1_FD_66443 | JGI IMG/M metagenome (GOLD analysis project Ga0070735, IMG submission 66443) | Surface soil microbial communities from Centralia Pennsylvania, which are recovering from an underground coalmine fire - Coalmine... | ecosystem: Environmental > Terrestrial > Soil > Unclassified ... | reverse complement strand
CACCACGGCGGTCACACAATGGTCCTGGACCGCCGCAAAAATCGCCAGGTTCGCGCTCCAGTAGAGAACCGCCTTCCCGGTTTCGTAACGATACGTTGTGCTGTCCGCCGCCAATTGCCCCAGACCCCAGAGGACAATCGCGGTGAGGAGCCACAACACGAATCCCGACATCCTCCGGCCGCGCGTTATAACAACCCGCGCCAAGAGGCAGAATGCTCCCACCTGGATCAGCGCCACCGGCCAATACCCAGGCGCCCAGCAAGTGAGGATGCCAGTCACAAGAAGTACCGTCAGCGGTTCGACAGGGCGGCCCCTCATCGATCGAACTCCAGCGACAGTCCCCCAATGGATACGCGCCCTTCGATCCTGGTGGCTCCCGGCCGGCGCCGGTATTCCAGCACGAGCTTCGCCAGGAACACGCCCGCGCCATTGGAGAATCGCACCACGCCTCCGCTTTCCTGCTCGCTGGCCAGATCCTCCGATGTCGACGGCAGTTCCTCTCCCCGCAGGTCCTCAACTCGCCACCTCACCCCCGAGCCGGCTTCGATGCCGTCGGTCTGATACCGGAATTGCAGTCTGTACTTGCGGGTCGGCGCCAGCGCCAGGTATTGTTCCACCAGCTCGCAGATCTCCGGCTGGCGCCCATCCAGCGTGATCCATAGCCGCGGTGGCAATCCGCCGCGTTCGGCCGTCACTCCCGCAGCCGCCGGCATCCGCCAATCGAACCCATGCTGCACCGGATCCGCTGAAAAATCGCCATTCGTGAGTGAAGCTCGCTCCGCCGGCTGGAGCGGCCGGAATCCATGCAACGAGCGCCAGCAGAGCGCATTCCAAGCGTGCACCGCGCCTACCGCTTCGCCCGCGGTGATGAGCCGGTCGCAGTATTCGAAAACTGCCCCGAGATCCCCGTCTCCCGCGAAGGCCACCACTCTTTGCGTCACCGGCTCCGCTACCGACGAAAGATTTTCATGCACCAGGAATTCCAGATACCTGGCTTCCACCGCCCCGACATCGGGAATCGCGCGATTCAACACCACGTGTGCATCCCGCGACGTCTTCCAGCACAGCTGGAACAATGGCGCGGGATCGTACGCCCTCACGTCCCCCACACCCAAAGCCGCTCGCGCCGCGGGCCAGAATTTTTCACTCTGCCTGTTACGAAAGTAAAAATTAGCGGCGGTCCATTCCGTCGCATACATCCGGTCTACATGCAGGGCGCGACTCAGGTAGGCTTCCGCGCCAGCCAAATCCCCGTGGGTTTCAGCGCGCAGCGCCAGGCTGATCCATGTCTCCGCCATTCGCGGGTTGGCAGCCACAGCCGACCGGAGCTCCGCCTCCACCTCCTGATCCCGGACGCCGGCTGCCTCGGCCAGCGCCGCCAGCCGGGCGTGATACTCCGCATTCCCTGGAACTCTGCGCAGCGCCTCGCGAACCGATTCCACCGTCGAGACCCGGTACAGGTGGTCGGCCCAGGCTAACAGCACCGACCAATAGCAGCCCCCGGCCAGCAGAATCAGGCACGCCGTGGTTGCGAAACGCCGGAAAGCCGTGCGAACAGGCATGTTGGATGGGCCACCACAGGTTGACGATTCCCCGCGGCCACAGATACAGTAGGAATGTCTTCCGTTTATTCTCCGACCAGGTCCCCATCGTCTAGCCCGGCCTAGGACATCGCCCTTTCACGGCGGTAACGGGGGTTCGAATCCCCCTGGGGACGCCATTTCAAGTGGCCACTTTGCGATCCCGTCTAAAGCACCACCTAAGGGATCGACATCAAGAATCGTGGGATCGCTTTAGCGTCTATCTGACGCTCGGCGACAAACACCTGCGTGAGCTGGAAGCGCTGATCCTGCGCATTGTGCAGCCATCCGGAAATAAGCAGAAAGGGAAATTTCCACATTCGGAAGACATTCGTCCCAAGTTCACCCGGAATGTCCGTCAATCCCAACGCGAGCTTACGGGTGCGGTTAAAGGGAGTACGACTCTCCGTCCATTGCCGGGACAGCGTGCCAGCGAAGGACGTGCGGACGTTCTGGGAATATGAGCGCGCCCGCGGGGATTGGCTACCTTTGAACGAATTGAGACGGTAGTAAAGCGCTGAAAACTATTTACTCGCTGGACCGGTAATGTAGCGCAGGGCCACGCGGTTTGTGCGGGGACCTGCGGGTGTTCTACGATGGTCGGCAAAAAGCCGCCGGTCTTTCGCACGAACCGCGATAGCCCTGCGCTACGGTCGGTGACAAACTGGATTTCATCCTTTCCGCTACTGCAGCGCCCAGTATCCTTCGCGCGTCCTTACCTTAAGCTCCGGCCGGTTTTTCACAGTCACGCGAATCGCGTGAAATTTCCCCGGCTCGCCACCCTTCGGCTCGAAGCTTAGGATGTACTGGCGATGCACCTCCTGGCTCACTAGTTGAATGGCCTGTTCCAAAGCGTTCTTCTTCAAAAAACCGAGGGCGCGTCCGCCGGTAGTGTCCGTGAACAGGCGTGAAAGATCTGGTTTGTTCAATCGAATCAACTCCCCGATCGCGTAGATCCAGCCCCCCGGTCCCACATCCAATGGCACGGGCGCCTCATCCGGGCCCGTGCAGGCCGCGCACGGTCGCATTTTGATCCGTTCCGCTTCGGGTTTCAGATCCTCGGCGGTCTTTTGCTTTACGGTGAAAGGCTGGAGGAACGGCGAATACGTCAGCCAATAAACCGTGGCATTGAGCCGCTGGACCCGCTCCATCACTTCCGGCAACTTTGCGGCGCTGGAACGGTCGCGCCTCTCCGCAATCATCAGGATAATCCGCCGCCGTCCGCGCGGCCGCTTTTCCAGCATGACGACCGCCTCGCGCATGGCATCCAGCGTTTGCCCGCCCTCACCTTCCATACGCAGCATGCGCAGAGAGTGGACCACGGAGGCCGGGTCGCTCGTAAAGTCCTGGTGAACCTTGACCCGGTCGCTGAACGAAAGTACCGCTGTTTCTCCGGCATCCGCCGCCAGCAACTCTGTAAACAGAATTCCGCTGCCACCCAGCTTATCGATAATCGCTCCCGAAGTCGCTCCGGTTTCCACCGCCACCACCAGAGAGATCGGATACATCATCCAGTCCATCTGTATCGTCTGCGGCACATCGTTGTCGTAAAGGATCAGATCTGCCGGCGTCAGCCCATCGACAAATAACCCCTTCGAATCTTTGACGGTAGTAGGTGCGACTACGAGCGGAGTAGTGCTCTTAAACTGTGCCCACGCGGCACAGGCGAGTACAGCGAAAGCGGCGGCAACGCGCATGGCGAAAAGCGGTCGCTCATGGGCCAGCATGTGAAGCAGAGCTTCAAGCCATGGATGCCATCGGCTCGAATCCAACTGGAGGGAGCGGTGCTTGCCGCAAAAATCCTAGGACTACGTGTTATTCACCACCTTTGCCGGCAGCCTTTGTCTTGGCCGCGGTTTGAGATTGGGCGTTCTTCCTGAACTCCGCCCACCTTTTCTTCGTAGCTTCGCTCATTCGCTTTCGCGCCGCAGCACTTATCTTGCGTTTCTTTGGGGTTGCCGATTCCGACATCGCTTTTTGGGCTGCCCATCGTTTGCGCTGAGCCGCGGCGATTCTGGCTCGTCCGGCCAAGCTGATCCTGCCCGGTCCTGTGCGGCGGCCTGAGGACGAACTGTCCCCGCTGCCCCCGAGCTTCTGTCTGATCTCTTCAATCTTGAGCGTTACTTGTGCCAGCGTGTGTCCGAAGCCGACGAGCGCGGCCTCCAGAATGGATCTATCGATCTTGGGCTTAGGCATATTCGAAGAAAATTGTAACACCAGAGCCGCCGGCCATTACCTTCCGGCAGTAACGATCAACCCTTTCTCATGAGCCGGCCGACTGCATCTTCAGGGCCGGCTCGCGTAAAACCTCGCTCACCACATCGCGCAATGCCTCGGCTCGGAACGGCTTTGGCAGGCACGCGCAGTCACGGTGCATGGTCACATTAAAATGCCGGATTGGCTCCACATCGGTCCCGGTAATAAATAAAACGCGCAGATCCGGACGCATGCCCACCAGTTTTGTCGCCAGGTCGCAGCCGTTCATTTTGGGCATCATGACGTCGGTGAGCAATAAATCGATGGAGTCGGCTTTCCGCTCGAAAATTCGAGTGGCTTCGGTTGGACTCGCCGCTCGGATGACGGCGTAGCCATCTTTTTGCAGGATGACGCCCATCATTGCCAGTACATCGGGATCGTCATCGACGATTAGGATCGTTCTCAAATTCAAGATACACCTCTGTGAAGGCTGTGCGGGAACAGTTTCGCAGACCCGGTTGTATCGCCCTCGCTAACGGGAATTTTTAATTCGCGTTTACCTAGTGAATAACCTATTCCAGGGATACTCGCAACCTGGATGTTTACCCGGCTATATATCCTCACAAAAGTGAATTAATTTGTTTGGAAATCATGGAGGCGATGTTATATTCATGCAAAGCAAAGTAGGAGAGCATGCGGCATTCAGGTCTCGTGTCCCTGGCGAACGAGGTCGAGACCCTCAATAATCAAGTGCAGCACTGGCGGAGCCGCTGGCAGATCTTATCGCAGGAAGCTGGCCGCATCCTCGCCGCCATCGCAGACTGCCGCAAATCGCTTCTTGAATCCGGAGAACCGCAGTGCGCGGATCTTGTGCGGCAGCTCGAACGCATCAGAGAGCACCTTTTAGTTGCTCCCTCTGCTCCACCGGCGTCGGTCGCTCCGGGCTCAAATCTTCTTTCTCCGCGCCAGAAACAGGTTCTGAAGCTCATCGCCAGCGGTAAAAGCACCAAGGTCATTGCCGATGTTCTGGGTATCAGTTTTAAAACCGCGGTTTACCATCGCACCAACATCATGAAGAAATTGAACGTGCATGAGACCGCGGGACTGGTCTGGTATGCGATTCGCGCCGGGCTGGTCTATATGAACGACAAAACTGACACAATCCGGTAATTACGCGTTTACATCGCACTTCACAATTTGAAAATGTTCGTTAAGCGACCGGAGAGAACCGGAGGACGCTCCTGGTGCTTGGCTCAAAGCCACGCCACTCTCTTTACGTCCGCCCGACCGGCTCTTTTTGAACCCCCGAGTGTGACACTGCGGACACTATCTGCCCGTCCTCGCTTATTGCCGCACACTGGTTTTCTCGCTCGCTCCCTTCCGCGCACCGATGGCGTTTGTATTGCTCCATGCGCTCCGGGAGAACAGAACCATGCGCAGAAATTCCTTATGGCCACAAGCCTTAGCGGTGTTGGCGTTGTTCGTCGGCGGGGCCGCATACGGCCGCCAGGACGCCAATCCACCGTCTGACGCCAAGCCGGATAACACCAAGGTAAATAAAAGAGACCGCGCGGCGGGAGCGATGACCGCCGATCAACAGGGGAATAGCAAAACCGATCGTGAGCTCGCCCGCAAGATCCGCCGCGCCCTCGTAGAAGACAAAACCCTATCCAGTTATGCTCACAACGTCAAAGTCATCGCTAAGGACGGCGCCGTCACCCTGAAGGGCCCCGTGCGGTCTGAAGAAGAAAAGAAAACCGTGGAGACCAAGGCAGCCCAGGCCGGTGCCTCTACCATCGACAACCAAATGGAAGTCGCACCTAAAACCAAGAAAACAAGGAAAGAGACATAAGTAATTCGAACCTAGAGGAGAAAATATATGGCTGGTAAAAACACCGCAGTATTTGGAATTTATCGCACTCGGACGGCAGTGGAAAATGCAATTGACGCGCTGCGCACCTCCGGATTTCGAAACACAGACATTTCCGTGCTGATGCCGGATAACCAGGGGACGAAAGATCTCGCAGCCAAGAAGGAAACCAAGCTGCCGGAAGGCGCTACTACCGGTGCCGCTTCAGGCGCGGTTCTCGGTGGCGTCCTCGGCTGGCTCGCCGGCATCGGAGCTCTGGCCATCCCAGGGGTCGGTCCGTTCATCGCGGCCGGTCCCATTATGGGCGCCCTCGCAGGAGCCGGCGCCGGTGGAGTGACGGGCGGCATCGTGGGCGCTCTGATCGGGATGGGCATCCCAGAATACGAAGCCAAACGCTATGAGGGACGCATCAAAGAAGGGGGCATCCTGCTCTCGGTGCATTGTGACAACTCCGACTGGGTCAAAAAGGCCAAGCAGATTCTCGAGAGTACGGGCGCCGAGGACGTCTCGTCATCGGGCGAGACCAAGGGTGATTTCACCAATACTGATAAGCCCATGCCGCGCACCGCGGTTTCCGATCGCGCCGATGTCGGCTCTGAATATCCGCCGAGCACACCACGGACCCGCACGTCCGGAGGCGGTGGAGCTTAGTTTCGTTTTCCATACTCGGGCGATGAATTGTCAATCGCCCGGGAACAGTCGGGGTGATGATACTTACGTTTTCTCAGTTTGGTATGGTGGTTGCTTTTTGAACCTCGGGAAATCTCTCGAGGCTCAACGGGCGCATTCGCGAGCAAGGTTTCGCCCCGCAACGCTTCAGCAAGATTAGGAAAAGGAGATCCATAACATGAATGTACGGACTTTCACATTAACAGCGAGCGCGCTTGTCATCGGCTTGGTAGGAAGTATTGTCGCGATCCGGGCGCAGGGTCCTTTATACGACAAGGTAATTGTAGATTTGCCCTATAGCATTTCGGTCCGGGGTACCACGCTGCAACCAGGGCACTACGTTATCCGCCAGCTGGAGAGCACCGATAACAGCCGGGTCCTCCAGATTTTCAGCAACGACGGGATGAAGCTTGAAACTTCGGTCATGACCATCCCGACCTTGGACAACAACACGCCGGACAAGACTACCGTCGTGCTCCATCATTTTGGGAACGATTACTATTTCGACAAAGTCTGGATTCAGGGAAAGAATTACGGCTATGAATTCCCTCTGCCGGACGAAGTCAAAGCCCGCGAACGTGAGCGCATGGCGCCTGTGAACGTCGCGGCCAACTATCAGTCGGCGCCTGCGGACACTTCCACTACGGCTCAATCGACCACCACCCAGGAGTCAACCACGACAACTGAACAGGCGCAGACTCAGCCGGTCGCTCCTCCGCAGCCTGAACCGCAACCCAGCGTCAGCGCCGAAACCCATGAGCGCCACGAGGACCAAGTGGCCCAGAATCAGTCTTCCACTTCCGACCTGGATCGCGATCGCGGTTCTGCCGATCGCAGCATGCCTAGCACTGCAGCCAACTGGCTCACCATGTTGCTCGGCGGCGGCCTGCTCTCTGGAGCGGGTATGACTATTCGCCGCTGGACCCGGTAGTTTTTCCAATGTATAAACTCAAGATCCTCCTGTCCTGGCTTTTCCTGGTGGGAGGATCTTGTCTTTTTTTTGAAGGTACTCGCGAATACTTAGAGGCCCGGCTGGCCCAAAAGCAAGCCGCCAATTCCTGGAAATCCGGACGGGAAGCTACGGAGGTGGATGGAAGAATTGTGCCTCCCGGCTCGGCCTCGCGCAGCCTGATTCCAAACGGAGAAGCTTTTGCCCGTTTGTCCATTCCGCGCCTGCACTCCGTTCTTTATGTCGTAGAAGGAACGGACCATGCCGACCTCCGCCGCGGTCCGGGACATCTCGAAGGAACCGCTCTGCCGGGCTCGACCGGGAATTGCGTGATCGCCGGCCACCGCGATACTCATTTCCGCGTTCTTAAGGATATTCAGAAGGGCGACGATATCGAAGTGGAAACCGCCGCCGGCAACTTTACTTACCGTGTTTCCGGGGTCAGCGTGGTGGAATCGGATAACACCGCTTCGTTAAAACCCACCGGCTCCGCCGTCCTGCACCTGGTTACGTGCTACCCCTTTTATTACGTCGGGACCGCGCCCAAGCGGTTTGTGGTTTCTGCCGAAATGGTCGCCGGCCGGGCAGCTAACGGTAATCCCCTTCCCGTTTCGTAATCCCCTCACATTTTCCCGCTATACCCCGTAAAATAGATTTCATGGCTGGACCCGTCGAGTCCTTTTATCGCATTCAAAAACTGCCGCCTTATGTTTTTGCCGTCATCAATGAGATGAAGGCCAAGGCGCGTGCCGCCCAGCAGGACGTCATCGATCTGGGCATGGGGAACCCCGATGGATCGGCTCCCCGCGCCGTCGTCAATAAACTGGTCGAAGCCTCGCGCAACGCGCGCAATCACCGTTACTCCCTCTCGCGCGGCATCCCCCGGCTGCGGGAGGAAATCGTCAAACGTTATCAAAAGAACTATGGGGTGACGCTCGATTCGGAGAGCGAAGCCATCGTCACCATCGGCGCCAAAGACGCCCTGGCCCATCTGCTGTTCGCCGTCATCGGTCCCGGAGACATGGTTGTTTCTCCGAATCCCGCTTATCCCATTCATCAGTACGGCGTGATCATGGCCGAGGGCCAGGCCTGCATGCTGCCCATGCCCGATGCCGCAACGTTTCTCGCCGGACTGGAGGATTTGTACCGCGCTGGCTCCAAGCCCAAACTCATTCTCATTTCCTTCCCCCATAACCCCACCACCACCTGCGTGGATCTCGATTTCTTCCGCGAGGTCGTGCGGCTGGCGCGCCATCATGGTTCCTACATCGTGCATGATTTCGCCTACGCCGATTTGGGGTTCGATGGCTATACTCCGCCCAGCATCCTCCAGGTGGAAGGCGCCAAAGATATCGCCGTCGAAATTTTCTCCATGTCCAAGAGCTACAACATGGCGGGCTGGCGCGTGGGGTTCTGTCTTGGAAATCCAAAAATGATCGCAGCGCTCGCGCGCATCAAAAGTTACTTGGATTATGGCGTCTTTCAGCCCATCCAGATCGCATCCATCATCGCCCTGCGCGAGTGCGAAGAGGATACTCAGAAAATCCGCGCGCTGTACCAGGAGCGCCGCGATCTGCTCATTGAAGGATTATCCCGCGCGGGCTGGCAAGTGGAATCGCCCCGCGGCACCATGTTCGTCTGGGCGCCGCTGCCCGAAATGTACCGCCAGGATGGCTCGCTTGAATTTGCCAAGCGTCTTATGAAAGAGGCGCTGGTGGCCGTCTCGCCCGGCATCGGCTTCGGCCCCCTGGGCGAGGGCTTCGTGCGATTCGCCCTGGTGGAAAACGATCATCGCATCCGCCAGGCTACGCGCTCCATCAAGCAGTTTCTGGCCCGCAAGCCCGTGCTGGCTGGAAAATGAGAACTGCGCCGCTTCCATCGAAAGGGAAAACAAAAATGCGTGGATTAATCGCAGCATCAGGCATCGTTCTTTCTCTTCTGCTGGTCTCATGTAATTCCAGCAGCAGCGGTACTGGGCCGCACGCCACCGTCCTTCTCAAAGACGGAACGCAGTTCCCCGGCGCCGTTACCAGTTCTTCGCCCACTCAGATCACCATCCGGGGCGATGACAATGCCACCCACACCTTTGCCATGAGCGACGTGAGATCCGTCGAATACGACGATGCCCCCGCCACGGCTTCCAGCCAGCCGCCTGCTTCGGCTCCCACCGGCTATCCTCCGCCCGCTGCGGCGCCACCCGCCTCAGCCCCGCCCCCACGGCAGTTGCGCGAGCGCGATCGGTATCATGAGCAGCATTACCACCCTGAACCCAACGCCATCACCACCCGGACCTATGAGGTTCCAGCCGGCGCCGAGATTTCCGTGCGCGTCGAGGAAACCATCGATTCCAAAACTGCCACCGAAGGCCAAACATATGCCGCCGAAGTGACCGATGATGTCCGCGATGCCAATGGCGACGTCGTGATTCCGCGCGGCGCAAATGCCAAAGCCGTGATCCGCTCAGCCTCCAGAGGCGGCCGTTTCCGCGCCAGCTCCGACCTCGTTCTCGACCTCGCTTCAGTTTCCGTCGGCGGCCGTATGTACCAGGTCAGCACCATCGATCTGGTCGAGAAGGGCAGATCCGGCATGGGCGCCAACAAGCGCACGGCCGAATACACCGGTGGAGGAGCGGCTATCGGAGCCATCATTGGCGCGCTGGCTGGGCACGGTAAGGGCGCGGCCATCGGCGTAGGCTCCGGCGCTGCCGCCGGCGCGGTCACCCAGATCGTGACCAGAGGTTCCATCAAGATCCCCGCCGAAACCGTCCTCACCTTCAAGCTCGATCGTCCGCTGCGCGTCGTCGCCGCGTGATCGAAAGGAGTACGGCCGGGGCTTACCGGACTTCTACCGGCAGCTTTACATCCAGCGTTTTGGGTGGGAAACACATGTTGCTGTTGCAGGCCTGGTAGCGCAACTTGCCCACCAGAATCGTCGTTCCGCCTGTCGCATCAGCCGGGATCTTGAACTTCGTCGCGATCTCGAACGGCCCTGTGTAGACCGAGAGCGGCTGGTCCGAGAATTCATACTTCTCATCGCGCGCTTTAGGGAAACTCACTGCCTCCACCTCGAGCGGAGCGGCCGTCCAGGTCAGCTTCAGTGGGATCAGATAGGCTTCGTGCGGCGCGTTGCTGTTTACGTGGTACCCGTCGGCGACCGACACCGCGACCTTCGCCGTTACTTCGGAGTTCCGTTTGCCCACCACTTTCTGCGGCGGCTGAACGGTCAGAATCGCATTACTTTGCGCGAATGAGCATGGCAGCAGAAGAGTTGCCAGCGTTAACGGAAGTCTGAAGGAGTTCTTGAATGCCATCTTCGAAATCACGCCTCCCTGAAAGGCCGATGTGGATCGAGGCGATTCTTCCTTCGCGATCGATTAGAAACGTCGTCGGAAGCGCGTCCACTCCGCCATACATCTGCGCCACCGTGTCGCTGCCGATTACCAGCCGGTAATTGATCCCCATGTGTTGCGCGAACGGCTTCACCACGTCCCAACCTTCATCGTCCATCGCCACGCCCAGCACCGCGAAGCCCTTATCCTTATTCTGCCGCTCGAATTCCTTAAACCAGGGGATCTCCACCTGGCACGGCCCGCACCATGTCGCCCAGAAATCCAGCAGTACCACTTTGCCCTTATAATCCGACAGCGTCACCGTCTGCCCGTTAACATCTTTAAGGGCGAAATCCGGCGCTGGCTTGCGATCCTTATGCGGCTTTACCGACGCCGCCTTTACCGTCCGCGAGGTTGAACACGCCGGTAAAGTCAGCAATATCGCGGCTAAAATCAGGCTCCCACGACGAACGTCCACACGTTCTCCTTACTTATCAATTATAGCTTGCCTGCAAAATTCCGATGAGGATGGCCCCAACTTCCGCGAGCTATCATAGTCTACCGGCCTTGGATTGAAGTTCGCCCGAGAGGAGATCTCCAGATGAGTCACGAAGCCGATTCTGCTAACGAGCCGAAGATCTCCATCGCTCCCATGCTCTCAGTTCGAAACGGGAAGAGTGCCCTCGAATTCTACAAGGCCGCGTTCGGAGCCGCCGAGTTGTTTCACATCGAAAGCGAGAGCGGGGCCGTGGTCGCGCGTTTGTCC